>Ga0316208_1001114_pt1 | contig 27018 bp, 22 predicted proteins | sample 3monopyrite_MG_FD_204944 | JGI IMG/M metagenome (GOLD analysis project Ga0316208, IMG submission 204944) | Microbial mat bacterial communities from mineral coupon in-situ incubated in ocean water Damariscotta River, Maine, United States -... | ecosystem: Environmental > Aquatic > Marine >... | reverse complement strand
TACGGGACTGTCACCCTCTTTGGTTCCGCTTTCCATCGGATTCTTCTGGCTTTCCGAAGTCAACGGGCTGGTCCCGTTTCGCTCGCCGCTACTAAGGGAGTCGCTTTTGCTTTCCTTTCCTCCGGTTACTTAGATGTTTCAGTTCACCGGGTTGATGAGGTATCCTGGGATCAATGCTCGTTTGACAGCTACCCCAAGCTTATCGCAGCCTTCCACGCCTCAACTTCTAACGCCAAGACATCCCCCATACGCCCTTATTTGCTTGACCACCCTCACTCATCACTCAGAGAGAGACACCCCCACAAAGAAGGTACACTCAAAAAGCGACCAGCAAGAAGTAACTACAGATGTGGACGATATAACCGCACCCGTAGCATTACTCAATTACTACTCAGTCTGCTGCCAGATTGTCAAAGACCAGACGCCGCATCAACCAGAAAGAAAAGCAAACTGCAAATCTAAGTCCACAGCCTGCAATACTTTAAGGCCACCGAGACCAAAACTGTCCCGGACGGCGAGGCGGGATACTATCCACGCCATACCAACTGGTCAACTCACTCAGACGGGATTTTTTAGAAATCCTTTTATGCCTGCTGAATGCTAACCAAGTGGAGACGATCGGGCTCGAACCGACAACCCCCGGCTTGCAAAGCCGGTGCTCTCCCAATTGAGCTACGTCCCCGAAAAAGCCGAGAGCCAAGAGTCCAAAGCCCAGAAAAGGAGCTCTCGACATCGGACACTTGACTCTCGACAGCAAATGGGCGTACCTGGATTCGAACCGGGGACCTCAGCTTTATCAGAGCTGCGCTCTAACCAACTGAGCTATACGCCCTTTACTATCTTGGAATTCTTGCGTTCTGAATGCGTGATGTCCAGCGATCGCAGGAAGGTTTCTTGCATCGACAGAATGAATCCACACCCTGAGCGAAATCTGCAATCTCATGATGATTTGTCAGCACCGGGACCGGCATTTGCCTGCCGTTTTCGCCTCTGAAGAAGCGGCACAGTTTGACAAACACGGCGGCAGCCTGGTTCGCTAAACCTTTACCAAAAACATGCAGAAGTCAAAAAACTACTGCGGCTCCGGCGCTGCCTTCAAGACTGCCCGCTGTTCAACAGGCCGCTGCACTCCATCCTCGCGGAAAGCTCCCGTCTTCAGATACAACGAAACGGCATCGATGACGGCAGCATTGAACGGCAGAAACGAGTGCAGAACCGGAAGCGTCATCGAGTCCTCAGCCCCCTCCAGAAATGCACTTGAGACCGCAACGAGGCCGTCGTCATCTCCTGGAATCAGCGGATTGTAGCCGTCTGGAGTGCCTTTTCCTCCGGCGATCACTGAAAAGGGGATCTCGGGGACAAGCAGTTTAGCGATAGCGCCAGACTGATCGGCGACCAGTTGCTGTCCGGCCGGACCGAGAATCAGACGGTACAGATGCCAGTCTCGAAGGATGTCAGCGACTTCGGCACCTTTATTCGGCGTCCCCATCATTACGAGACACCTTGCACGATCATCGCCCCCCTGCCCCAGCCACGATCTGACAACCAAACCGCCCATACTGTGAGTCACGAAGCTGATTTTCTCGACGCCTTCGAGCGACTCAACCACCTGCCCGAGCATTTTGGCCGACGCGGCTATATCAACACGAGTGCTCGGATAGTCGAACGGAACCACCAGATACCCGTCCTTCTCAAGACGCTCCTGCACCCTGCTCATTGCTTTGGAAGACCGAAAAATCCCGTGCAGCAGAACGACCGCCTCGCCCTTCATAGCGGGAAGCTTGCGCTCGCCTCGAACCTGGTCGAGCTCTTCCTTGCACACGTCAATACTGCCCCACGCGTGCCGAACGTCGCGTGGGTCGAGCAGCCGGAAATGCCCGGTCAAGATATTCTGCTGGATCGTCCAGCCCTGAAAAAAGTGAACATCTCCCCAAAGCTGCCGGCCGCCTAGAGTTTTCATGGGAACATTGACCTGCGAAAGCTTCTGTTTGAGATCGGGTTGAGCTGGCGTCTCGTCTGCAAAAACGGAGCATCGCCAGCTGACCAGAATCGTCAGCACTAAACCGAAGTTTCGACTTCGGCGGAGCAAACTCCGAGCCCTGCCCGGCACATAAATCGCTGAATTCACGTCCCGATTCTCCGATGGCGACCAGTCGTAAACAACTCTCTGACAGACGCAAAGCCACACTCCCGTTGCGAAGAGACCTGAAGACTCTCTCAGGCGATTTCACCCGAAAGATATAACTTCTTCACATCCGTGCTTTGCATCCGCCGCAGGCCAATCTAATCTCCCGGCAATTGACTGCCCACGCCAATCGCTGGCTGGCATGACAAAACAAGCAAACTCTCGATACCTTCAAAGATCACAGCAGCCGACGCCAGGAAGACGAATGATCTGCCCGTTCTGCCGACATGACGAGACGAAAGTCATTGACTCACGCTCCAGCGAACCGACGGTCATCCGCCGACGTCGCGAGTGCATGAAGTGCGAGCGGCGGTTCACGACGTACGAAAAGATCGAACAGACTCCGATCAAAGTCATCAAGAAGGACGGCTCTCGCGTCCCGTTTGACAAAGAGAAGATCCGCTTCGGCCTCGAGAAAGCCTGCTACAAACGGCCAGTCAGCCAGGAACAGATCGAGTCCCTGATCAACTCGGTCGAGTCCGACATTTACGACGACTTTGAAAACGAAGTACCGGGTCGGTACATCGGCGAAAAAGTCTTCAACCTGCTGCGGGAAATCGACCAGGTCGCCTTCGTCCGATTTGCATCGGTGTATCGCGAATTCAAAGACGTCAACGATTTCGTCGACGAGCTTGGCCCGATGCTCGACGACCGTGGCCCGCTGCCTCGCTGAGCATCACGGGCAGGCTCACTCGGCGGCGCGTTCAAGGTGCCCGCTCTTGCCGCCGGACTTTTCGAGCAGTTCCATCGGCCCGATTGACATCCATCGGTCAACGGCTTTGCACATATCGTAGATCGTCAAAGCGGCAATGCTGACGGCAGTCATTGCTTCCATTTCGACGCCAGTCCGACCGTGATTGCTGACTCGAGCTTCGATTCTGACGCGGCGGTCATCGACAAATTCGTAGTCGATCGACGCACTATCCAACCCAAGCGAATGACACAGCGGTATCAGATTCTGAGTCTGCTTCGTGGCCATAATCCCGGCCAGCCGAGCCACTTCAAGGACGTCGCCTTTCGCCAGTTGCCGGTCCTGAATCAGCTTCAACGTTGCGGGCTCCATCGAAACAAAGGCCTGAGCACGAGCCATCCGCTCTGTGATTTCTTTTCCGCCAACATTGACCATCCGGCTCGCACCGGACGAATCGAAATGAGTCAGTTCACCAGACATTTTTGATTCGCTTTCAAAAGCTGATTTACGCGCCGTTCGGCCGCCGACAGACGACGACTTTCGCTTTGCCTGCCTGGCGAGTGTAAATCAAAGTGCCGACGCCCTGCCCTTTCATGGGCAGTTTTCGACGAACGGCTTCGGCTTGAATCGGAAGGTGCCGACACTTGACTTCGGCCTGACCGAAGTCGTGGCGGCCGAACGCTCGTCGGACATCGCGGTCGTTGTTCGGCAGATTCTCAAGAACCTCAAACGGTCGAACGAATGGCGAGTCCACCATTGTGTCGCCGGTAAGATATTCCTCAGTGTCGTCGAGCCTGCGCAAGCCAAGCCGTTCGGCAAGCACGTCGACGAGCCCGGATCTGACAACGGCAGGATCAGGATCGTAAATCCACGCCCCTAATTCTCCGACATTCGTCCACGCGGAAAGCGGCTCGGCAGCAAGTGTTTCTCCGGACGGCAGGGCCGTTGCTCGAGACGAGGAATCACCGGCGAGTTCACCGAACCAGATCGTGGCTTCGCGACATTCTCCGTCGAGGCTGACAAGTTCGACCTCGCAGCCCGGAAACTTCCCGCCGAAATTGCTGGCCGGGCTGAGTTTGATCGCGCCGCCACGAAACTCGTCAATCAGTTCAAGCAGCACCGGCAGGCCTGGCTGGCATTCTTCGATTCTCCTCACGCGGCGCCATTCGACGGGACGACGATCCGGATCGATGTGCAGCAGTCCGTCGCGTGAAACCACGTCGGCAATGTCAGAGCACGTTGAATTTACCCGATCGGCAAGGCCGTGCACCGCCGAGTTCCAGTCGGTCATCAGGCAGCAGACCGGCGAAATATCCACGCTGCTGACATCGCAGCCCTGCATCCCGAGAGCCACAGAATCCGCACCGATCCCGCAGCAGAAGTCCTGAACCGATCCTGAAAATCGCTTTGCCTTGTGAGCGGCGACGGCCTCGGAAGTCGCCTGTTCGAGACCTTTCGCAGAGAACCACATGTCGGCCGCTCGGGCGAATCTTGCCGACGCTTTAGTCCGCAACTCTGCCTGAGTGATCGCGCCTCGGACGACTTCCGGTGAATATTCAGCACGAAGCCGCTTCTGAAGCCCCAATTCTGCTCCCGTGTTTTCTGCCAATCGTTGAAAGAGTTCGGGCGTTGCTTTGAGCTGCTCAAGAACTCTGCAGGCTTCCTCAGAAGCAGAAATGTCAGATTCAGCAGACACAGACGCCCTCTCCGAACGAATTAAAAAACGGTTGCCGCGAAGCAGACCCGAAACTCGCCTCGGCTTCAACTAACAGCCCGAGAAACGCCAACCTCAACCCATCTGGCCGAACGTGGAAAGTTTCGCGGCCTCAAGGTCTCCGCAACCGGAACGACTGGAGGCACTCGCGCCGCCCGAGATCGGATCCGCCTGATAGAGCGACCGATGCAGCCGTTGCAAGCCGATAGTCCGGAATAACCGTTCTGGTTCACGCAATGCGAAGGAATTTTTCCACGATGAAGAAGACTCAAATTCTCCCGCTCGCCACCCTGACCGTCGTTGCCGTGGCGACGTTCACCATCGCCGGGCCAATCGCCAGCCTGTTCACGGACCAGCCGAATGAAATCCTGTGGCAAACAGATCTGAACGAGGCACACCAGCAAGCCGTGCTTGAAAATCGGCCGATGCTGCTCGTGTTTGACGCCGACTGGTGCAAGTATTGCGACAAGATGGACAAGGCGACTTTCAGCGATTCCAGCGTTGCCAACTACGTCAACGAAAAGTTCGTGCCCGTGCACCTGGACCTTGCTGACAACATGAAGATCGCCGAAATCCTCGAAATCGAGCGCATCCCCTGCACGATCGCCCTCAGCCCGCGAGCCGACCTGCTCGGCCGAGTCGTCGGCTACGTCAACACCGTGCAGTATCGCGAAACCCTCGGTCACGTCCGAGCCTTGCAGGCTCGCGTCGAACGAAGGCTCGCGACTCCGACAAACTGACTTCGAGCCGCTGCGAGCTTGCGAGTTCTTTGATTGTAGGGTGTGACAAGCGGGCTGAACCTGGATCGCGGTGTGCCTGCGCGGAGATCTTTCGAGCCTGGCTACGCTTTGGTGACACGAAAGTCGCCCGCGCCGGCACACCAGCCGTTTGATTCGCTCCGCTGGTCACACCCTACGGAAACTTCTCAACGTTTTGGCGGATCGCGGTAGTCGAGTGACGGTTTCTGGTCTTTGACCATCAGCGACCGGTAGCCCTGATCGCCGATCCGCCCGTCGTGCTCAAGCTTTCCTTCTTTAAGCAACTCGGGCTTTGTGTAGAGATCCCAGGCGGATGCCGCGAGCACTCGTGCGGCAAGGTTGAGACCTTTGCGGCCGATGCTCGAGCCGCCGGCCGCGACCGCCTGCCAGGAATGAGCGGGCGTGCCGGGAACCCAGCATGCTGTCGTGAAGCCAGTCGTTGGCACCTGCCACGAAACGTCGCCCACGTCGGTTGAACCTTTCCCAACCGTCCCGCTGCGATCATTGATTTCGCTGATCGATGTCAGCGGAGCCGGTGAATCCAACGTCGCCTGCAGCTTCAAAGCGAACTCGATTTCTGACTCGTCGTATTCGAGGTCGCAGATTTCCCGCAGGTTCTGCATCGTGACCTGCGAGAGTGCGTTGTTAGGAAGAATCTCGCGGATGCCGCCTTCGAAGCGGATCTCGAGTCGCGTCTCGGTGGCCAGGGCTCCGGCTTTTGCACACAGCACAAGCCGTTCGTAGAGCCTCCGCACGACTTCGCCTTCGGGGTGCCGGATGTAGTAATAAACTTCGGCGAAATCCGGGACCACATTGGGAGCCCGGCCACCGGCTGTAATCACGTGATGAATTCGCGACTGGTCTGGCGTGTGCTCGCGCATCAACTCGGCGGCGTAATTCATCAGAGCGACCGCATCGAGCGCCGACCGGCCCTGCTCGGGAGCGGCGGCAGCGTGCGCGGCCTTTCCGTGAAAGCGAAACTTCACGGCCATGCGAGCCAGCGTTGAGCGATCTCCGGCGGAATTCTCGTGACCGGGATGCCAGTGCAGGACGGCATCGCAGTCTTTGAAGGCTCCGGCCTGAGCCATGAACACTTTTCCGCTGCCGCCTTCTTCCGCAGGGCATCCGTAAAAACGAACGGTGCCTTTGATTTTTCCGGTCTTAATCTGCTCGGCAATGGCGACGGCGGCCGACGCGGACGCGGCTCCGAATAGATGATGCCCGCAGCCGTGCCCGTAACCGCCTTCTTTGGCCGGTTCTCGATACGGCACGGCGGTCTGAGAAAGTCCTGGCAGAGCGTCGAACTCGCCGAGGATTCCGATCACCGGCTTCCCGCTGCCAACCGTTGCCGTAAACGCCGTCGGGATGCCGCCGATTTTGGACTCGATCGCAAAGCCCGACGATTTCAGCATTTCACGGAGCGACGCCGACGACTTCGTTTCCTGATACCCCGGCTCGGCGAAGCTCCAGATGTCGCGAGCGACTTTCCAGACAGCCTCGTCGCGGCGGTTGATCGACTCGAAGAGTGCCGACTTCCCCGCTCCGGTTTCGTCGGCATGAACCCCGCGAGGAACGCCCGTCACTATCGACAGAAATCCCGCCACGACAAAGAAACAGTAGCAAAGTCGTCGAATCATCAGCCGCGAACTCCTCGAAAGAGTGATTTGCGGCGCGATGATGAGGCGGCTACGGCGCGGTTGCAACCGGGGAACTTATTGAAGCGGGCTCAGTCGAAACGGCGACGCAGGTTTCGAATCCAGCCAGGAGCTCCGACCGCATAATCGAAACGTCCTTCGGAGCGTCGAGCCCGAGGCGGACAATGCCGCCCTTGATCGAGAGCACCTTGATGGTGATCTCATCGCCGATTCGGATCTCTTCTTCCTTCTTCCGTGAAAGTACCAGCATTTTCCGTCCCTCCCTGGTTTGTTAAACAGACTCGGTTTCAGGCCCGACCCCGCCTCAATCGTCGGTCCTAAGTACGGACAGAACCGGGATCGCCACAACTAATTCACAGGAGACCGCCGGATTTATAGGAATTGCACAGCAACCGCCGAGGAAATCTGACGGCCAACCGCCGCCGCCAATCGAAACAGCTCGTGCGTGGTAAGATTTACCGAACAAGCCGCCTTCTCAATCTACGAAGAATTCGCAGATTGTAATTCTGAGGCGACGGAGCCATCGCCGTCTCGGCCGGTCGGGCATCAGTTTCGCGAATCTTTCGACAGAGAGTTCTCCGGGCGTGTAGAGTCTTGCGAATGCCGAACATCGAAATCCGTTGGTGATTCTGCAGGTCAGGCTTTGCCTGACGGAATCCGGAATTCATCATCAGCAATGGGTTGGCATGGAAAGTTTGTTTGACCCGAAGCCGTAGGCGAAGGCGTTTCTGAATGTAAATCGCACCTTCGCCTGCGGCTTCGGGTCAAACGATCGTGTCAGGATTTACAAAAAGACCACTACGCACACTCTTCCCATCACTTCTTCGAAACGATTTCGGATGCACCGTCGAGTTTTAAAATTCGCAGCTCTTTGCGGTCTGCTGGGAGCGGCGTTCGCAGGGCCGTTGACCTCGCAGCGGTTGCTCGCGGATGAGCAACCCGCCCCGACTCCAGCTACGGCACCCGTTGAAAACGTCGCAAAACCAAATCCTCGATTCGCTGAGATCTCGATCAAATCTGGCTACATCGGTAACTGGTACACCGAAGACGATGACGAAACGCGGCTCCTTGTGCTGCGAGTGTCCGTCGTCAATCGCCACTCCGGGCCGATCACTGTCAGCCGAGCCGCCTGGAAACTGACGACCGAAGGCCGCGAACGCGAGGCGATCGTCGTTCCGCCAGAACTCGCTGCACAGAAAGTTTCCATCGGCAAAGAACGCGTTGCCTTAGGCGAAGCAAAGACCGGGACACTCGAACTTCAACCAGACGGTGAAGCCGCAACGTGGCTTGTTTTCAAGAATCTGCCCGACGGAGACAATATTCCAGAAATGTCACTGGCCTGCGCGATTCCTGATGTTGGCACCGTGAACGTCGACGTCGACGAAACATTTGCCAGCCGGCTGAAACTTCAAAGCCGACTCATCGGCCCGGCAAACGCGATCGCACTCGTGACGATTGACGGAGCACTGGACAAGGTCAACGTCGGAGAACTGGCGAAGACGATCGATCAAATCTCCGCGACACAGGTTTGTCGAGTCATCGTGAACTTTGGACCAGACGCCACCGCTCCTGATCGCGAAGTCGCCGGCTGGCTGCGCACCGTCGCCGTTCAATCAGGTCGAAACCCGGTCGTCAACGGCGACTTCCCAGCGATGCCCTCTGCCATCGTCGATTTTCACCTCGTGAATTATCGAGTCGAGAGTCCTTTCGCGACTCACACCTCTCGGCACTCGACCATCCGAAGACTTAATCTGAGCAACGGTGGAAGAACCGCAGCTTCCAGGAATTCACACAACGAATTGATTGCCGCGATCGACTCAGCAGTCGCTCCTCTGTGCGAACTGCTGCCGCGCGACGAGTTGCTACGATCAGTTCGGCAAGGCGACAACGCGACCAAAGCGGCCGTGCTGAGACACGCAGCCGAGCGGCTCGTCAAGACAACCCTGCCGCTGATTCTGTCGCTGACCGACGACGCGGACCTCAACGTGGCAACCGCCGCGATTTATGCACTGCGAACTTCCGGGGACGCAGCGGCCAGCAAGAAACTCGTCAACATCGCCATCACTCAAGACAGTGTTGCCGGTGCGGCTGCGAAATCCGCATCGGAAATCCGACGCACCGTCGCGGTTCACGGTCTGGCCGCGTCAAAGTTCGCGACAGCTCATCCGGAAGTGATCGGCCTGCTGGCGACAAACGAGGAATTTCTGATCACGGAAACCGCCAACGCCATCGCCGCTCATCCTCGACCAGTGTGGAGCGAGCCACTGGCGAAGCTGATCAAGGATTCGAACGAAAAGACACAGGTGCATTTACTGCCCGCTCTATCTGCCGTCGGCCATCCTCGCCTGCTGACGATACTTGAGCGCTGTCTGACGTCGAGCGAACGAACGCTCAGCGCAGCCGCGTTGAACATCCTGATCGCACGCAGCGAGCCGGCCGCCGAGCAACTCACTTCTCAGTGGATGTTGAAGAGTCTGGAAGCGTCGGCACCGTCGCCGGTACTTCTCTCGTTTCTTCGTCGAACTCGCGATCACCGAGCGGTCCCGTTGCTGATGCGGCATCTCGAAAAGAAGAAGACGGATCGCCAGGAATTGCTGACTACTATCCTGACAATCGGCGATCACCGCATCGCCGAGCAGATCGCTGACGACTTTGCGGACTACGATTTCAGTGAGCAACTCTTGATTCTGAAAGCTCTCGCCGATGTACGCAGCGAGAAGTTCTGGACGCTCACCTATTCGGTCGTTTCCAAAGCAAAGACGTCGGACGATAAGTCGCTGCCGGGAGTCGTTTCGCTCCTTCAACAACGCGGCAGCGATCGAGCGGTCAGGCTGCTGGTCGATGTCCTCAAGAAACTGGTCGACGACGAAAAGCACAGCCCTCGCCACCTGGCCGTCGTCTGCGCCGCCCTCGCTTCCGCAGGCACGCCTGAAGCTCGCGACGCGTTGCGTGAAGCCGTGCGGAATTCCAAATCAGGAGCAAACACAGCTCGACAATCGCTGGTTCAGCTTTATCAACGATCGCCGGCTCAGCGTTACGTGACTCAAGGGGGAAGTTTCGTCGGACAGGCAATGCGTCTCTCAGAAGTCGACGACACCATCGACAAAGCTGAGCAGGCAAGACGAAAAGCTCTGGCGAGACAACAAATCGCGAACGCGATACTTTACCTGAACGCCGCCGTCAAAATGGATCCGGAACTCCCCGACGCCCGACGCTGGCGAGCCAACGCGGCTCTGCACATCGAACGACCGTCGGCTCAGCAGTTGGAAACAGCTCGGGCAGATTTCGCTCGGTACGTCGAACTCGAACCGCAGGAATCCGAAGGCCACACCGGCCTGGCACTTGTACTGGTTCGACAGGGCAGAATCGATGAGGGCATCGCCGCAGGAATGGCCATCAGCGAGAATTCCGCCGACGATTCGGTCTACTCTTACAACATGGCCTGCATCTACGGGCGGGCGATCGAGCAACTTGCTTCCCGCCCCGACGCTGACACACCAGATCAGAAAGCTCAGATCGAGCAGTTCCGCACTCGCGGCGTCGAACTCCTGCAACAGTCCATCGACAGCGGCCTGGACGACTCAAACCTCGGCTGGATGAAACGCGACCCGGATCTGGAAACCATCCGCAAGTCCCCCGCCTTTACGGAACTCGTCGAAAAGGCCCTCGGCGGCGACGATGAGAATTCGGACGACGAAGCACCGGATGAGAACGAGTAAAGTGCGTACCCACAGGCTTCCAATCATGCTGCCGCCGCCGGGTGTTTCCTCAAGATTGTTCGGCACTGAAATTGCGTCACGATGAAAGTCCCCTCTCCCCCAAAATCGATGCGGAGTTCTGATAAGAACTCAGCAATTGGGGGAGAGGGTTAGGGTGAGGGGGCACGAATTCAGAAACGATTTGTGGTCCCCCTCACCCGAACAACGGTGGGTGTTTCCTCGGTCTTTTACGTGGACAACGTTCAGTTCGTCTTGACGGTTTGATCGTGGCGTGGCATACCGCGCACACCTAACCGCCCGTTTGAAGCCCAAGGATGGATCCACATGGAAACTCTCCATCAGAAACGCTTACTGGTGCGGCTCGCGGTCTTGGTCAAGCTCTGGCGTTACGTCTGGCCGCTGAAGGAGCGCGTCTGATACTGGTCGATTGTGATTCCGCAGGACTTTGCGTCACGGCGGGCCTGGTGAGCGAATCGGCTGCCGAGGTGGCGACATTCGAATGCGACCTCACCGATCCGCCACAGATCTCTCAGACGGTCGCCCGAATTCGCGAGCGGTTTCAGGGGATCGACGTGTTGATCAACAACGCTGGCGTCGCCTGGTACGGCACGGTCGCGAACATGGGCGCCGAAGATTGGGAGCGGGTGCTGGCCGTCAACCTGCTGGCTCCGATTCAGCTGATCCGAGAGTTCCTGCCCGACCTGCAAGCTCAACCGGAAGCTCAACCGGAAGCTCACGTTCTGAATGTGTCGAGCGTTTACGGGCTGATGGCGACGAATCGGGCAACGGTATATCACTGCACTAAGTTCGCTCTGGTTGGGCTCAGTGAAGCATTGAGAGCCGAATGCGATCGCAACGGACTGGGTGTCACCGCGTTCTGCCCCGGCTTCATGCAGACCGACCTGTTCGGCCCCGCCGAACACGGCAAACCGGACCGACGACCGCCAGCATGGCTGTGCAGCAGCACTGACCGGGTCGCTGACAAAGCGGTCAAAGCGATCCTCCGCGACCGCCGGATGGTCGTCGTCTCGCCACTGGCCCGGATGCTGTATGCGACTCGGCGAGTTATTCCGGGACTGTTCGATTCGCTCTATCGGATCGGTCGACGACGCAAGTTGCGCGAGCGGAAAGAACAAGTTACGGACCAATCCAGTTCAGAAGTCCAACGGCCACCGAGCGACGAACGACGCGCTGCATAGGATCAGTCCCGAAATAGATTCCCGATTTCCGTAGCCTTGTTTGACCCGAAGCCGCAGGCGATGGTGTTTCAGACGCCGGCACGCATTCAAAACACCATCGCCTGCGGCTTCGGGTCAAACAAGGAACTTATTTCGGGACAGTTCCTTAGATCCTCTCGCGAACCCGTCGCGTCGTTCAGTAGACGATCGCTGCGCGGTATTCAAGAATGCCTCGATCGTGGAGGACGGATCAAAGCATCACGGAGACAGAATGGTTTTTCTGAATCAGATTTATACGAAGAGCGGCGATGCCGGGCAGACGGGGCTGGGGGATGGGTCTCGCGTGGCGAAGACTCATGAACGAGTCGTGGCTTTCGGGACGGTCGACGAGTTGAACTCGGTGCTCGGGCTCGTTCGTACGGCTGAAGTGTCCGAGCAAGTCGACGGCTGGCTGTTTCGGATTCAGAACGACCTGTTCGATCTCGGTGCGGATCTTTGTGTGCCGGAGCCAGTCGACGGTCAGCAGCCAGAACATCCGCCGCTGCGAGTGTCGGCCTCGCAGGTCACTTGGCTGGAAGGCTGCATCGACGAGATCAACGAACCGCTCGAACCGCTGACCAGTTTCGTCCTGCCGGGAGGAACGACCGCTTCGGCATGGCTGCATCTGGCTCGGACGGTCTGCCGCCGGGCCGAGATTTCCGTCTGGTCTCTCAACGAAATCGAGCCGGTCAACGAACATGTCGTTTGCTACCTGAACCGCCTGTCCGACCTGCTGTTCGTGCTCGCTCAGCACTGCAACGATCTGGGCCGATCCAGCGTGCTGTGGGTTCCCGGCGCCAACCGCGAGCCATGACCGAACAATACTTGACCGAACGGTAGGGTATCGTCGAGCGCAGCGCTGGCGTACCAGCTGAAAGGCAAAACATGGTACGCCAGCGCTGCGCTCGAGATACCCTGCCGTTCGTGAATGTTCAGCCTTGGAAATCAGGCCGCTGAAACCGCAGCTTGAGTCGTCGCTCCGGTGGCGATCTCCCTAAACCCCGCCAGATGGTGTTGGTCGTTTGGCTCAGAATCGTTCTGATTCGCATTTCCAATCGAGTTTCAGCCACTCAGGATCCGCGAAAGCTGCTTCTCGCGCGGGGTGTCTGCGACAGAATCCTGAGTTTTTGGTGCGTTATTTTGCTGCGGCTTTGACGCCTGATCACTCGCCATTGGAAACCGACTGACAAACCACCGCGTCCCATCGCGGAAACAGGATAGCGATGATGCCAGTTCAAGAATCCAGCCTCGAAACCGCCGACCTGCGCGGCGGACTCGGCTCCAGAAGCTATCTCGGAATTCTGTTCACACAGATGCTCGGCGCGCTGAACGACAACATGTTCCGGTTCTTCGCCGTGTGCGTCGCTCAACCGGTCCTGGGAAACGAGGCGGCTCTTGCGATCGGGGCTGCTGTTTTCACGCTGCCGTATCTTCTGCTCGCGGTCCCGGCCGGATTCTTTGCCGACCGCTTCAGCAAACGGTCGGTGATCGTCAATTGTAAAATCGCCGAAATCGCCATCATGATCCTCGGCGTGCTGGCGATCATGTCGGGGAACATCTGGTTGCTGGTTGCGGTCGTCGCGTTAATGGGTGGCCAGAGTGCTCTGTTCAGCCCGGCAAAATACGGAGCCATCCCGGAAACCGTGGCTCACAAGCATCTATCCACGGCTAACGGAGCGATGGGACTGGTAACCGTCGGCGCGTCCGCAATCGGTACCGCCTTGGGATACTGGCTCTATGGCCTGCTCGTACCGGCAGACACACCGGCAGATGCGTCACCATTAATTGAGACCGCCACACTGGCCAAACTGCAATTGCCCGCTGCGGCCATGGTCGGAGTCGCCATCGTCGGACTCTTCACGAGCCTTATCATTGGGCACCTGCCAGCTGCGGATAAGAGTCGGAAACTTGAGCTGAACATCGCCGGCGCGACGATTCGCGATCTCCGACTCCTGAAATCAAGTCGACCGCTTTTCCGAACGGCACTCGGTATCGCCTTCTTCTGGATGCTGGCTTCGCTGGCTCAGATGAATATCGACCCGTTCGCTGAACACGTCCTCGGTCTGGAGAAAAGTACGATCGGGCTGCTGATGGCAACGCTTGTGCTGGGCCTCGGCGGCGGCAGTGTCTTTGCGGGAATCGTCTCCGGCGGCAAGGTCGAGCTGGGAATCGTGCCGCTGGGAGCCTGCGGAATTACCGTCAGTGCCATCCTGCTTTACGTCTCGGGCTACTTCGTTGATCCGTCACTGCCAGCGATCGGGCAGCCGGCGTTTGTGTGGTCGTGCGTGTGGCTGTTTCTGCTTGGCTCCAGTGCCGGACTGTTTGACATTCCGCTCGAAGCCAACCTTCAGCATCGATCCGACACCGCAACTCGCGGCACGATCCTCGCGGCGACCAACTTCCTGACGTTTGCCTTCATCCTGGTGGCGGCCGGGCTGTTCTACGTGATGGGCAACATCCTTGAAATGGACGCCGGATCGATCTTCCTGGTCTGCGGACTGGGGACGATTCCCGTCATCATCTACGCGTTTAATATGTTGCCTCAGGCGACGATTCGGTTTGTCGTCTGGGTGTTCAGCCACCTGTTTTACCGAATCAAAGTCGTCGGCAAGGAACACATCCCCCAGGAGGGCGGCGGGCTGCTGGTTTGTAATCACGTTTCGTGGCTCGACGGCATCCTGCTGATCATGATGTCCGACCGCCCGATCCGAATGCTTGCTTACGCAGACTATGTTGACGTGTCTGGCCCGGTCGGCTGGCTGTGTCGAACTTACGGAACGATCCCCATCAAAGCTGACGGCGGCCCGAAAGCGTTGCTTCGATCCTTGAAGAACGCTCGCAAGGCCGCCGAGGGTGGCGACCTGGTCTGCATCTTTGCCGAAGGAGCACTCACTCGAACGGGGCAACTGTTTCCGTTTCAGCGAGGGCTGCTGAGAATCGTTGAAGGCACCAGCGTGCCGGTCATCCCGACTTATCTCGACGAGCTGTGGGGCAGCATTTTCAGCTACCACGGCGGCAAGTTTTTCTGGAAGTGGCCACGTCGCTGGCCGTACCCGTTCACCATTATGTTCGGCGAACCGCTGCACGACGCGCATGACGTGTCGCGAGTTCGACAGGCTGTCGAAGAATTAGGAGTCCAGGCTGTGTCACATCGCAAATCCGCTCTGATCCCCGCCCGGCAGTTCTTGCGAGCATGTCGCAAAGCGAGATTCCGGTCCAAAGTGGCAGACTCATCCGGAGCCGACATCACCGGCGGCAAACTGCTGACCGGAGCGTTGGCGTTTCGTCGAGTCCTCGAACGCGGCGTCCTCGACCGAGACGAAGAAATGGTCGGAGTCCTGCTGCCGCCGTCCGCTGGCGGAGCAATCACCAACGCCGCTCTGTCATTGATGGGCAAAGTTGCCATCAACCTGAATTACACATTGTCGGATGAAGTTCTCAACTTCTGCATCAAAGAAGCCGGCATCAAGCACGTCATCACCAGCCAGAAGTTTCTCGAAAAGAAACCGATGAAGCTCGACGCCGAAGTCGTCTTTGCTGAAGACCTCAAGACGCAGATCACCGGCGGCGACAAAGCGGCAGCATTGTTCTCGGCATTTGTTGAACCGATCGCTTTGTTGGAACGACGTCTCGGCCTGACGAAGATCGACCCCGACAGCATCATGACGATTATCTTTACGTCCGGGTCAACCGGCGAGCCCAAAGGAGTCATGCTGTCGCACCGCAACGTCGGTTCGAACATCGCGTCGGCGAACCAGCTTTACCAGATCAATGCGAAGGATTCACTGCTGGGCATCCTGCCGTTTTTCCACAGCTTTGGTTACTCGCTGATGTTGTGGCTGCCGCTGACGCTCGACCCGAAAGGCGTTTACCACTTCAACCCGCTCGACGGTCGCATGGTCGGAAAGCTTTGCGAGAAGCACAAAGTGACCATCATCGCCGCGACGCCGACGTTCCTGAAAACGTACCTCAAGCGTTGCACGAAGGAGCAAATGGCAACGGTGGATGTCGCGATCGTCGGTGCCGAAAAACTTCCGCAGCAGCTCGCCGACGACTTCCACGAGAAGTTCGGCATCTGGCCAACCGAAGGCTACGGCACGACAGAACTCTCGCCACTCGCCGCGGCCAACGTCCCCGACCACCGCAGCAACACGACCACTCCGGAGCAATCAGGATCGAAAATGGGAACGATCGGCCGACCGATTCCCAACGTCATGGCCCGCATCGTCGACCTGGATTCCGGTGAAGAATTGCCTCAGGGCGAAGCCGGCCTGATGCACATTCGCGGCCCGAACGTGATGCTCGGCTACTTGAACCGCCCCGAGAAAACCGCCGAGGTCATCAAAGACGGCTGGTACAACACCGGCGACATCGCCTTCATCGATGACGAAGGCTTCATCACGATCACCGGCCGACTAAGCCGCTTCTCAAAGATCGGCGGCGAAATGGTGCCGCACATTCGGATCGAAGAAGAGATCAACAAACTTGTCGACGATCCCGACGCCGAAGAAGCAGTCATCCAGATCGCCGTGGCGGCCGTCCCGCACGAACAGAAAGGCGAACGGATCATCGTCCTCCATCGCGAACTCAATAAACCGGTCGACGAAATTCTGAAAGCACTCAGCGATGCCGGCATGCCCAACCTCTGGCTGCCATCTGCCGACAGTTTTCTGCTCGTCGACGAGATCCCGCTGCTCGGCACCGGCAAGCTGGATCTGCAGGGCGTCAAGCAGCGAGCGATGGACGAATTCGGTCCGAAGGAAAGTGCGTGACAGAAAAGGGCTTCCAGCGTGTCGCCATAAGACATCGCATCCGAGGAACCCTCACGAGCTGACACCACACTTCGTGACAATCCGCTTTGCGCGGACGGCCGTCCGGTAAACCGAAGCCGTCTGCCGAATTGCCAGGCGATATCTCCGGCGGCAACTGCGTATTCTTGCAGAGTGAATGCCGTTGGCTCTCGCGCCGGAGATCTCGAATTCGGGATGACGGCTTTCGCAAAACAGCGGGCCTTTTGAAAACGCGTGCGGAGTTCCGTTCGCCATTTCGTACCGCCTCTCAGGAGATGAATCGTGATTGCCGAGCCGACTGAACGGCGAAGCAGCAAACGTTTCACCGTCGAAGCTGACCGCGCTGATATCGTGGTTGAGTTTGGCGGAGAGGATCATCGCGCCGTCATGTCAGACATGTCGGCAACGGGCTTCGGCCTGCTCCTGCTGAAGGGTTCTCGAGTCGCTCCGGGAGACCACGTCCAACTGACCGACCCGGACACCGACACAACCTTCGATTTGGAAGTCGCACACGTTCGGCCCGAAGACGGGTTTCAGTACGTCGGCCTTCGCCGAGTCTCGGACGAAACACCGCTCTCAATTCCGCTGTTCCGCTTTGCCGGAAAAACTTACGAACTGAAAATGCCCGGCTTCTCGCCGCTGATCTTTGTCGGTGTCGTGCTTGGGTTCAGCGGTTCGGCCATCACGATGATGGAGTTTCTGCAGGGGGCAGGAAACGCCGCCAAACAGACTCCAAATTCTGTGCACGAGCAGGCAATCATCGATGCGAGGCCGCAGATCACTCTGGAAGAAAAGCGGCGGCGAATCTTTGAACGGGCTCACCACGCGTCGACAAGAAATGTGGCCAGCCGCCGGGACCTTGAACTCACACCCAGCTTCTGGGAACGAATCACCGGCCCGAACCGCGAACAGGTTGGGCGACTGGTCGGTGGAAAGAAGATTTCGTGGAGCGAGCTCGTTTCGCAGTTGAACCTGTCGAAGGCTCAGCAGGACCGAATCCAGGGGCTGCTCAACAGCGACGACTCCGACAAGGTTGAAGCCGCGAGGCCTCAGATGATGACGCTGCTGACGGTCGAGCAACGTTCGACGTTCAATCAGATGCTCGCCACGCTTCCGCTGAACTGACCGCTCGGCCAGCGCCGACGCTCAATCGCCGACAGTCAAATGTCAACAGTCAAATGTCGACGATGACCTCCGCAGTCCAGAACTCTTTGCCGTCACGCTGCTGCGGCTCGACGCTCAACTCGTGATAGGTGATTGCCTTCACCTCGTGCGAACGGCGATGTCGCTCTTCGCAAAACACCTCGCCGCGCGGAACGCCGCGTAACGAGTTGCCCGTGACCTCGACTTCACCACTCGCTGTGAGCCAGCCTTCGGACTCGAAGAGAAACAGCAACTCGCTCAGCCAGTCGAAGTAGAGGTATTCAAGATCCGGCGAGTCGATCTGCAACGTTCGCTCTTGAACGACTGCCACGCTGCCAACGTCCGCAACGATCAATGATGTTGGCCCCGCAGCGGCTTCCGCGAAGAGCTCATTCAGCGAGCCTCCCGCAACGCGTAGTCCGAGATCGGCTGTGTGGTCGAAGGTTTCAAACATTAAACCGATCCGTGAGCTCGACATCGAAATTGCTTCACGATGGCAAGTCCCCTCTCCCCCAAAATCGATGCGGAAACATGATAAGAACTCGGCAATTGGGGGTTAGGGTGAGGGGGCGCGAATTCAAAAACGATTTGTGTTCCCCCTCACCCTGGCCGAACACCATTGGCTGGAAGCTTACGTCACCGAAACGCCAACCCGAAGTTTCAACTTTCATGAAACTCCCGGCATTTTGCCCGCTGGTACGCGATAAGAGGACTCCGCCGACCGGTCGGTTCGGGCAAAGTTTCCGGGTTCGAGAAACGATCCGGCATCGAATGCCCCGTCAGACTCTCCGTTAGCGCCACAATGCGAGATTGAGGCGTCCAACGAGCTCCGAAGTAAACTTGAAAAGAAGTTATTGACGACCGGGATCCGGCTTGTATCGTAAGCTTCGGTGTCGACAAACACATCAGTTTCAAATCACATCGCCATGCTTCAGGAGGCCTTATGACAAGTCCACCAGACTTGGAGGTGGGACACTGACCGCGGCTCTTGCCAGTGTTCCAGACTGTTGTTGAGGCAAACGCTACTGCCTCGGATTTCCATCTCTTTCGTTAGCCGCCGGATGCGGCTGTGAAGCGGACGGAACCGCGAATTCAGAGAGGTTGACGTCACACTTTGTCTCGCTCAGAAAGAGCCGGGTGAGTGCGGCAAGATGAAACGACGACTGCGTCGAGACATGTCCCTGCCCTACGATTCAAAGATTCCGCGATTCAAAGATACCGCGATTCGAAAATGAAGACGCTGCTACCGACTGATCACCTTTCGCTAAGTTCGCTGCTTGTGATTAGTCACTGCTGGAATCGAGACAAGGGCCTGTCGGACGCCGGTTGCAGAACCACTTCCTCATTTCTTCTGTCGACTCACGCAATGCTTCTGTTTTGAGCGGCTTGCCTGCAACGGGCAGGTGAGTGACTATCGGACCAGGCTGCTGGAGGAACCACGTGTTAGAACCGCCAGAGTATGACCGCTGAGGGCGGCCCGTCTTCAGGACACCTCAGCCAACGGAAAATCCCGCCCCCTGCCTTGCCCATAACCGGACAGCCCGACGCCAACCCTGGCGCCGGGCTGTATTTGTTTGTCGTGCGAGAAAGTCGAATTAAATGAAACTCCGCGTTCCTCCATTTCGCCGCTATCGACGATCGCTTTCCGCAAGACCCGCCAGCTCCAGTCGTCGAACATCCCGGTTCGCTGCTATGATGAAAGGGTTGATCGACTCTTCGCGGCGAATCGGAGCTTCTGATGTCTTATCGAACACTCAAACGCGTTCTGGGGGAAACCAACTTCGAGGTTAAATGCCTCGTGCTGTTCGGTTTTGGCCTGAGCGTTCTGGCTGTTCTGACATTCGCTCTTTACTGGTGGCAGACGTCGTCGCTGATCGGCGAGCAGAACAAAACGACCGCCCGACTTCTGATGGCTCCGATGATTCAGCAGCGACATTGGGAGTGGTTTGCCCGAGTTAAATCCAATTTCGAACAAGCGGAAAACTCCGACGACGCAGGCGAACCCGACTTTGTCCCTGCGCCCGAACCGGACGACAAACCTCCGGCCGAGGAGACGGATGACGCGGAAGTCGACATGTACTTCTACGTGCTGAAACAGGTTGAAAAGCTGTCATCTGAACTGCAGCCTGAGCATCTCCGCGAGTTCAAATTCGAAATGGTCGACGCCAATTCTGCCGAAGCCGATTCGGCGAATCGACCGAGCGACGACATTGGTTATCGCGCCCTCCTGGAACTCCAGAGCGGTGCAGAAGAATTCGTGCACATCGACCGCGAAAGCAACGAGTATCGCTACTATGGAGCGGTCACAGCGACTGAAACGTGCATCGCCTGCCACCATCATGCCCGACGACAGACTGCGGATGGATCCGACGCTGTTGCCACCGGCGACCTGATCGGCATGGCCAGAATCACCTTGCCGCTGGCCGCTGTCGAGTCCTCGCTGCACGCCACCAACGCCCTGGTTATCACCACCGAGATTGTAAAAGTCGTGCTGGCGATTCTCGCGATTTACCTGGTCGTTCGGTACGTCATCACGAAGCCGGTACTTCACTTGAAGAAGGTCAGCGACGCGATCGCCCACGGCAATCTCGACATGCGTGCCGACATCCGGACCGGAGATGAGTTTGAAGAACTCAGCCACGCCTTCAACCGCATGCTTCGTCACCTGGTCACCGTTCAGGAGGAACTGCGGGAAGTCAACGCGGATCTCGATGGCAAGGTCGACGAACTGGCCAGCGTCAATCTGCAGCTCTACGAAATGAACAACGTCAAGAACGAGTTCCTGGCCACAATGAGCCACGAACTGAGGACACCGCTCAACAGCATCCTCGGCTTCAGCGAAGTTCTTGCCGACTCGAAAAACCTGACCGACAAAGAACAGCGATACGCGACGAACATCCAGACGTCCGGCCGCAGTTTGATGACGCTGATCAACGACGTGCTCGATCTGGCGAAAATCGAAAGCGGAAAAATGGAGCTGCACCCGGCCGAGTTCCGCATGGATGACCTCGTCGAACGCCAGGTCAGCACGCTGATGCCGCTGGCCGAGAAACGTCAGATTGCGTTGACATGGGCAGTCGATGCCGGGATCACGACGCTCTTCCAGGACCCGGGGAAAATGCAGCAGATCCTGACGAACCTGATTTCGAACGCGATCAAGTTCACTCCCGAAGGCGGTCGAGTCCGGATTTCCGCATCGAAGATTGATGACAACTGCGTCGTCACCATCGAGGACAACGGCATCGGAATCCCACTTGATGAACAGGAGCGGATTTTCGAAAAATTCCGGCAGGGCCGAGGCGTCCCCGGACAGACAGATGCCCTGACCAGGAAGTACGAAGGGACGGGGCTCGGTCTGTCTATCGTGAAAGAGTTGAGTCGACTGCTTGGCGGCGAGGTTTCTCTCGAAAGTGAATTTGGGAAAGGCAGCAGATTCACGGTCGAATTCCCACTAATTCTTCAAAATGCAAGCACTTTCGACGAAGAAGCGACATCTCGACTCGTCGGTCTGAACCGGTTCCGGACCGTCGATCTACCCGCTCCGGAATCACGGCCAGACACGTCGAAAACCGCCCAGGTCGCCGGAAAATCAGTAGACGAAACGACCCCAAAACAGTCCGAGTCCGCTCCCGCGTTGAGGATCGTCACCCCCGCAACATCCATCTCGCCTCGAAACCGGAAAAACGAGTAACGTATCGCCAGTCATGGATGACGCGATAAGGAGCTGATGGATGAGTGCTCGCGATACTTACCCCAGCCGGCAGAATGCTGGCCCCACCAGGACCGGTCAGACCCCAGCCCGGATTCAGGACGCGCTCGTCCTGATCGTGGCAGAGCTGGCTGATCGTCCCATCGAAAAGCCGCAGCTGATCGACGCGCTGGCAACGGTCAAAGACTGGCTCAACGCTCAGGCAGAACCCGGACACAACCGGCCTCTCGAAAGGAATGTACCGCAACGAAACAGCGGATTTCAGACTCATGAATCGCCTGCGCGGACCGATTCTGGCCGCCCAAGACATTCTGACGTTTCTGATCACGACCTTGCGCTGATCGCCGAACGTTGCCGACTGAAAGCCGAAGGTGCACGCTGGGCTGTCGAACGCGACGGATTGCTGCGCGAAGGTGCTGACTTTTCGTTCGATGTCAGACCGGGCGACCAGGACATCATTGGCCGAGCCAGGGAACTCCCGAACTGCTTCCTCTGGATGAACCAGCCACGCAGCGACATCTGGTCGCGATCCGAAAACTACCTTCTGCTCGCGGATTGTTTCGAAACACTCGCCGAATCCATCGAGGCAATCCTGGCCGCAACCGAGCTGGAAGATCGAACTCACTTCATGGCCGCAGTCGAAATGATGGCTGAAGCACAATCTGCCCTTCGTACCGCCGTCAGCCATGTCGAATCACATCCGGATTCTGATCAGCAGATGATCTATTACTGGCTGAGAAACCGCGCCAACCAGGACCGGTTCTACATCAGCCGATTCATGAAGATCAGCGATCCGGCTGACCCCGGTCGCAACGACGAAGTGCACGACCGCGCCTTCGAACTGCTCGAACTGGTGACTCCCGAGCAGCATCTGGCGACTCAAATCGAACGCGGCATGGCCAAAGCTCGTCACCACGTCGAACGAATCTCTATCGCCGAGGATGCTTCAGACGAGTACGACTGGAGCCGTGCCGCTGAATCGATCGAATCGGTCATCGAATGTGGCATCTCTTGCAACAACCAAGAGCTTGTCGAACTGGTCGCGCCTTATGCCGAGCAGCTTGTTGACCAGGCATGGCCTCAAGGATTCAAGGATCTGCTGGCCAACGCAATTCGTCGCGCCAGCGATGATGACCATGAATCAGCGGCCGACCGAGCAGCGTAGACCGAGCAGCGTAGACCGAGCAGCGTAGACTGCACGCTCGATCAAGATACTGAGCATTTGCCGGGTCGCGTCACGACGCATCGGCGACTCTCGATCGGTCGCTTCCTGTCGGTGACTGAATTTCAGCATCCGCCATTCGAAGCTCGTCTTGAGCGATCCGCGCCTCTTCGGATTACCGCTATGTAATTCCGACCCGATCCGGACGCCTCTCTCTGGCAATCGCATTCCGACGCAAGGAATCGCAGGAAACCAGCATCTTTCGACCCGGCACCGTCTAAGTCCGCGACTTCATGCGCGTTATATCCGCAGACATTCTGCGTTCTCTTTCCCAGCGCGTTGATGAATTGTCACGTAGCTCAGTGAATTACGGTTGAACCGTTCAGCCAGAAATCGTTGTTCAAAGGGAACTGAAGACGTCAGGACGTTGTCCTATGTCAACGGGGAAGTGTTGTCGGCGTTCCGTTTTTGTGTGACTCGAAGTTTGAACTCGTTTCACTTCAACACTTTAGAGCCACTGAGGTGGGTATCGAGGGCATGGCAGTCGCGTTTCGGCCTTGAGTTTGCATTTGTTGACATTGCAGCTCATCGCAGTCTCCGTCAGCCGAAAGTACAACCGGGAGTAACGGACCATGGCCAGAAAGAAAAGAAGTTCGATCGACGTTCGCGACGGATTCCATGTGGTCGTGATGGGTGAAATGGAAATCTGGGATGGTGCCGATCTTGCCCTCCTTCGCGAAACTCTCACACGACTCGTCGACACCGAAAATCAACCAGCGATCGGCGTCGATCTGACATTCGTTAAGTACATCCCGAGCGGATTTTTCGGGATGCTCTACGACTACACCGACCGAGGAATTTCTGTGAGGCTCTACTCGCCGCAGGCTCACATCGCGAACATGCTTTGGTTCCGGGAATTCTTCGAAACGATCGACGGCGAAGCATTCACACTGGTCGTCAAAGCTCAGACTGGCCACTCCGCCCGATCCGCGCTCGCAGCGGGCAAAGCCCCATGGTCTGACACCGACGACGCTCCGGCTGCATTTCCAGCAACGGAAGATACAGTCGCGGCAGCAACCATCGCCCACTGAGTCGGGCCGGAAACCGACGTTCGGAGTCACTTGGTGAAGGAGCCCCAACAGGCGATGGTTGCAGCGCCGGACCTGCAACCATCGCGGCCTGGTTCGTCTACGGTTGCTGCGGTGCTCGCCGCTCGAAGTACCGACCGTTGGACTTGAATCAGCGAACGCAGTCGCGACAGAATCTTGAGGTACTGGCCCAGGATTTCGTCGAGTGAAGCGTCCTTCGGGCAGGAGACCGAACGATGAAGACTTTCCGACTGAGAACACTCCTCTGCGTCTTTGCGGTTCTCGCGGCAGCAATGGCCTACGGAGCGGCGATCGCCTATCCGATCGCCGTTGAACGCGGCGCCCCGTACCAAATCAATTACAGCGAATGTCTTGTCTGTGGCCGCTCGCGAACGATCGAACGGCGCTGGAAGCAAAGCCCCAAAGAGACGATCGAAGCACATCCGCACTCGTTTTGGATGCAGCCCAAAATCGATGACGAGCACGACCACTGGTGGGTTGGATCCAGTTCCGAAGGGCGATCAAATTGGTTCGACGATTCCTACATCAGCTGCGGAGGTGGTATCGGAGGCGTTTCGTCACTTCACGGCCTGGCTACTAAAAGAGGCGACGACGTTGCCCGGCCATTCGTCGTGCAGTATCTGGGTCTACTGAAAGAGGGTAACCTGGACGCGATTCGGAACTTCGGCCGCACGGACGTCAGCCAAGCTTTGCAGGATCCCCCAGTCGCGAACCCTGTCGTTCAGTAACGCGCGAATGAGGGCAACAAATGCTGAAGATCTGGCGAAAACTGATCTCCGGACAGTACGGAGCCGCGCTGTGCATGCTCAGTCGGTGCATCGATCAGTGCCCGGAATCATCCTGGAACGAACCTGTCGGCAATCTGAAGTTTTGCCAGGTCGTGTTCCACGCTCTCTTCTTCACGGACTTCTATCTGGAAGAATCCGATCGAACATTCCGAGACCAACCGTTTCACCGCGAGAACGCAGAATTCTTCCGGAATTACGAAGAGCTGGAATACGTCGAGCAGAAACAGCTTTACGATCGCGCGTCGATCAGAAAATATCTGCAACACTGTCGGACAAAGTTCGCCCGCGTCATCGACGACGAAACCGAGCAAACACTCGCTGCCCGATGCGGCTTCGAACGCCGCGAGTTTTCCCGCGCGGAACTCCATGTCTGCAACATCCGACACATCCAGCACCACGCCTCGCAACTAAGGATCGGTCCCGAAATAACTTCCCGGTTTCCGTTGCCTTGTTTGACCCGAAGCCGCAGGCGATGGTGTTTTGAATGCGTGCCAGCGTCTGAAACGCGGGCGCCTTCGGCTTGCGGTCAAACAAGGAACTTATTTCGGGACAATCCCTAAGCCTGCACCTGAGACGCGAAACGGGCGAAGGCATCGAATGGGTCGGCTCCGGCTGGCCCGACGAGTAGCCCGGATCGTCAAAAGGAGCGAGTTCGAAAAGCCTCGCCACAGTGGCTCCGCACTCCGTGCGGAAAGCCCCGATAAGGCTGACACGACGGAGTCGCGTGCACAGAATCAGAACGCTAATTCTCAGATTCCGACACGCAGTACAGATGCTTGTCGGACCGCAGAAAGATTTCGCCGTTGCTGATTGCGGGCGTTGCTCCGAACGATTCGCGATCTGTCGTGACCGAGTTGGCAGCCAGTTGTTCGAACTCGCCACTCGCCTTCAGCACGAAGCACTTACCAGAGCCCTGCACGTAGTAGACTTTTCCGTCGGCGATGACTGGTGAGGAATAATCGCTCCCGCCGCCGCCACGACCGAATCGACTTCGTCCACCACCTTCGCTGCCACCGCCGCCGCCGCTGGAGCCACCTTCCAATCGGCCCTGGAAAACCTTCTTACCAGTCTTCGCGTCGTTGCATCCGACAACGCTGCCTGAGAAGAAGTAAATGCGACCTTCGTAAACGACAGGCGTTCCGAAACGGCTCGAATCAGAACCCGACCAGACGGTGTGAGACTTGGTGACATCGCCTTTTCCGCCGGCTCGAACGGCAGCCGACCCGCCTCCGCGACCTTCGATCGAGTACACAACATCCTGAACGGCAACCACGCTGGAGCTGTACTGGTCGCCGGCCGGGATCTCGCTGTACCACCGCAGCTTGCCGGAGTTCGGATTGAAGCCCCAGATCTCGTACGGAACTCCCAGAACCAGATCCGTGCGTTCGTCGTCAACTTTCACCAACAGCGGAGTTCCCCAGACGTTCGCCAGCCCTGAAGCTGCCTGCTTCCAGACTTCTTTGCCGGTCTCACCATCTAACGCAACGAGCGATTCGCTTTCCGAACTGGCCGTCACGATGACGTTGCCCTTGTATAGAATCGGGCTCGACGCGGATCCCCAGCGACGACGATCCGACTCCGTCCCGACGCTCTTCTGCCAGAGCTGTTTGCCATCAAGGTCGTACGCGAGAACGCCGGATTTTCCAAAGAAGACGTAAACGCGTTCTCCATCGCTGGCGGGAGTGTGCGACGCATAGCCGTGAGCAGGGATTCCCATTCCGCTGTAAGAGTCTTCCGGCAGGACGGCGTCGACGGCCTTATCCCACAGAATCTTGCCACTGCTGCGGTCAACGCAAACCAGGTGCCGCTTCAGATCTTCGATCTCCCCGAAGTCTCGTCCGTACCCGGAGTAGCAAGTCACGAAGATTCGATCGCCGATAATAATCGGGCTGGAAACACCGGCTCCCGGCAGCGGAGCCTTCCACCGAACATTCTTGTCGGGACTCCACTCAACCGGAGTCGACGCCACGTCAGAACTAATCCCCGAGCCATTCGGCCCTCGAAACCGAGGCCAGTCGCCGGCCGAGACCAACGAATTCAGTCCAGCGAAAAACGCCAGACCGCAAATAATTAACGAGCGAACCACAGCAGCTCCTTTTGAAACTCAAGCCGGATTCAAACAATCCATATGCCAAAATTGGGCGACCAGGGAGAAGTGCCCGATTCACAAGCATTCCTCACGTACTCCAAGTACCGCAGATGCTGACGGCAGATCCACCGCCCGAAGCAGTCGCCTGAGTCTGGTCCTCATAGGATCAGTCCCAAAATAACTTCCCGATTTCCGTTGCCTTGTTTGACCCGAAGCCGCAGGCGATGGTGTTTTGAATGCGTGCCAGCGTCTGAAACGCGGGCGCCTTCGGCTTCCGGTCAAACAAGGA
>Ga0316208_1001113_pt1 | contig 27035 bp, 27 predicted proteins | sample 3monopyrite_MG_FD_204944 | JGI IMG/M metagenome (GOLD analysis project Ga0316208, IMG submission 204944) | Microbial mat bacterial communities from mineral coupon in-situ incubated in ocean water Damariscotta River, Maine, United States -... | ecosystem: Environmental > Aquatic > Marine >... | reverse complement strand
TTTATCGAAGCGGGCCGTGCCTTTCTGATATGGGGGGCGAGCATGATAGACGCCCACACCCGCAGCGGCGATGAGGCCGCCAACGGGCTGGTTTCTCTGCTCACCCCGGTGATGAAAGGATTTCTGACCGACAAGGGTTTTGAAAGCACCGTGCAGGCGCAGCAAATATTTGGCGGCCACGGCTATATCGAAGAACAGGGGATGTCGCAATTTGTTCGCGATGCCCGAATTACCATGATCTATGAAGGCGCCAACGGTGTGCAGGCGCTTGATCTGGTCGGGCGCAAGCTGGCCTCTGATGGTGGCAAACACGCGATGGCGTTTTTTGATCTGGTCAAAGGTTTTATCAAGGAAAACGAAGCAGATGATGGGCTTAATGCTGATTTCCTCATCCCTCTGAAAGCTGCCAGCAAGGACCTGCAGGCCGCCTCGATGTATTTTATGCAGACAGGTATGAAAGACCCGAATGCGGCTCTCGCCGGCTCGACAGATTTTTTGCACCTGTTTGGCCATGTCTGCCTTGGCCTGATGTGGGCGCAAATGGCTAAAACCGCAACCGAAAGCCTTGCCGCCGGTGCGTCCGACGCGCGGTTTTACGAAAACAAGCTGGTAACCGGCCGCTACTATATGCAACGGTTGCTGCCTGAAACCGGGTTGCGGCTCGCGCGGATCACCAGCGGTGCCGCCCCTGTCATGGCCCTTGCAGCAGAGGATTTTTGAACTATGACCTTTGACAACCTCTCCTCGGCATGGATGACCGACGAGCACAGGATGCTCGAGAAAATGACCGCGCAGTTCATCGCTGAAAAATGGGCCCCCAAATTCGAGAAATGGCGCAACCAGGGCGAAATGGATAAGGAAACCTGGCGAGAAGCAGGCGAACTCGGCTTGCTCTGCGCCTCTATTCCTGAAGAATATGGCGGTGCGGGCGGCGATTTCGGCCATGAAGCGGTGATTTATATGGAAGCGGGCCGCGCCAATCTGGCGAGTTGGGGCAACGGCATTCATTCCGGCATAGTGGCCCATTATATTCTGAGCTACGGCACAGAAGAGCAAAAACAACGTTGGCTGCCAAAAATGGCCACCGGAGAACTCGTGGCCGCTTTGGCCATGACCGAACCCAATGCCGGCTCGGATGTGCAAAACATCAAAACGCGCGCGGTGAAGGATGGCAACGCCTACCGGATGAACGGTTCCAAGATCTTTATCACCAATGGCCAGCACGCCGACCTAGTGCTGGTGGCCTGCAAAACCGACCCGGAAGCAAAAGCCAAAGGTGTCTCGCTAATTATGGTTGAGACCGCAGGCGCCAAAGGTTTCAGCCGCGGCCGTAATCTCGACAAAATCGGCCTCAAAGCTGCGGATACTTCGGAGCTATTCTTCGACAATGTCGAAGTGCCACCCGAAAACCTGCTTGGCAGTGAAGAAGGTCAGGGGTTTTACCAGATGATGCAACAACTGCCGCAGGAGCGCCTGATTATCGGCTGCGGCGCGGTTGGTGCCATGGAAGGTGGCGTGGCCCGCACCATAGCTTATTGCAAGGAGCGCGAAGCCTTTGGCGGCCCGCTAACCCAGTTTCAAAATACCCGATTCAAACTTGTAGAAGCCAAAACCGACACCGTGGTCGCGCGCACCTTTCTTGATAGTTGCATCAGCGCCCATCTTGCAGGCACCCTCTCCGTTGAAACAGCGGCAATGAGCAAATTCTGGCTCACGGATTTGCAATGTAAAGTGTTGGACGAGTGCCTGCAACTTCATGGTGGCTACGGCTATATGATGGAATACCCGATTGCCGAAATGTGGACGGACGCCCGGGTGCAGCGTATATACGGCGGCACCAACGAAATCATGAAAGAACTGATCGGAAGGAGCCTGTAACGATGGCGCGGGTTGACAAATCCGGATGCCTCCGGCGGGAGTATTTGCAAAAGAATGAAGATGCGCCCTTGTCCGAAAACAAGGGCGCCTTCACTCTTTGCGGCCATCGGCTCTCCAGCCTGTTCCGCAAAACCATCGTATTCGAGTTTTGGTTAACGAAACGTTACTGGTCTTCATTCTTTCAAAAATACTCAAATCCTTCCCTATCAACAGGAGCAAGCGCATGAAACTCTATTGCTTTGCGCAATCAGGCAATGCTTATAAAGTGGCGAATTATCTCAATGTTACGGGCACGCCGTGGCAGGAGCAGTTTGTTGATTTCTTCAAAGGCGAGACACGCAGCCCAGAGTATCGTGCCATCAATGAAATGGGCGAGGTGCCGGTATTGATTGACGGCGACATCACGCTAAGCCAGTCAGGCGCTATTTTAGACTACCTGATTGAGAAAACCGGTAAATTTGCCCCAAAGCACGGAGATGAACGCGAGGTTTTGCGCTGGGTCTTGTGGGATAATCACAAGGGTTCGAGCCAATGGGGGATGACGCGGTTTATCGCCAACTTCCTGCCGGAAAAGCACAGAAACGCCGATGTCATTGCTTTTTCAATTGGCCGTTGTCAGGCCGCGCTGGCAGTGCTGGAAAGCCACCTTGCCGGGCGCGACTGGATGGTGGGCAACACCCCGACCGCTGCCGATTTTTCCTGTAGCTCTTACCTGTTTTACGACGAACCCTTTGGCATGGACCGTTCAACCACACCCAATATTCAGCGCTGGTTGGAAAACATCCGGCAATTGCCAAACTGGAAACACCCCTATGATTTGATGCAGGGCCACCCCCTGCCCCAAAGCTAACCGGAGAAAATAATGACCGAAGCCTATATTTATGACGCTGTACGCAGCCCGCGCGGCAAGGGCCGCAAGGATGGCGCGCTGAACGAGATAACCTCGGTGCGTCTTTCAGCCAACATCCTGAATGCGCTCAAAACCCGCAATAACCTCGACACCAAACAGGTGGAAGATGTGATTTGGGGCAATGTAACGCAGGTGATGGAACAGGGCGGTTGCCTTGCACGCTCATCGGTGCTGCTTTCTGATTTTGACCAGCAGGTGCCCGGCGTTTCCATCAACCGGTTTTGCGCCAGCGGCATTGAAGCAACCAACATGGCCGCCAACCAGGTGCGCGGCGGCGCGGGGGATGCCTATGTGTCCGGCGGCGTTGAAATGATGAGCCGGGTGCCAATGGGCTCGGACGGGGCCGCGATAGCGATCGACCCTGAACTGGCGATGAAAGCCTATTTTGTGCCGCAGGGTATTTCGGCTGATATTATCGCCACCGAATACGGCTTCAGCCGCGATGATGTGGATGCGCTTGCCGTGGAGAGCCAGCGCCGCGCCAAACTGGCTTGGGATGAAGATCGCTTCGCCAACTCGATTATTCCGATCAAGGACCGCAACGGGCTTTTGATTTTGGAACGCGACGAATACATGCGCCCGAGCACCGATATGCAAACACTTGGTGCGCTCAGGCCCAGCTTTAAGGATATGGGCGAGGTCATGCCCGGTTTTGATGCTGTCGCCAAGCTCAAATACCCGCATCTGGAGAAGATCAACCATGTGCATCATGCTGGTAACTCATCGGGCATTGTGGATGGCGCTGCCGCGATTTTGGTGGGTAGCAAGGAATTTGGCATGCGCAACGGGCTCAAGCCGCGGGCGCGCATTCGCGCAACCTGCAAAATTGGCTCTGATCCGACCATCATGCTCACCGGCCCGGTGCCTGCCACCGAAAAGATACTGCGTGAAAGCGGCATGAGCATCAATGACATCGATATTTTCGAGGTTAATGAAGCCTTTGCCGCGGTGGTGTTGCGCTTTATGCAGGCCTTTGATGTGGATGACAGCAAGGTGAATGTTAACGGCGGCGCGATTGCCATGGGGCATCCGCTCGGGGCGACAGGTGCCATGATCATCGGCACCGCGCTTGACGAGCTCGAGCGCTCGGGCAAGGGCACGGCTTTGGCCACGCTTTGCATAGCGTCGGGCATGGGTGCGGCCACGATTATCGAGAGGGTATAAAATGACTCAGCAATTTTTTTATGATGTAGACAGCGACGGCGTGGCCACCATAACGTGGAACCAGCCGGAAACCTCGCTCAATGTGATGACTTTCGAGGGCTTTCAGCAGCTTGACGGCTTTGTTGACAAGGCGCTGGCTGATGACGCGGTGAAGGGCGTTATTATCACTTCGGCCAAAAATGATTTTGCCGGCGGGATGGACCTGAAGGTGCTGGCCAAAATGCGCGACGATGCAGGGGATGAACCGGCGCAAGGGATTTTTGACGGGGTCATGGCTATCCACCAGATTTTGCGCAAGATCGAGCGCGCCGGGATGGAGGCCAAGACCAACAAAGGCGGCAAGCCGATAGCCTGGGCCAGCCCCGGCACCAGTGCTGGTATCGGCACCGAAATTGCGCTTGCCTGTCACCGCCGGATTGTGGCCGATAACCCCAAAGCCAAAATCGGCCTGCCGGAAATTCTTGTGGGCATTTTCCCCGGCTCGGGTGGCACCACGCGGCTGGTGCGGATGATGGGGCCAATGATGGCCGCGCCTTTTTTGCTGGAGGGTAAAATGCTGCCCCCCGCAAAATGCAAAGCCGCCGGTGTGATTGACGAGGTGGTGCCCGCTGATGAGTTGCTGGCCCGCGCCAAAGAGTGGGTGCTGACGGCCGGCCCTGCCGATATGATCAAACCGTGGGATGCAAAAGGCTACAAAATGCCCGGTGGTGCACCCTATCACCCTGCCGGGTTTATGACCTTTGTCGGGGCTGTTGCCATGGTGCACGGCAAAACCCAAGGGGTTTACCCCGCAGCCAAGGCCATGCTTTCGGCGATTTATGAAGGGGCGCTGGTGGATTTTGATACCGCGATCCGCATCGAGGCGCGCTGGTTTACCAGCATAATGCTCAACCCTTCCTCTGCTGCCATGATCCGCTCGCTTTTTGTCAATAAGGGCGCGCTGGAAAAGGGCGCGGTGCGGCCAAAGCTGCCCGACCAGCGGGTGAAAAAGGTTGGCATTATGGGCGCGGGCATGATGGGAGCCGGGATTGCCATTGTATCGGCGATGGCCGGTATTGAAGTGGTGCTGATTGACCAAAATCAGGAAGCCGCCGACAGGGGCAAGGCTTATGTCGAGGGATACCTCGACCAAGGCATCGCCCGCAAAAAAACCACACCGGAAAAGAAGGCCGCCGTGCTTGGGCTGGTAACAGCGACCACCGATTATCAGGCGCTAAGGGGCGCTGACCTGATTGTGGAAGCGGTGTTTGAAGACCCGGGCATAAAGGCCGGGGTAACGGCGCGGGTTGAGGCCGTGGTTGGTGAGGGATGTATTTTTGCCACCAACACCTCCACTCTGCCCATCACCGAACTGGCCAAAGCCTCCAAACGGCCCGAACAGTTCATCGGGATTCACTTTTTCAGCCCGGTTGAAAAAATGATGCTGGTGGAGATCATCAAAGGTAAGGAAACCGGTGACCGCGCCGTGGCCAAGGCGCTGGATTATGTGCGCCAAATTCGCAAAACCCCGATTGTGGTCAATGACGCGCGCTTTTTCTATGCCAATCGCTGCATTATTCCTTACATCAACGAGGGTTTGCGGATGGTGCGCGAAGGTGTGGCTCCCGCCACTATCGAGAATGCCGCCAAGCAGCTTGGCTTTCCGCTCGGGCCGCTTCAGTTAAACGATGAAACCTCGATTGATCTCGGTGTAAAAATTGCCAAGGCCACCAAGATCGCCATGGGAGACGCCTATGACGATAGCGCCGACGAGGTGTTGTTTACCCTGTTTGACGAGGGCCGCTTGGGCCGCAAATCAAAATCAGGGTTTTATAACTATGATGAAAAGGGCAAAAGGCAGGGGCTTTGGCAGGGGTTGGCTGCCAATTGGCCCAAAGCCGCCCTGCAGCCCGATTTTATGGATGTAAAGCACCGGCTGGCTATAGTGCAGACCCTTGAAGCGGTGCGCGCCTATGAGCAAGGCGTTTTGACGGATATTCGCGAAGGCGACGTGGGCGCGATATTGGGCTGGGGCTTTATGCCGTGGTCTGGCGGGCCGTTTAGCTGGCTGGATATGCTTGGTGCCGGGCAGGCGGTGGCGATATGTGATCAGCTTGCCAGCCGCTATGGCACCCGCTTTGCAGCACCCGATATATTGCGGGATATGGCCGCCAAGGGTAGCCGCTTTTATGCGGTTGGCTCAGAAAAAGCAGCCTAGGCGAAAAAACCAGCGCGGGTGGGGCAGTGCTTTACCCGCGAAAAACCAGCCGCCCGTTATTGACATTCGTTTGAAAACCCACCCGGATACAGCTCGGCTACCTCGTCCAGCATATTATAATCATCGCGGTAAGCTATGGCCAGTGCCGCGCGGGTTTCCTCATCGATCAGCACCTTCAGGCTCACGCCTTCCGGGTCTCTGTTGAAGGCTTTCATGGGGTCAAATTGCCGGGTTTTCTCGCCGAAGATCTCGGCGGAAACCAGTGCGTAATCGGTATACCACTGCTCATGGCGGCCGATAAAATCGTAATCGACCAGATCATAGGCCGTAAGGCTGCGCTGGCTGCGCAGCTGCGGCAGCGTTTCACCGAGCTCTTTTTCCTCACACAGAAGTTCTGCCAGATCCAGCATTGACAGGTTTTCTTCCAGCGGCATACCGAGATGCGCAAACAGCTTCTGGCGCGCCTCTGATTTTTTGGTATTGATCGAAAATTTCGACCGGTAAGTCGCGACAAATCGATCAGCCGGGTCACGTAAAAAGGTAAATTTGACCACGCTCGGATCATTGAGCATATGGCCAAACAGTGGCATGCCATAATCTTGCGGGGTTTTTATGATCATATCCTTGCGCCGATAGATTTGCGCCAGACTTTTGATTTCGAGATCTATCCCCAGCCGTTCGGCCACCGCCAGGCTGAGGCTGCCGACGGTGCGGGCATTGGCTACCGCAGGCACCGAAATATAAATAAACCCCAGCCGCCTGCTAACGAAGGTGCCATGATTTAGCCTTTCAGGCCCGCCAATAATTTCGCGCACCGCTTCGGCAAATGGTGTTTCGTCAACCGGAAAGTTGCTCATAGCCCCTCGCTTGTTTCAAAACTGATTCCTTGAGCATAGCCGCCCCTTTAAATATGCGCCAGAATGGTGCAATAGTTATAAAAAACATCAGGGAGAAACCACAAAATGCAAAACTTTCCGTTACGTGTTTGCAGTATATTGGATCACGCTGCCCGCTACCACCCCGACCGGCAGGTGATCGGGCGCTCGGCCGAAGGGCCAATGGTATACAGCAACTGGCAAGACGTGCATCGCGAGGCCCGAAAGGTGGCAGCGGCGCTAAGAAGCCTCGGGATCAAAAAGGGGGATGTGATCGGGGTGATGGCGTGGAATACGGTGCGCCATATGGCGGTGTGGTATGGGGTGCCGGGTGCTGGCGCGGTGAACCACACGCTTAACCCGCGCCTGTTTGCCGACCAGCTTATCTATATCATCAATCATGCCGAAGACCGGTTTTTGATGGTTGATGCTGATCTGGTGCCGCTGTTCGAACCCATCATCGACCGGCTCCCGAATATCGAAAAGATCATCGTGCTCACCGATCGCGCCCATATGCCCGATAGCAAGCTCGACCTGATTTGCTATGCCGACCTGATAGAGAAGCAGCCTGATAGCGAACCGTGGGTTGAAGGGGATGAAAACGAGCCTTGCGGCATTTGTTATACTTCGGGCACCACGGGCAACCCCAAGGGTGTGGTTTACAGCCACCGCTCGAATGTGTTGCACGCGCTTACTGTGGCATGCCCTGATATGCTCAACCTTTCGTCAAATGACCTGGTTATGCCGGTGGTGCCGCTGTTTCACGCCAATGGCTGGTCTATCGCCTATACGGCACCGATGGTCGGGGCCTCCATGGCCATGCCAGGGCGGGATATGACCGCGGCAGGGCTTTATGAAATGCTGGAAATGGGGGTGACCTGGACTGCTGCCGTGCCCACCATCTGGTTTGCCTTGCTCCAGCATCTGGAGGCCGAGGGGCTGGGCCTGAGCACGCTCAAGCGGGTGGCGATTGGCGGTGCAAGTTGCCCGCGCGCGGTGATCGAAACTTTCCAGAACAAGTATGGGGTGCAGGTGCTGCACGCATGGGGCATGACAGAAATGTCGCCCATCGGCACGGTATGTTCGTTCAAGCCAGAAGTGAAGGCGCTTGCGCCCGAAAACCGGCTGGACGTGCAGGAAACCGTGGGCCACCCGCCCTATCTGGTTGATCTGGATATTGTTGATGATGCCGGCGCCCCTGTGCCATGGGATGGCACCACCCCCGGGAGGTTGATTGCCAAAGGGGCATCGGTGGTGGACCGCTACCTGAAAGAGGAACAAGACGCCACCGATGCCGGGGGATGGTTTGACACCGGTGATGTGGCGGTGATGGATGCAAACGGTTATGTCCGGATCACGGACCGCTCGAAAGATGTGATCAAATCCGGTGGAGAATGGATTTCGTCGATCGACATGGAAAACGCCGCCGTGGCCCACCCCGATGTTGCCGAAGCCGCCGCGGTGGCTATTCCACACCCGAAATGGGATGAGCGCCCGGTTTTGGTGATCGTGCCGATGCCGGGAAAAACCGCAAACAAGACCGGGGTGATGTCTTTGCTTGAAAAACGCTTCGCAAAGTGGCAATTGCCCGATGACATCATCGAGGTTGAAGACCTGCCGCATACCGCGACGGGCAAAATCTCCAAGCTGGATTTGCGCCAGCGATTGCGGGATCAGGGCTATAAATTGCCGGAGTAAAGGGGCGGAATGACCGCGATTGACAAGTTTATCAGGCTGGAAGCGCTTGGATACTGGTTTGAGGCAGGGCGGCAGGAAGGGCGCGAGGTTATCGTGTCCTTTGGCGACGAAACCCTGCAGCTTGCCTCGTTGAAAGACCAGCCGCTGACCCATTGGTCGCTATTGGCAACACGGCGCATTGGCACCCGTGGCGAGGCCGTGATCTATTCGGCCGACCCCGAGCAACACGAGATTTTGGAAATCGAAGACCAAGATATGATCCGGGCGATCAGTGCGGTGACCTCGGCGTTGGCACCCGCGCCCTCGCCGCGGGCCGGTCGCTGGCTTTGGCGGGGGGCTTTGCTTGCGGCCGTTGTTGCGGTGCTTTCCTTCTCGCCGGCCCTGATCACCAAAACCGCCGCTACGCTCACCCCGCCGGCGCGTATCATTTCGCTTTCGGAACAGGCGCAAAGTGGACTCAGGGCTGATTTTGGGCAGGAATGCCTTGGCTGGCAGGGGCAGCGGGCGTTGGCCGCATTTAGCGCCAAGCTCTTTCCCGGACAGTCTGTGGATTTTCTGGTTTTTTCAGCGCAGGCAAGCCCGATGCTCACCCTGCCCGACGGGGCCACCAGCTTTTCGCGCGCGGTGGTGGAAGCGGCCGAAACCCCGCAGGCGCTGGCCTCTTTGGCGGCTTTATCCTGGGCAATGGCCGAAAACAGGCGCCCCCTGACACGCTATATAGCCGGGCTCGGCGCTTTTGGCGGGCTGCGCTATTTGCTTTCCGGCACCTCGCCCAAGCCCGAGGCCGCCCCGGCCCCGCTGGTGCCAACGGGCCAGGATTTTATTACCGCCCGCGACTACCTGAGCGCGCAGGGTTTGAGCGTGACAGAGCTGCAAAAGCTGGCCGGTGAATATGGCATCGGCCTGCCGGTTGCGCCCGTCGCGGCAGCGGTGGCACCCTTTAGCTTTGATGATTTCGAGACACTGCAAAACATATGCGCTGAATAAACGGTTTTGACCGGATTCGCCTATTATGGCCAGTGTTGGCGCGGCGCTAGCCCAGAATCAGATCAGCCGCTTTTTCGCCGACCATGATGCTCGGGGCGTTCAGGTTACCATTGGTGATGCGCGGAAAAATCGAGCTATCCACCACCCGCAAACGCTCGACCCCGATCACATTGCACACGGGGTCGACCACCGCTTGCGGGTCATCCTTGGCACCCATTTTGGCGGTGCCGCAGGGGTGAAAGGCGCTCTCGGCATGGTCACGGATGAAGCTGTCGAGCGCCTCATCACTTTGCAGCGCCTCGCCGGGCTGGATCTCGTGGCCCGCAAATGGGGCAAAAGCGGCTTGCCCGAAAATGCTGCGGGTGAGGCGGATACAGTGCCGGAAATCGGCCCAGTCATCGGCGTGGCTCATGTAGTTGAAGCGTATTTCGGGCGCGTCTGCCGGGTTGCTGCTGGCAAGGCTTACCGCCCCGCGCGACTTTGAGCGCATCGGCCCGACATGGGCCTGAAAGCCGTGGCCTTCGGCGGCAGCCTTGCCATCATAGCGCACCGCAATCGGCAGGAAATGATACTGGATATCGGGGTAATCGGCCCCGGGGCTGCGCAAAAAGGCCGCGCTTTCGAACTGGTTGGAGATACCAAGGCCGGATTTGGTAAACAGCCACTGCGCCCCGATCATGGCTTTCGAAATGAGGTTCCAATGCTTGAAAAGCGTGATCGGCTGGGTGCAGGCCTGCTGGATATAGAGCTCCAGATGGTCTTGCAGGTTTTGGCCAACGCCTTGGCGGTCTGCCAGCACATTGATGCCGTGTTCGGCCAAATGCGCGGCGGGGCCAATGCCCGACAGCATCAGGATTTTCGGGGAATTGATCGAGCTGGCCGAGATGATCACCTCGCGGTTGGCGCGCACAAGCTCAACCCGCCCGCCGCGCTCGATTTCAACGCCCACCGCGCGGCCTTCTTCGATAATAACCTTGCGGGCAAAACAGCGCAGAAGATCGATATTTTTGCGCTTTAAGGCGGGTTTCAGGTAAGCATTGGCGGTAGACCAGCGCCGCCCGTGCCACACGGTTTGCTCCATCGGGCCAAAGCCTTCCTGCACCGCGCCGTTATAATCCTCGGTATAGGGGAAGCCTGCCTGCTGGCCAGCCTCGACAAAGGCGGCATGCAGCGGGTTGTCACGCGGGCCGCGGCTGACATGCAGCGGGCCGGAACTGCCGCGCCATGCCGAGCGCCCGCCATGCCAGTGCTCCATTTTTTTGAAATAGGGCAACACGCTTTCGTAATCCCAGCCGGTGGCACCAGAGGCGGCCCAGTGGTCATAATCCTTGGCATGGCCGCGCACAAAAACCATGCCGTTAATGCTGGAAGAGCCGCCAATAACCTTGCCGCGCGGGGTGGCAAGCCGGCGCCCGCCAAGGTGGGGCTCGGGCCAGGTTTTAAAACCCCAATCATAGCGCTTCATGTTCATCGGATAGGAAAGTGCGGCGGGCATCTGGATGAAGGGGCCGATATCGGAGCCGCCATATTCAAGCACCAAAACCGAATGTTTGCCGCTTTCGGACAGGCGGTAAGCCAGCGCGGAACCGGCCGAGCCGGACCCGATAATGATGTAATCTGCTTGCAAAGAGACCCCCTGCTTTCATGCGGTATCTGGCCAGACACTAGGGGTTCGCCCCGCGTTGATCAAGCCATGCAGAGGCGCATTTGTCGGCAGCAAAAACGGCGGAAAAGGGATGAAAAGCGGCGGGAAAAATGGCGCGGTTGACGGGGCTCGAACCCGCGACCTCCGGCGTGACAGGCCGGCACTCTAACCAGCTGAGCTACAACCGCGCAATCTTTCGTTTGTAAATGGCGCGGTTGACGGGACTCGAACCCGCGGCCTCCGGCGTGACAGGCCGGCACTCTAACCAACTGAGCTACAACCGCACATTTACAATGACCCAAAGCAAGCCTCAGGCGTGACCGCGTTTTAGGGCGCTATCGAGGGGGCGTCAAGCGGTTCTCTCGCTTGCCCGGAAAATATTTCGCCGCTTTGAGAAAACCGCCGATTTAGGAATAATTGAAACCGTCGCTATTCGGTCAGGCAGGTCTCTTTTGCGTTTGCGAGATGGTAAACGCAGCCCTGATTGTGCGGCAGCCGCATAAATGCAGCCTCGGTATGCCCAAGCCAAAGCCCACGCAATACAATTGAGGTAATGCCGTGGGTGACAACAATGCTTGGTGCCTGAAGTGACTGCAAAAAACCTTGCACACGGTTTTTCATATCCGCTATCCGCTCCCCGTTTGGCGCTGAAAAATGCCAATGCAAATCGGCGTTGCCGGTGCGCTTTTCAGCGTCGATCTCGGCGCGGGTAAGCCCCTCCCAATCACCGAAATCAACTTCCTGCAAGCGGCTGTCGGGCACGGGTTGAATGCCTAATTCAGCAAGCGCGATTTTTGCCGTTTTTACCGCGCGCCCTTGCGGGCTCATAAAGCAAGCGGGCATTTGCCCGGCCAGCGCTTTACCCAGAATTTTTGCCTGTGCCGCTGCCTGTGCAAGGCCCGTAGCGGTTAACGGCGAATCGCGCCGACCCTGATAACGGCCCGCAACATTCCATTCAGTTTGCCCGTGGCGCAGTATATATAGGTCGGGATAAAGTGGCATATTACCCTCGGCGCAAGATTGGCATGTCAGAAAAAATGGTGGGTGATGAGAGGCTCGAACTCCCGACATCTTCGGTGTAAACGAAGCGCTCTACCAACTGAGCTAATCACCCGACAAGGGGCGTTTTAGTCGCTCTTTTCGGCCTCTGCAAGCCCTCAATTACGAAAACCCGAAACTTATTTCATGATTTCAGGCGTGATTTTCGCAGCTTGCCTGCTTGCTCCAAAATCGGATAGGCCACGGCGGTAATGTGGGAATGAATGCGGCGCTGGTCACGCAATACATCCATATGCAGGGAAGATGTGGCCACGCTTTCGATCCGGCCATCGCGCAACCGCTCGAGATGGTTTTGCACAAAACTGCCCTGCAGCTTGTTGACCCGCCCCTTTTCCTTGATCAGTTGCCGCGCCAGCGCCACATCGCCGGAATTGAAAATATTGATCGCCAGTGTCAGATTTGAAATCAGCTTGGTATTGAGCTCGAGCAGATCCGCCTGCCCTTCCTTGGAAAAGCTGATGTCTTTTTTGGAGCGTCGCGCCAGGGCGCCGAGCAGGTTTTCGATAATGTCGCCCATATGCTCCAGATTGGTGGTGAACATCAGTATTTCGACCACACGATCGCTTTCGGGGGAGTCAACTTCCTGCCGGGAAACACGGGTAACGTAGGATTTGATCTCGTCATAGAGCGTATCGACACGGTCATCGAGCTCGATCAGTTCCTCGACGCCGGTATAATCGTCGGTGCGCAAACAATCGGAAACCCCCCGCAGCATGGTATCAACGGTTTCGGCCATGCGGCCCACTTCGCGGGTGGCGCAGGCCAGCGCCAGCACCGGTGTGTTGATCGAGTTTTCATCCAGAAAACGGGGCTGGTCATCGTCTGCCTGGGCGGCACTGGGTTTGATGATCCGCTCCCACAGCCCGGCGGCCACCGAGGTGAGCGGCACAAAAACCAGTGCCAGTGAAAAGTTGAACAGGGTGTGGAAATTGACCACCAGACGGGCCGGATCTTCGCTGATCTGGCCAAGGAAATCGGGCATCAGCCCCAGCAGCGGCACAAACACAATGGCACCGATGATTTTGAATCCGGCATTGCCAAAGGTAACGCGCCGGGCCAGATCGCCGTCGCTTAATGTGGCGACAATTGGCGGGATCACCCCGCCTATATTGGCCCCGATCACCAAAAGGAACGCAAGGTCGATTGTGATAACCCCGCCGACCGAAAAGCTCATCACCAACAGCACAATCGCCAGACTGGAATGGGACAGCCATGTCAGCAAGGCCGCCAACAGGATGGCGATGATCGGCTCGGAGCTGATCGAGCTAAAGATTTCCTGCAAAATAACCGAGGTGCGCAAGGGCTCGGAGGATTGCACAATCAGCGATAGCGCCAGCAGCATCAGGCCAAGGCCAAACACCGCCCGCCCCAATTGCCGGGTTTTTGAGCGCCGTTTTGGGCCGTGCAGCACCAGCCCGATAAGCACCAGAATATAGGGCATCAGCGACAGATCAAACGACAGCACCTGCGCCACCAGTGTGGTGCCGATATCGGCCCCGAGCATCACGGCCAGCGCTGCCGGAAGGGCGATAACCCCCTGCGCGGCAAAGGATGAAATGATCAGCGCGGTGGCGGTGGAGGATTGCACAATCAGGGTCACGCCAATGCCGCTCAGAAATGCGCTGATCCGGTTGGAAACCGCCCGCCCGACAATCCTGTGCAGCTCCGAGCCAAAGGCACGGGTGACGCCGGTGCGCACCATATAAAGCCCCCAGAGCAACAAGCTGACCGAGCCGATCAGCCGCATCAGGGATTCGGTGGCGCTCATTGGGTGATCTCCAGAATTTGCCGGTGTAATGCCGGGGTGGCGGCGCTTATTACGCGCCCGTCTGACCGAAGCGAAAGCGGCCGGCCTTGCCAATCGGTGATCACCCCGCCGGCGGCCTCGATGAGCGCGCAGAGCGGCAAATAGTCATAGGGCTGGAGATTATAGTCGACCACCGCATCAATATGCCCGGCGGCCAAAAGCGCATGCGGGTAGCAATCATAGGCAAAGCGCCGGGTGCCGCCGCATTGGCCAAGCCGCGCAAAAACCGCGGGATCGCCTTCGCGCATATGTTCGGCCTCGTTTATATAGAGGATAGCTTGCCCGAGATCTTGCCGGGTGGATGTGTGAATGGCGCTGCCATTGCACGCCGCCTTGCCCGGAAGCCCTGTATATATTTCGCCGAGCGCCGGCATGGCGACCACGCCTATTTTCGGGGTGCCGTTTTGCAATACCGCCAGCAAAAAGCCAAAAGTGGGATAGCCGGAAAGGAAGGAACGGGTGCCGTCAATCGGGTCGAGTATCCAGACGCGGGGCTTATCCAGCCCCTTCGCCCCCTCTTCCTCACCAAACAGCCCGTCATCGGCGAAATCCCGCGCCAGCCTTTGCCGCACAAAGGCCTCAATCGCTTTATCGGCCACTGTTACAGGGCTTTGGTCGCTTTTTATATCAATCCCGAAGGAGCCGCGAAAATAGCCCATCGCCACATCGCCCGCCTCCTTGGCAAGGTTGCTGGCATAGGCTAGAAGCTCGGAATCAGGGATGTTTTGCAAAATAGCGCCGCCAATGATAATAAAAGTTGCGGGCCGCAGGATGCGCCGGTTTGCGACATTTTGCCAGCGAAATCGCGCTGCGCTTGCGTTTTTTGGAAAATGGAGCCATATACACGCAAATTTGTTGATTTGAGGGCTGGCTGGATGCTCAGAACCAAAATAGGACTATTTTTGCTGGCGTTGCTGACCGCCTGCACACAGCTTACCCCGATGGAGGCGACCCTGTCGAGCTCGGGCTATACCCCCAAAGATGTGGAGTGCCTGAGCGAGGCGCTATATTTTGAAGCAAGGGGCACCACCATAGACGGTGAACGCGCCGTCGGCGAGGTGATCTTGAACCGCGCGAATGACAGCCGCTTTCCCGGCACTGTATGCGGTGTTGTTGACCAACGGTATAATGGCACATGCCAGTTTAGCTATCGCTGTGATTCGATTCCGAATGACAAATTTAACGAGCCTGCCTCCCTGGCTCAATCCCGCTCGATTGCGTTGGAGCTGCTGTTGAACCGCGGTGAAGATATCACAAATGGCGCCTTGTTTTTTCATGCTGCCAGCGTAGCGCCGGGATGGTTCAATACACTTTCAAAACGCGGGCGTTTCGGCGGAAATATCTTCTACCGCTAGCCCGGAAAGAGTGTTAAATCTCTGGCATGGCCAAGCTATATTTTAACTATTCGACCATGAATGCCGGCAAGAGCACCATTCTTTTGCAGGCATCTTACAATTATAATGAAGGCGGCATGGAGACCTATCTTCTGACCGCCGCATTTGACGACCGCGCCGGAGAGGGCAAAATTGCCAGCCGGATCGGGATTGATGCCCCCTCGGACAGGTTCTCCAAAACCAGCGACCTTTTTGCCATGATCGCCACCCGGCTGGCCCGGGGCCCCGTGGCCTGTGTGTTTATCGATGAAGCCCAGTTTCTCAGCAAGGAACAGGTTTGGCAGTTGGCCCGCGCGGTAGATGATCTCGGGGTGCCGGTTATGTGTTATGGGCTGAGGGTGGATTTTATGGGCGAGTTGTTTCCTGGCTCGGCGGCGTTGCTGGCATGGGCCGATGAAATGCGCGAGGTGCGCACCATTTGCCACTGCGGTAAAAAGGCCACTATGGTGGTGCGTCAGGATAGCGAGGGCCGCGTGCTTGTTGACGGTGCGCAGGTGCAAATTGGCGGCAACGAAACCTATCATTCGTTGTGCCGACGCCATTGGCGCGAAGCTGTGGGACGGTGAGCAGATTTCTGCTGAAAAAAAGCGCGCTGTGGTTTGGCCCGGCCTGCGCTCAATTCACCTGATTTGGGGGTGTTTTGCCGTCAAAAAACGCTACGAGGTTATCAACTGCGCACATCCCCATGGCGATTCGTGTTTCCAGTGTGGCGCTGCCGATATGGGGCAGGAGAGTGACATTTTCGAGCGCGCGCAATGCTTCCGGCACATGTGGTTCGGCTTCAAACACATCCAGCCCCGCGCCGGCAATGCTGCCTTTTTGCAGGGCCTCCAGCAGCGCCGCCTCATCAATGACATCGCCACGCGCTGTGTTGACCAAATGCGCAGTTGGCTTCATGAGCGCAATCTGCCCGGTGCTGATCAGATGCCGGTTTTCGGCGTGGCCGGGCACATGCAGCGAAATCACATCCGCCTGCGCCATCACCTCGTCGACCGACGCGGCCGCTTTTGCCGCTGGCAGCGAGGGCACCACGACTTTCGAGCGGTTAAAATAGAGCACATTCATGCCGAAACCATAAAAAGCGCGTTGTGCCAGTGCCGTGCCTATCCGCCCCATTCCGATAATCCCGAGGGTTTTACCGCGTAGCGAGGTGCCAAGCCCGGAAACCAGATCAAACCCCGCCCAGTCTCCGCGCCGCAACCGGCTTTCATGCATCCACATCCGGCGGGTTGTGGCCAAAATTAGCGCCATGGCCAGATCGGCGGTGGCGTCATCCAGAACACCGGGGGTATTGGTAACCGCGATATCAAGGTCTTCGGCGGTTTCAAGGTCAATATGATTGGTGCCGACCCCGAAATTCGCCAGTATTTTGGTGGCTGGTGTTTCGTTGGCTTGCAGGATTTCTGCATCGATTGGATCTGTGACACAGCAAAGAAGCCCGTCGGCCTGCGCCAGCGCCTTGATCAGCTTGCCTTTCCCGAAAGGCACATCCTGCGGGTTGAGCGCCACTGTAAAAAGCGATTTCAGCCGCTCCTCAACCGGGGCCGGCAGCTTGCGCGTGACGATTATTTTAGGTGCAGACATGCTGTCTCCTAATGGACTCGCCCGCCAAGGGGCACTGATTGTTCGGGGGTGAGCAGCACGATACCGCCAGAATCATCTTGGCTGCCAAGCAGCAGAAATTCTGACATGAACTTGCCGATCTGGCGCGGCGGGAAGTTGACGACCCCGACAACATGGCGCCCGACAAGGCTTTCGGGCGTGTAATTTTCGGTGATCTGGGCCGAGGTTTTCTTCTCGCCAATATCGGGGCCAAAATCGACCCAGAGTTTGATAGCCGGTATGCGGGCCTCCGGGTAAAGCTCGGCGCGCATAACCATGCCCACGCGCATATCGACCTTCATAAACGCATCAAAATCCAGCATCACCGCCTCGCTCGTGTCGAAAAGAATCAATGGCTCAGGGAAATCTTCAAGAACCGGTATTTACCAAAGATTTCCGAAAAAATGCAAGTGCTAGAGAGCGCGCAACTCGCGGGAGCGGTTGGCGGCGGCGGTTATGGTGCGGGTGATGAGCGGGGCAAGGCCGGTATCGGGGTTCATCAGCTCGCGCAAGCCGGCCTCGGTAGTGCCGGCGGGGCTGGTGACATTGACCCTTAGTTGCGCGGCCGTATCCTCGGATTCTCTGGCCAGCAGCCCTGCCCCGGCCACCGTGGCCGTGGCCAGCTTTGTTGCCAGTGCTTCCGGCAATCCTTCAGCCATACCTGCTGCTGACATCGCCTCGATAAGGTAAAACACATAGGCAGGGCCGGAGCCGGAAAGCGCGGTAACCGCATCCATTTGTGCTTCACTATCTAGCTGCACCGTTTCGCCAATGGCGTTGAGCAAATGCTCGGCCACCCGCATATTATCGTTTGAAACCAGAGCGTTACCGACCAGGGCCGTTATACCGCAGCCAATGGCGGCGGGGGTGTTAGGCATGGCGCGGATGATCGCGCATTCGCCCAACTCGGCACCCAGCGTAGCAAGTGTAATGCCGGCGGCAATGGAAAGGTATAGCGCTAAACCACCTTTCATGGCCCGCAATTGCGGCAGAGCTTCTTTCATGAATTGCGGTTTGACCGCGAGCAGGCAAATGTCTGCTTTTTCGGGCAGTGCCGCGTTGAGATGAAGCCCATGCGCCTGTAGCGCAGCCAAACGCGGGCTTGGCTGCGGTTCCAATACCCATATTTTTGCGGGCGCAATGCCGCTGGCGAGCCAGCCTTCAAGCATGGCGGAACCCATTTTACCGCAGCCGACCAGCACAAGCCCGTTTGAAATCTCCATCTCAGGCCCGCCCGTAACTATCGCTTATCGCCACCCGCAGCGCCGATTTTGGTGTATCATCACCCCAGCTAACCAATTGAAATGCAGGGTATAATTTTTCACACATTGCCACGGCGGCTTTCATGATCTGATCGATCTGGGGTTGGCTGGCAACCGCACCGCCGGCCAGATTTAGCCCATAAATATAGGCCATAGATTTCTGCGCCTGCCAATAGGTGAATGCCCCGCTCCAGCATCCGTCATTTGCCAAATTCAGGGTTTCATAAAGAGCGGGAAGCCGGTCTTCCGGTGGCGCAAACTCAAAACTGCAGACCAGTCGCAGGGTTTCGGCCTGCTCTGACCAAACCAGGCTCAGGGCATATTGTTGCCAAAGCCCCTCAACGACGACGGCGATCTGGTCTTCATCCTTTCGCTCGAAAACCCAGGCACGAGATTGCGCGAGCGATTGAACGAGGTCAATCGGGTGGCCGTCATCATGCTCCTGAATCTGCATCGCGCGCTCCGCCAGCTTTATGGGCAAGCCCTATAATTGGCGTAGAGCAGCACCCAGCATACTAAATGTATGGTGGATTGAATCAGTAAAACTGTAAAGCGATTCGTTGACGGCTATTTTTGCGCAGCTTCAAGCGCTTCAACGCGGGCCTGCAGGGCCAAATTTTCCTCGCGTGCTTTTTGGGCCATCAGGCGCACGGCGTCAAATTCTTCGCGCGATACAAATTCGCGCTCGGCCAGCCAGCGATCCATCATTGATTTCATGGCCGTTTCAGCTTCGGTGCGCGCACCCTGCGCCACACCCATTGCGTTTGTCATTAATTTTGACATATCGTCAATAATCCTGTTGCGAGATTGCATTGGGCGTTCCTTTATCTAAATTACTACATATATATACCCATTCGACGCTCTAATTGCCACAACCATTCACATAAGGAAACACAGCTTGCCTTTCGTCCTCCCCTTCCCGAATATTGACCCGGAAATTTTCGCTTTTGATTTGTTCGGCTTCAACATTGCCCTGCGCTGGTATGCGCTCGCCTATATCGCAGGATTGGTAATTGGCTGGCGCTATATCTTGGTTTTAACCAACCGCCCGGCGCTTTGGCGCGCCGTGCCGATTAGCAATAAGCAGGTCGAAGACCTGATGACATGGATTATCGTTGGTATTATTGTTGGCGGGCGGCTTGGGTTCGTTTTGTTCTATGATCTGGCACGATACCTGGAGAATCCTGTTGATATTTTGAAAGTATGGGAAGGCGGAATGTCTTTTCATGGTGGGTTTGCCGGCGTGGTTGTGGCGGTTGCGCTCTATTGCTGGCACCAAAAAATATCAATTTTGAGTATTGGGGACGCGGTTGCGGCGGCGGCGCCTATTGGCCTGTTTCTCGGGCGGATTGCCAATTTTATTAAACCGGAACTATGGGGAAGGCCGACCACCGTGCCTTGGGCAGTAAATTTTCCCGACGCCCGCGCCCAGATATGCCCACCGGATTGGGTGGGTGATTGCCTACGCCACCCGAGCCAGCTTTATGAAGCCGGGTTGGAAGGGCTGGTTTTGGGCTTGGTTATCACCTGGGTCATATGGCGCAAAAAATGGCTTAAAGCTCCGGGACGGGTGGTTGGATTGTTTTTGTTCGGCTATGGCCTATCCCGCTGGTTTGTCGAGTATTTCCGGCAGCCGGATGCCCAGTTTACCTCTGTTGAAAACCCGGTCGGCTATATCATTAGTTTCGCGCAAACAGGGGTAACCATGGGGCAACTGCTCTCGCTGCCGATGATTTTGATCGGTGCTTACATGATGGTTAAAATCAGGGAGAGGGTTTGACGCGACTCCGGAAAATTATCGAGGCCGAAATAGAGGCGCAGGGATCCATAGGGCTGGATAGCTATATGGCGCTGTGCCTCTCGCACCCGGATCACGGCTATTATATGCAAAAACAGCCATTTGGTGCCTCGGGTGACTTTACGACCGCGCCCGAAATAAGCCAGATGTTTGGCGAACTGGTCGGGCTGTGGCTGGTGAATATGTGGCAAATTGCCGGCGCGCCCTCCCCTTTTGCGCTGGTTGAGCTGGGGCCCGGGCGCGGCACCCTGATGGCCGATATTCTGCGTGTGGCCCGCAGCCAGCCGGCTTTTTTGGAAGCTGCGCGGCTGCACCTGCTCGAAAGCAGCGCTAAGCTGCGCAAAGCGCAGAAGGCTAGGCTCGAAGGATTTGATGTAACCTTTCTTGAGCAGATCGAGGCACTGCCGGAGATGCCGGTATTCATTGTTGCCAACGAATTTTTTGATGCCCTGCCCATTCGGCAATACGTGAAAAACGATTTTGGCTGGCAGGAGCGGCGGGTGGCTGCGGGGTTGAGCTGGACACTGGGGAAAACGCAAGAAATGCCGGAACTGGACAAGCGGTTTTCCGGCCTTGCCACCGGAAGGATTGTGGAAACTTGTGCCGCCGGTGAAGCTATTGCAAATGTGATCACAAAGCGGATTGCCACATATGGAGGCGCGGCGCTTATAATTGATTATGGAGAGTTTGACGGGGTCGGAGACACCTTTCAAGCGGTAAAAACGCATGAACCTGTTGACCCTTTTTTGACGCCGGGCGAGGCCGATCTGACGGCGCATGTCCGGTTTTCGGATCTGGTGAAAAACGGGGTATTTCACCAGATTACCGAACAGGGCGCTTTTTTGAACCGGTTGGGAATTGAAGCGCGCAGCCAAGCACTGGAGGCCGCTTCAGGCAAATGTATGAAGCTAGAAAAAGAGCGGCTTGCGGGAGACAGCGAGATGGGGAAGTTATTCAAGGTTTTGGCTTTATTGCCTGAAAATTATAGCCCCGTGGCAGGGTTTTCCGATGAACCTTGACCCCATTTTGTCACCGCTTCTTTCGGGTGTGCGGCACGGGTTTTTTACCCGTCACGGCGGGGTGTCGGGCGGGGTTTTCAGCTCGCTGAACTGCGGCTATGGCTCACCGGAGCCGCGCGAAACAATTCGGCAAAACCGTGCGCTGATCGCTGCTCATATGGGGGTTTTGGAAGACCGGTTATTTTCGGTCACGCAAACCCACTCCGCCGATGTGATCACAATTAAGGGGCCGGATGACCTTGACCCGTTGAGCGAGGCCGATGCGATGGTGAGCCGCGCCAAAAACATCGCGCTCGGGGTGCTTACGGCCGATTGCGCACCAGTGCTCTTGCATGATTCTGACGCAGGCGTTGTCGGGGCGGCGCATGCCGGATGGCGCGGGGCTTTTGGCGGGGTGCTTGAGGCGAGCATTGATGCAATGCGCGCCTTGGGTGCGGCGCGTGGAAGAATTAAAGCAGTGGTTGGCCCCTGCATAAGCCAAAGAAATTACGAAGTCGGGCCCGAGTTTTTAGAGACATTTCTGGTGGAAAACCATGATTACGGGCGTTTTTTTACTCAAGGGCCAGTGGATAAATATTTGTTCGATCTGCCCGGATTTACCTTGTTTCGCCTGCGTGCCGCAGAAATTGCCGATGCCGAGTGGACAGGGCCGTGCACTTATGCCAACCCGTCTGACTTTTTTTCGTATCGTTACGCGCAGCATAACGGGCTGCCCAGCTATGGACGCATGCTCTCTGTGATCACAAGTTAAAGCGCCAAGCGCTGCTCCAAAATGTCAAAGGGCACGCCCGGCGCATCCTTGGCACCGCGGATAACCAGCGAGGTTTTTACGCTGGCCACATTTGGTGCCGATGTGAGGTCGTGTGTCAGAAAATGTTGAAAACTGGTGAGATCGGGCGCGACGCATTTTAAAATAAAGTCAATCTCGCCATTGAGCATGTGACACTCGCGCACCAAAGGCCATGTTTGCGCCCGGTTCTCAAAATCGACGAGATCTGACTCGGCTTGCGAATGCAGGCCAACCATCGCGAAAACCTGTACTTCAAACCCGAGGGCGCGGGCATTCACATCGGCATGATAGCCTTTTATCAATCCCATTTCTTCCAGCGTGCGCACCCGGCGCAGACAGGGTGGTGCAGAAATGCCGACCCGCTGCGACAGTTCGACATTGGTCATTCGACCATCTGCCTGCAATTCTGCCAGAATTTTCCGGTCAATCGGGTCGAGCTTGGTATGGGGCATTTTGATCCTGAAATTCGATACGTTTATTCTCCTTGTTACCTAGCCTCGCCAATATACGCAATATTATTTCGCGAATTCAGAGCCACTAAAGCGCGCGGCGCGGCATTTCTCGGGCTTCTATCCCGGGCAGGGAAGGCCTATATTGGTGGTAACGATCAATTCTAAGGAATCCACCAATGAATGAGACAAAACACACAAAATTGCTGATTATCGGCTCTGGTCCGGCCGGATATACCGCCGGTGTTTATGGGGCGCGGGCCATGTTGGCGCCGGTTTTGGTGCAGGGTATCCAGCCCGGCGGCCAGCTTACCATCACCACCGAAGTTGAAAACTGGCCTTCAAGAAAAGAAGTGCAAGGCCCCGATTTAATGGTAGAAATGGAAGAGCATGCCCGCGCGGCCGGCACCGAAATTATTTCTGACCATATTGGCGAGCTGGATATCTCCAAGCGCCCCTTTACGGCAATTGGCGAAAGCGGCACCACCTATACGGCCGATGCGGTTATTTTGGCTACCGGGGCGCAGGCCAAATGGCTAGGCATGGCTTCGGAAGAAAAGTTCAAGGGGTTCGGTGTGTCGGCCTGCGCCACTTGCGACGGGTTTTTCTATCGCGGACAGGAAATTGTGGTGATCGGCGGCGGCAACTCCGCCGTGGAAGAAGCGCTTTTTCTGACCAAATTCGCCTCCAAAGTTACGCTGATCCATCGCCGTGATGAATTGCGGGCAGAAAAAATCCTGCAAAACCGGTTGCTGAAACACGAAAAAATCGTGCCGATGTGGTTCCATGAACTTGAGGAAGTATATGGCACCGAAAATCCGCTGGGGGTTGAGGGGGTAAAGGTGCGGCATGTGAAAACGGGCGAGATCACCGACATTCCGTGCAAGGGTGTTTTTATTGCCATCGGCCATACCCCTTCCAATGAACTGGTAAAGGACACGCTCGAAACCCATATGGGCGGCTATGTGGTTACCAAACCTGACAGCACCGAAACCTCGACCCCGGGTGTTTTTGCGGCGGGGGACATTACGGATTATAAATACCGGCAGGCGGTTACGTCGGCCGGAATGGGCTGTATGGCGGCCCTTGATGCCGAACAATTTTTGTCCGAACAGGAAGAATAGCCTAAATCGGGTGCCAAATTGTTAATCAGCCCTTGGTATTGGCTGGGATACCCGCTAAATAGCGGCCATCCCAGCCAATAACCGACGGTTCACAATGCAAAATCTGATACCCATTCCCGAGCTTTTTGTTTCCAATGAAAGCGCCGCCAAGCTCAAAATAGAAGCCGCCGAATTGCCGAGCTGGGATTTAACCGCGCGGCAGGTGTGTGACCTTGAGTTGCTGATGAATGGCGGGTTTGCCCCGCTCAAGGGCTTTTTGGGGGAGGCGGATTATAATTCGGTTGTTGCCGATATGCGGCTGAGTGACGGCGCTCTCTGGCCGATGCCGATCACGCTTGATGTGTCGGAAAGATTTGCGGAGACCATTTCCGTCGGGCAAGATATTGCTCTGCGCGACGCGGAAGGCGTGATTTTGGCGATCCTCTCTGTCAGCGACTTGTGGGTGCCGGATAAATCGCTTGAGGCCGAAAAGGTATTTGGCGCCGATGATAGCGCACACCCGGCGGTGAATTATCTGCATAATCAGGCTGGCAAGGTCTATTTGGGCGGCCCGGTGATCGGGATTCAGGCACCCGTTCACTATGATTATCGGCGCCGCCGCGACACCCCAAACGAGCTGCGCTCCTATTTTCGCAAGATGGGCTGGCGCAAGGTTGTGGCCTTTCAAACCCGAAACCCGCTGCACCGTGCCCATCAGGAGCTCACCTTCCGGGCCGCCAAGGAAACCCAGGCCAACTTGCTGATTCATCCGATCGTGGGCATGACCAAACCCGGCGATATTGACCACTTTACCCGTGTGCGTTGCTATGAAGCGGTGCTCGATAAATATCCGCAATCCACCACCGCCATGAGCTTGCTTAACCTTGCCATGCGCATGGCGGGGCCACGAGAGGCAGTTTGGCACGGGCTTATTCGCAAAAACCACGGCTGCACCCACTTTATTGTCGGGCGGGACCATGCCGGCCCGGGGAAAAATTCGGCTGGCGAAGATTTTTACGGGCCGTATGATGCGCAAAAACTGTTTAAACAGTATCAATCCGAAATCGGCGTTGATATGGTTGACTTCAAACACATGGTCTATGTGCTTGAGAAAGCGCAATATGAACCCGTTGACGAAGTGGCCGATGGCATGACCGTGCTCAATATTTCCGGCACGGAATTGCGGCGCAGGCTGCAAGAGGGGCTGGAAATTCCGGACTGGTTTTCTTTCCCCGCTGTGGTGGATGAGCTACGGCGCACCAAGCCTGCGCGCCACAAGCAAGGGTTTACGGTGTTTTTTACGGGGCTTTCGGGCTCGGGAAAATCAACCATTGCCAATGCGCTTATGGTCAAGCTGATGGAAATGGGTGGGCGACCGGTAACACTGCTGGACGGTGATGTTGTCCGCAAAAACCTGTCATCCGAACTTGGTTTCTCGAAAGAGCATCGCGACCTCAATATACGCCGGATCGGATATGTTGCTTCCGAAATCACCAAGAATGGCGGCATCGCCATTTGTGCGCCTATCGCCCCATATACCACCACGCGCCGTGCGGTGCGTGAAGACATTGAAGCCTTTGGCTCAATGGTGGAAGTGCATGTAGCCACTTCGTTGGAGGAATGTGAGCGGCGCGACCGCAAAGGCTTATACCAGCTTGCAAGAAGCGGTAAAATAAAGGAATTTACAGGTATTTCAGACCCGTATGAAGAGCCGGTAAATGCCGAATTGATAATTGACACAGAGCATGTGGATGTCGATAATTGCGCGCATCAGGTCATATTGAAGCTGGAGCAAATGGGGCTTATCGCCGGTTGATCTCTATTTTTTGAACCTGTGGTGTAGCCGCATCTCGTTGCAATTCGATGTGCAGCAGCCCGTTTTCCATATAGGCGTGGCGGACTTCTACGCCATCTGCCAGCACAAATGCGCGCTGAAACTGGCGTGCTGCAATGCCTCTGTGCAGATAGGTGCGCCCCGAGCTATCGTCTGATTGCGCGCCCTTGATCATCAATTCACCATTCGCCAATGTGATTGAAAAATCTTCGTCGCTAAAGCCGGCCACAGCCAACGTGATGCGAAAATTGTGCGCGCCGGTTTGCTCGATATTGTAGGGCGGATAGCCATCATTTTTAGCACTGCGTTCCACAAGATGATCGAGCTGCTCAAAACCCAGCAAAAAAGGATGGCTAGCGAAATTTGATTTACCCATAAAAAACAGCCCTTAAGTGATTGTGCTATGTCAAACATGGGGGCTAAGAATAATTGGTGCAAGGGGGATGTTGAATAAGGCGATAGCATAAGCTAGAAGGCCTGCAACGGTTTGAGGAGCGGCGAGATGGGTTTTTCAAAAGTCGGCATTGTTATGGGAAGCCAGTCAGACTGGCCGACGATGAAAGAGGCGGGGCTTGTGCTTGATGCACTCGGCGTGCCTTATGAAACAAAAATTATTAGCGCCCATCGCACGCCTGACCGGCTATTTGCCTATGCTGAAAATGCGGTGAGAAACCGGATTGAGGTGATTATTGCGGGTGCCGGTGGCGCGGCCCATTTGCCCGGCATGCTTGCCGCCAAAACGCGGGTGCCTGTGCTTGGGGTGCCGGTAAAGTCGTCAATCCTTTCGGGCTGGGATTCCCTTCTTTCTATTGTGCAAATGCCAAAGGGCATTCCGGTTGGCACCTTGGCCATAGGGCCAGCGGGTGCTGCCAATGCGGGGCTGCTGGCGGCTGCCATATTGGCAGGCTCGGATACGGATTTAGCCGCGCGCTTAGACAGCTATCGCGCCGTTCAAACCGCCAATATTGCCGAGGAACCCGCGCTTGATTAAGACGGTTGGGATACTCGGGGGCGGGCAGCTTGGGCGGATGCTTTCGATGGCGGCGGCGCGGCTTGGGCTGCGCACCCATATTTTTGAGCCGCTGGCCTCTCCTCCGGCCGGAGATGTGGCACACCGCGTTTTTACGGCCCCCTATAGCGACCGTGAAACATTGGAAGAATTTGCCCGCTCGGTTGATGTGATAACCTATGAATTTGAAAATATTCCGGCGGAAGCCCTTGATATTATAGAGGTAATTCGCCCCGTATTTCCGGGAAGAAATGCGCTTGCCACCTCACAGGACAGGATCGTTGAAAAGCGGTTTTTGCAGTCTATCGGTTTGGCGGTTGCGCCCTATTGCGAGATCAATTCTGAAGCTGACCTTATAGCCGCGCTGGCAACTATTGGCGTGCCCGCAATTTTGAAAACCAGACGATTTGGTTATGATGGCAAGGGGCAGGTGAAGATTACGGCGGCGACACAAGCTGCATCGGCCTTTGCCGCGCTTGAAGGTGCCCCTGCTGTGTTGGAGGGGTTCGTCGATTTCAGCCGCGAGATTTCGATTATTGCGGCGCGAAATGCCCA
>Ga0316208_1001112_pt1 | contig 27053 bp, 23 predicted proteins | sample 3monopyrite_MG_FD_204944 | JGI IMG/M metagenome (GOLD analysis project Ga0316208, IMG submission 204944) | Microbial mat bacterial communities from mineral coupon in-situ incubated in ocean water Damariscotta River, Maine, United States -... | ecosystem: Environmental > Aquatic > Marine >... | reverse complement strand
CAACAGGTAAACCCCTTGAGGAGATTGTTGTAACTGCGGTAGCTCGCTCAAGTTCAACGCTATTATCAAGCGTATCAGTGAGCGGCGTAAACCAAGAACAAATTCAGAAATACGCCCCAAGGTCTACAGCTGAAATTTTTCGTAATATTCCCGGTATTCGTTCAGAATCAACTGGTGGGGAAGGCAACGCAAACATTGCTGTTCGCGGTCTGCCTGTCGCTTCAGGCGGTGCAAAATTTTTACAGTTACAAGAAGATGGTCTTCCTGTACTTGAGTTTGGGGATATCGCTTTTGGGAATGCTGATATTTTCCTACGCTCTGACTATTCGGTTCGCCGTATTGAAGCTGTACGAGGGGGGTCAGCTTCTACGTTTGTTTCTAATTCACCTGGCGGCGTAATTAACCTCATTAGTAACACAGGAACAGAAGAGGGCGGTAGCATAGCTATTACGCGTGGGCTTGATTATGATACTACACGAGCTGACTTTGCTTATGGGGGGCCTATTGGTGATGATCTTCGCTTTCATGTTGCTGGCTTCTACCGTGTTGGAGATGGACCACGTGAATCAGGATATAATGGTAATAAAGGTGGCCAAATCAAAGCCAACATAACTAAAGAATTTGAAAATGGTTTTGTGCGACTTTATTTTAAGTATCTCAATGATCGCTCTATCGGGTACTTGCCAATGCCTGTTGCTGTATCAGGTACTAATGCTAACCCAACCATATCATCAGTAACAAACTTTGATGTTTCTAGTGACACGCCACACTCGCCTTTTTTCATTTCCAACTTCGGTATTGGGGGGAACGGCAACCGGCGCACCAGTGATATTTCAGATGGTATGAACCCTAACAGCAAAGCTATAGGGGGTGAGTTTTCGTTCGATTTTGATGATGGGTGGAATGTATCGGATAAAATTCGCGTTGCTAGCACGAATGGGCGTTTTGTTTCTCCTTTTCCAGCGCAAGTTGATAGTGCAGCTAGTATTGCAGAATCCATTGGGGGGGCTGGCGCCACGCTCGCCTATGCAAATGGGCCGTCTGCAGGCGATGTAATTTCTAATCCAGGCTCTCTAAATGGTAATGGTCTCGCAATGCGCGTTCACCTGTTTGATACAGAACTGAATGACCTTAATAATTTCGCGAATGATTTTAAAATTACCAAAAGTTTTGATGCTGGTAATGGCGGTGCTATTGACTTGGCTTTCGGTTACTATAAATCGGCCCAATCAATAAATATGGACTGGGTCTGGAATTCCTATTTACTTGAAGTCAAAGGCGATGCAGCAGCACTTCTCAATGTATTTGACGCAAATGGTAATGCACTGACCGACAATGGGCTGATTGCTTACGGTGTACCCTTTTGGGGCAATTGTTGCCAACGTAACTATGACACAGATTATGACATTGATGCGCCCTATGCATCGCTGAGCTATTCTGGTGAAAAACTCACAGCTGACGTAAGTATGCGATATGATACTGGTCGTGCAAATGGTACATATGCCGGGACACTTCAGGCACCAAACCTAGATGTTAATCAAGACGGTGTAATTTCCGTACCAGAGCAAAGTGTGTCAACTATTGACCATACAAACCCATCAGTTGTTGATTATACATGGAAATATTGGTCCTATTCTGTAGGGGCAAACTACGCTTTCAATGATGACTTTGCATCTTTTGCTAGGGTGAGCAGGGGTGGCCGCGCCAATGCAGATAGACTTTTGTTTGGCAAGATAGCAAGTGATGGCTCTGTTCAAAAAGAAGATGCCATAGACTATGTTGAACAATATGAAGTTGGTATCAAATATCGCTCAAATAATTTTGGCTTATTTACGACTTTCTTTTACGCTAAAACCGAAGAACAGAATTTCGAAGCAACAACACAAAAATTCTTCGACCGCGTTTATAAATCTAAAGGTGTTGAGCTGGAAGCTACGTATAAAAATGGCCCCTTTGACTTAACATCTGGAATAACTTTTACGGACGCTGAAATTTCATCTGATGCTTTGAACCCTGGGGTCGTAGGCAACACACCCCGCCGGCAAGCAGACCTAATTTATCAAGCAACTGCTTCCTATACTCAGGCACGTTTCTTCTTGGGAGCCAATATAATAGGAACAACAAATTCTTATGCTCAAGATAGTAATGAACTTGTCATGCCAGGGTATGCGCAAGTGAATGCGTTTGCAGGATACGAGTTTGTAGAGGGGTTAAGCCTTAACCTTAATGTCAATAATCTGTTCGATGCTGTTGGGCTCACTGAATCCGAAGAAGGCTCTATCGTTGAAGGAACAGATAATGTGATTAGAGCACGGGCTATCAATGGGCGCACAACAACCTTAACACTTAAATACGTCTTTTAGAGTAAGGGACAATTCGTTAAAATCTCATCCTGCATCATTTATTTTCTACTGCCAAACTGATGCGGGATGGGCATTAATACTACCCAGCCCTGGCAGGCTTGGTACTAGCCCTTTTTGGTAGTCACCTGTTAAATGACCGAGTGAAAGAGTATTCATGAATAAACAGGGGGAACAACACAGACCGGGCACTGCTTTTGAGGGCAGGCTGACCCGATTAGAGCCAGACCTTACAGAAGCATTGGCTGTTTTATATCCTGACCGACATGATATTCAGCTGTGGCATGACCGGTTACTGAGTGTAGCGCAACACGCCTACATTAATAGGCCTAATAAGCTTAAAAACCTAGATATCCTCCGAGAAAAAGACGAACTGAACTGGTTTCAATCTGAAAAAATGCTGGGGTATATGTGTTACCCAGACAGGTTTGCGGGTGATTTCCAGGGCCTCAAGGATAAAATTCCATACTTACAGAATCTTGGCGTTACATATTTACACCTTTTATCTGTTCTCAAGGCGCGTGATGGCGACAGCGATGGCGGTTTTGCCATTGAAGATTACATGAATACAAATTCTCACCTAGGAACCATTGAAGACCTTGAAGGGTTGACCTCAGAATTGCAACAAGCCGGTATCAGTTTATGTCTGGACTTTGTTTTTAATCACACTGCACAAGAACATTTCTGGGCACGGCGTGCGGCGGCAGGGGATAAAACCTATCAAGATTATTATTATATGTACCCAGATCACACTATTCCGGAAGAGCAGGGCCCTTTACTAGAACAGGTCTTTCCTGCATCTGCGCCCGGTAATTTTACATATGTTAGGGCATGTGAAAAGTGGGTTTGGACTACGTTCTACCCTTACCAATGGGACCTTAACTACCATAATCCAGCTGTTCTGGTAGCAATGCTGGAAAACTTGTTAGCCCTCGCCAATAAAGGCGTACAAATTTTTCGTCTTGATGCAGCAATTTATATTTGGAAAGAATTAGGAACACCGTGCCGAAACCTCCCACAAACTCATGCATTATTGCAGGTTTTTAGGGCAATAGTATCAATGGCTGCCCCTGCCGTTGCACTCAAAGCAGAGGCGGTAGCTGGCGCACGCCATATAACAAAATATTTTGGCCCACTGGATACAAAAAAAAGGGAATGCCAACTGGCCTATCACAGTGCAGCAATGGCAGCCTTATGGGACAGTCTTGCTACAGGTGACGTTCGACCAGCCACCAATATGCTAATGGCATTGCCAGATAAACCAAAAGGCACGTCTTGGATTTATTATGCACGCTGTCATGATGACATCGGTTGGGGTGCCTTAAGAGATAGCAAAGGGGCTCCATGGGGTGCTAGCGACAACCATTTGAATTTTCTATGGCGATTCTATGCTGGAGAAACAAAGGATAGTTTTGCACGTGGTCGCCGATTTCAACCAGTCCCCGGTGAGGCCTTTGCAGGAAGTAACGGCACACTCGCATCTTTAGCCGGATTGGAAAAAGCTATTGAGGATCAAGACCCTGAGCATGTAAACTTTGCAGCACGCCGTATTTTGTTGATGCATGCTATTCCCATGGCGCTGGATGGTATTCCGCTCATATATATGGGGGATGAGATGGCCCTTTTGAATGATTATAAGCATGCAGATAGTGCGGCGCATCAGGATGGGCGTTGGCTACATCGTCCAATTATGCCCGAAGGTAATAAAGGGTATACTCCTATGCATCTAAGCGCGAGGGAGTGCATACAAAAAGGTCTTCACTCTTTAATAAAAACCCGAAAAACCTTAACCGTATTAGGCGCACAAAATACTGTTGAGTATTTAGTGTCCGGTAATCCTCATATATTTGCTTTTGTACGGCGGTCCTCAGAACATACATTGCTGTGTCTTGCAAATTTTTGCGGGACAGACCAGTCTGTATCTGAGGGTTTTATCAGCCAGATAGTAAATAAGAAAACAAAAGATGTCAGTCCGCTTAGCGATATTTACGGACCTAGCGACGGGCAACAAAACGAGAGACTTGGGCCCTATCAATGTCGTTGGCTGTTTGAGGGTACTTAGGAGAAATCAATGGATGAACTTTTGGGCGCAGTTGAGGCCGGTGGCACCAAATTCATATGCGCTGTGGGTAAGAATCACAAAAATATTCATAGACAAACAGCAATCCCCACTGACACACCTGAAAACACGCTTAATGCCTGTTTTGACTTTTTTAAGGAAGCAACAAGTACCTTTGGGCCCTTATCTGCTGTGGGACTCGCGTCTTTTGGTCCGCTTGATCTTGATAAAAACTCAAACACTTATGGCGCCCTGATTAACACACCTAAACAAGGATGGAGTGATACGAATATATATGCATCTCTACAAAACCACCTAGGTGTACCAGTAGCGGTTGATACAGACGTCAACTGCGCTGTTCTTGCTGAAGTCCACTTAGGTAATGCCAAGGGCTGCAACAGTGCTGTTTATGTTACAATTGGCACAGGGGTTGGGGCAGGTGTTTATATTAATGGTAATCTCATTCATGGTTTAATTCACTCTGAACTTGGTCATATTCCCGTATCAACAGCACCGGAAGATAAATTTGCTGGTATCTGTTCTTTCCATGGTAATTGCCTAGAGGGTCTTGCCTCAGGTCCAGCACTTGCTGCACGCTGGGGACAGCCCGCTGAAACCTTGGCAGACGATCATATGTGTTGGGAGTTAGAGGCTTATTATTTAGCTCAGATGTGCCTTACCATCACTTTGCTTGTCTCTCCAGAGCGCATTGTTTTGGGAGGCGGTGTGATGGCAAAACAAGGGCTTATTTCCGCCATACACCAAAAATTTAAAGAGCTGCTAGCTAACTATCTACCCATAGAAGAACGAGCTGGTGGATTAGAAAATTACATTGTACCTCAGTCACTTAATGGTATCTCAGGATTGGCTGGAGCATTCATTTTAGCGCATTCTTTATAACTAACGTATGTAAAATGCACGTATAACGGGTAGCACATAGTATGAGCGTGAAATACCGTTAATATATTACAGTAAATTTATTACTCTAATATGGTAGGGGAAGTACTTCTAATTTTGAGCAAATATTCCTAAAATCTTACACCCTCAGATGCCCCAGATAGTACCCAAAATAAGAATATCTTGGGACAAAGCTCTCTTTGTCCCAAGATATTTACTCTGAAGTTTGGCTAATTTGTATAGCCTGCACAATATTTATTACATAGACTCATCCAACATGCTTTTAGCCGATTTTGCCATATTTGAAAATAATATTGAGTGCTTAATGCTTTGATTTCCTTCATGATTGCACCTCAGATTTTGAAGGGTGTTCCATGGACTTCTCACCCCGGCTTTCCATCCAGTCGTAAATGACCGGTAGTAAAATCAATGTTAGTAATGTTGATGTTATCAGACCACCCACGACCACAGTTGCGAGGGGGCGCTGAGTTTCTGCCCCGACACCACTGGACAAAAGCATAGGCACCAACCCAAGGATAGCGACACTTGCTGTCATTAACACCGGTCTAAGCCTGAGCTCTGTTCCGTGTCTTACGGCTTCATGCACACTCATGCCTTTTGCCCTAAGTTCGTTGATAAAACTTACCAGAACAATACCATTCAGCATTGCCACGCCAAACACAGCGATAAAACCAATTGCTGAGGGAACTGAAACATACTGTCCAGTAATAAACAGGCCGATCAAACCGCCTGCGGTTGCAAAAGGAACATTTGCAATAATCAGGGTAGCAAAACGTACCGAATTAAATGCCGTGTACAAAAGTACAAAAATAAAGAAAATTGTTAAGGGTACAATCACAGACAGCCGCGTAAGAGCCCGCTGTTGGTTTTCAAAAGAACCACCCCATTCAACCCAGTAGCCTGGAGGCATATTTACAGTATTTTCAATTGCTGTATTTGCTGCTTGCACGAAGCTATTTACATCACGACCCCGAACATCCATCTGAATAACCGCATACCGTTGCAATTGCTCCCGCCTAACAAAACTATACCCCTCGGCCACACTAATATTGGCCACATCAGCAAGTGAAACAATCGTTCCGGTTACTGTGCGCATAGGAATACTCTTGATTGCCTCAATAGAGGCCTTGGATGTATCCTGAAGCCGCGCAGTAATGTCAAAGCGTTTCACGCCATCAATGAGGGTACTTACAGGCTCGTTACCAATACCTGTACGCACAATATCCAGAATATCATCGGCATTCATGCCGTAACGTGCAAGCGCAGTACGGTCTACTTGAATGCGTATCTGGGGTTTACCTAAATTAGCTTCAAGAGACAAGTCGGCTACTCCTGGCACCGAAGATATGGCTTCTTTTATCTCACCGCTAAGTCTATCCAGTTCAGCCAAATCCTCACCATATAACTTGACCGCAAGGGTTGCCCTTACGCCGGAAATCAATTCTTCAACTCTCATTTGGATAGGTTGAGTAAAGGCAATGACCGCAGTTGGTACCACTTTTTCCAATTCTTCCCGCATGGCATCCGCAAGTTCTCCGATAGACCGATCGGACTTCCAGTCCGCCGCAGGTTTCAAGGCCGTATATATTTCCATATAATTTACATCAGCCGTTTCACCTTTCTCGGCACGTCCTATCATTGCCAACGTCGTTTCAACTTCTGGATATTTGCCAAGGGCTGCTTCAATATCTTTCGATATTTTAATCGATTGATCTAAAGAGGCTGATGGGATGGATGTTACCCGCCACATGATCGAGCCCTCTTGTAATTGTGGCATAAATTCTTTGCCCAACAAGGGGAATAGGGCAATACTGCCTATTAGCAACCCAACTGCTCCGGCTACAACTGCTTTTTTATGGAGCAATGCCCAATTTAAAAGTGGTAAATATCTCCTTTTTATCAAAGCAACAAGAAATGTGTCCTTCTCTTCTTTTGGTTTGAGAATAAGAGCGGCAAGCACTGGAATAATCGTAAGTGTTAGGATCAGCGAGCCCGCCATAGCAAAGCTAATATTGAATGCCATGGGTTTGAAGAGTTTGCCTTCAAGGCCTTCAAGCGAGAAGAGTGGTAAAAACACTACGATGATAATCAGAATGGCGAACGAAATTGGGTTTGCAACTTCCCGTGCTGCTTCAAGTACAGCTGCCGTACGATTTACAACTCCGCCAGTTTTCCGGCGTTCTGCCATTACCCTGAAAGAATTCTCCACCATAACAACAGCACCGTCCACCATCATACCAATGCCAATAGCAAGACCTGCCAGTGACATAAGATTTGCGGAAAGTCCAACATACTCCATGAAAATGAAAGCTATCAGCATTGCAAGGGGTAAAGCCGTTATTACCACGAACGCTGATCGTAACTCGCCGAGAAATAAAAATAATACGATCGCAACCAAAATTGACCCTTCTATAAGGGCGTTTTCTGCTGTTGATACGGCCTTTTCTACTAATTCTGTACGGTCATAAATCGGGTTAATAACAATACCGTCGGGCAGAGCTTGTTCAACAATGTTCACCTTTTCTTTGACGGCATCCACAACATTCTTGGCGTTCTCCCCGATGCGGGATAATGCCATTCCGAGAACAACCTCTTTACCATCCCGAGTGACTGCGCCAAACCTGAGCGCCCCAGCTTGTTTGACCTCAGCTACATCCTTCAAATAAACAGGCGTGCCATCTTGTACCTTTACAACGATGTTACCAATGTCTGTTTCATCACGGGCAAGCCCCAAACCACGCACCAAATACTGCTCAGGCCCCTGATCAATATATTGGCCCCCAACTTGTCGGTTGTTAGCTTCAATTGTTTCCATAACATCGCGAAAACCGAGTTCATATTTGATAAGTTTAAGGGGGTCTATTTGCACTTGAAATTGACGCTCTTTTCCACCCCATGACATAACGTCATCAACACCAGGTGCTGTGCGTAAAATTAAGCGAATAGTCCAATCCTGTAAGGTGCGCAGATCCATTTCCGTCGCAGAGTTTTCAAGTGTTTTATCAGCTTGCTCTACTGTATACCAAAAGACTTGCCCAAGACCTGATGTGTTAGGACCCATTTCAGGCGTACCGTACCCTTCAGGAATACGGTCACCAACTTCGGCGAGACGTTCCATCACTAACCGTCTAGCAAAATAAATATCCATATCGTCAGCAAAATAAACAGCAACGTATGAAAGTCCAAAAAGACTAACGGAACGGATTTCTTGTACCGAGGGCAGGCCAGCCATGCCTGATTCAACCGGGAAGGTCAGTAATTGTTCCACATCTTCCGCCGCCAACCCCGGCGATTCTGTATAAATATTCACCTGTACTGGCGTGACATCAGGAAAAGCATCAACTGGCACATTGTTCACAGCGCGCCATCCTAAAAAGGCGATAACACCAAATGTAATAATCACCAAAAATTTATACTGCAGTGCATTTTCTACAAGTTTGTTTAACATTGCCGCCCCCTTAATGATCGTCGCCGATGCTGGACTTCAGCAACAACGATTTTAGAGTGAATGTATTTTCAATAACGATCTCGTCTCCAGCAGAAATTCCAGACTTTATTTCAGTCCACCCATCCTTAGAGAGACCAACATTAATAGGAGTGGGTATTAGTTGTTCGCCCTCGCGTTTAAAAACAACCTGCTTACCATTAAGAAGAACAATAGATTTATTAGGAACAGCCAGAAGAGGGGCCCCTTCACCTGTTTTAATTGCAACATTAACAAACTCACCTGCATGCATGACATCAGCGGCATTAGCTAATTGTATGCGGACAGCAAGAGTACGGGTTTTTTCGTCGACAATGTGATGCACCTGTACAACGACACCCGCCAAACGGTTATCATCCTCTAAAATCCACGCTTGAGACCCAAGCTGAATATTGGTCGCAATATCCGGTGGTAATTTCGCCTCCACCCATATTTGGTTTTCATCACTGACAGTTAATAGCGGGTTACCTGGCTCAACAAATTGTCCAATAATAAAATTGTCGCTGATAATCGTGCCTGCCTGACCTGCTACTAAATCAAATTCTCCTATCGCTGTCGCGGCATTGCCTTTTGAAAGAAACTTCTGCAATTGGACCTCTGTCATGCCATATGCAAGTACTTTTGCTTTTGCTTGTTGAGCACGAATTTGCGCCTCGATATAGCGCTGCTCAGATACAACATCACGGCCAAGTTTTTGCGTTCTGCGCCACTCGATCTCGGATAGAATTAAGTTACCTTGAGCTTCTGCCATCTCTACACTGGAGAGCGTTACAAGCCGTTGCCCTGACTTGACCGCGTCGCCCATACGTACATGCCGTGCTATAATTTGGGCTTCAATACGTGGTGTTATCTGAAACGTGGTATATTGGTTTACCGTCACTTCTCCGGGCGCCAAAACTGTTTCAGCCAAACCACGAAAAGCAGCATGTGTTGTAACAACACCTGCTATTTTCTGCTCAGCTTTAGTCATTTTTATGACCCCAGAATCACCGTGCTCGTCACTATCTTTTGTATCAGAGCCATTCGTGTGAGCCTCTTGTTCAGATGCATTTACAATATAAAAATTTGGAACGATATTACTTAAGCTTGCTTCTATTACCAACGGTGAAGCAAGTGCCATCAAGGCAAATTTAATTGAGCGTTTCATTGAATTGTCTCCAGCCACTCAGTGAGTGTGCTACTAGCATTTTTCCAGTCAAACCATGCATTCCAGAGCTGACCTTTGAGCTCGATAGATGCTGTTTCTGTTGCGAATGTTTGATTGAGTTGAACCAAGTAATCAACGGCACTAATATCTCGTGCTGCTATAAGCGTTCCAAGCAAAGTTCGTTGTTCATTGAGGGGGTCAGCCCCTTGTGATTGCCATAAGCGCCATGCTTCAGATACATAAGAGTAACGCTTTAAGCTAGCATCAACCCGCGCCCTAATCTTCCTGTTGACCGAATAATAGTCTTGCTGAGTAGCGACGAGTTCTGCGCCAGCAGCCTGAACTTCGGCTTTGTAACTATTTCGAATGGGAATAGGCATGGAAACAGACAGCCCAACAAGAGTACTCCTTCCTTCTTCTCCAACACGAACACCAACTGTAGGGTCAGGCATTCGCTCTGTTTTCGCTACTTTAATTCGCGCACGAGAAATTTCAGTTTTTGCTTGGGCAAGACGAAGTTCTGGCAGCTGCTCATAGTTTATTGTCGTAGGTACCGCCGCGAAGGGAATAGGGGCTCCTTCAAGTCGCGGCCAGATTTCTCGATTTTGGCCCACTATTGCAACGAGCTGTTCTTCCGTAAATGATAGCTGATTAGCAGCATTATTTCTTGCCACGCGAGCTTCAGCAAGAGCGAGATGTGCAGTCAAAAGCTCTGCCTTTGGCATTTCTCCAGCAGCATTTTGTCGCTTAGCAAGAGACAAGAATTTTTCGTTCAACTTTTCCTTTTCTACAGCAACCGTAAATATACGCTCCGAAGTATGATAATTGGAAAGAGCCTGGAAAATTTCAGTCAATAATGTCTTACGTGCAAGTTCGTTAGCCGCTTCCGCCATATCCACTTCGGCTCTGCCAACACCTGAGCGTGCCCGGCGTTTGCCAGACCAGTCAAAGGTTTGGGAGACACCGAGTTCTTTGGTCGTTGCTTCTGCACTTTCATAACCAATTGCCAATTCAGGGTTATAGATAGGCAGGGCTTGACCGCGTGCTCGAGCACGTGCCGCTGCAAGCGCAGCTTCTGAAGCCCTCAATGAGGGGTGATCTTGGGTGACCAGTTCGATAAATTCGTAAAGAACGGGCCATTTTTGACTATCATTCGCAGCCGCATCAGACCCTTGCACTATACCAGTACAAAAGCCGACTATTGCGGCGCTTATGAAGGCGTGTCGCATAGTTTTCATGTAGAGTAACTCTCAAAAATATATCTTTGGACACATGCAGCCCGACAGACCCCGTCAGAGGTCTATATTGCCGCACGCGTTTGAGTGAATTTTATGAGAGGGTGGAAGAGGGGGGGCGTAAACCAGGTCGAGGATGCAAACCATAGCCAACTATATCTTCATAGGGCCATGCCTTAAAATAAATACCGTCAGAGCTCTGGAAAGATATTTTACCTGTAGCGGTGCCATAATGTAAAATATGACAAATACAATGGAAATCCCCTGCAATCCCCAGTTCAGACTTTTTATCCGCATGGAATGATTCAGAGTAATGATCCACTGATTCCTGACTATCTAGGAAAGCAATGTCCAGTGCAGGTGCTGTCACAAAAATAAGGAGCAGTAATATTTTAAAATAGTGTACCATCAGCTTTTAGTTTTACATCCTAGGTTAACAATCAGCTTAGACACATACTCAAAGTCTGTCACCTTTTATCACCAATTTGGGCAGTGTGAAGTTGTTTCTCTGCGTTAAGCTCTTCCCACGATTGCCGTACAATATTAACCGCAGAATGAATAAAAAGGCTTGCCATAATGCCTGCTACTACCAAGTCAGGCCAAGCGGTGTCCGTTGCCGCTATACCAGAGGCAGCAAGGATTACAGCAAGGTTGCCAATGGCATCATTCCTGCTGCAGAGCCATACAGAACGTACATTACTATCCCCATCTTTAAATTTTACTAGTAACAGCGCACTGACTACGTTGGCAACAAAAGCAGCAAGGCCTATAACCCCCATAGTCATTGCCTCCGGCACACCTTCAATAAAAACCCTATAGGCCGTACTTCCGAGTACCCAAGCAGCAATTGCAAAGAGTGAAAGACCTTTAAATAACCCTGCCTTGGCTCTGACAGCGATAGGCATTCCTATAACAACGAGTGAGATAGTATAGGTGGTGCTATCGCCAAGAAAATCGAGTGAATCTGCCAGAAGCGCCATCGAACTCGCAGACAAGCCACCTGCAAGTTCAACGAAAAACATACCAAGATTGATGACAATTATTATCTTCAATATCTTTTTATAAGCAGGCGATGACCCATCAAAATTCTGGTTGGCGCTGCATCCACATTCGTCAGACATTTTACACTTTCGAATCATTGAGTATTTTCAGTGTTAAACTCTACATGCTATAGTCACTGTAGGAGCAAGGAGAATATTAAAGTGTCCCATGATTTTTTAATTGGCGAACTTGCCAAACGCACCGGAAGCAAAGTGCAAACCATACGCTACTACGAAGAAATTGGTGTCATGCCGCCAGCACAACGAGCTGCCAATAACCGGCGAATTTATACTGATACTCACCTTGAACGCCTAACCTTTATTAGACACAGCCGCGAGCTAGGCTTTTCGCTTGATGACATCCGTAACCTATTGGAGTTGTCAGATCATCCTGACAAACCCTGTGATGAAGTTGATGCAATTGCACGCAATCACTTAGAGGAAGTCGAGCGAAAAATTTCTTCCCTCAAAATACTTCAATCTGAGTTGAAACGAATGATCAAACAATGTTCAGGCAGAAATGTCTCTAATTGTCGCATTATTAAAGTGCTGGCTGACCATAATCAGTGCCAAGAACATAAATAATTCGTTTTCTATAGGATAGTTTTGATAATTCTAATCTGTACTATAACAATTATTTGTTGTGAAAATGCGTGACACTTTCTGGTAATTCTAGGGCTGTGCCAAAGTCAAAAAAATAAAAATCACAGGAAGGCTTTCCTGACGATTTTTTAATGTTTTTCAGCGATCCTTTCTAACGAGCACTAAAGGAATAAATAGTGTATGGTACTATTTTCAGGTGCTCTTGTGTTTTTTTAATCGACTGCCCATAGAGTTTTGATGTCTGGAATGGCGCAGTTTTTCATAAGTTTTATAATGGCACACATGTGTCACGAAGAGCTAATACATGAATAAACTAAAAAAAGTCTCATCCATATACACTAGACTAACCCTAGGGTTCATATTCACAGCACTTTTGCCTCTTTTAGCTATAGCAATCTTTGTCCTATGGAGTGTTACAAACTATTCTGAAAATAGGGTTAGTCAAGGATTGGAGCAAATAGTTTCGCTGGTTGCGCCAGAATTTGGCAATGTAACACAACATGCCATTACCGAACTCAAAGTACTAACGCAGTCAGACGTTTTTGAGTTAGATGATGACTTTAATATATCCAAATACCTTAATGAAGCTACGGCAGAATCCCTCTTAACCAAAAAATTATTTTACTTTAGTCCTTTGGGACAAGCGCGAGCACGTTCCGGCTCTATCTCACGCACAAAACTCACCTACAAAGACCTTGGCATTTCAGATGAACTATTTGAGCAGGCCTTAGCTGGTAAACAAGGGGATGGCCTTTTCACGAAAATGGTTATTGATGAGAACCATATCAATAAATTTTATACGCTGTCACCTGTCACAGACGACAGTAATCTAAGGGTGATTGGTGTTTTGGTAAGCGAGCTTTCCTTAGCGGTTTTTGATAGTCTGTTTTCGCGCCTTGACGCACAGCTTGGTAATGTTAGCGACATTTATTTGACTGACAGATTCAATACTCGAATAACGGGTTTGCAAAAGGTACCTGTTGAGAACACCGCCACTTTAGATCAAGCCTTAGACCACACTGAAAAGGATGAGTTAAACATTTACCAGTTGGCGGCCACAAGTATTACTGCTAATCACACAATTTATTCTTCAGAGGCCTCCGGTAGAGAGTTGATTGTCTACTTAAATCTAAAATCGTTTTTTCCTACTAACGTTTTAGACTGGGTTTTGGTTACTCGTGTGCCCTATAGCATTGTCACTGCACCGGCAAAGAGTTTAGCAAAGTCCATTATAGGCATCGTGATTGTCGTCGCCTGTATAGCCCTTGTAACAGGTCTTTTGGTGGCGCGATCTTTTGGTCAACCGATCAAACATTTATCCAACATGGCACTTTCCATGGCTGACAATAAATCAAACTCAAGGATGGAGCCATTGCAGCATGGCCCCAAAGAGTTGGTATTGTTATCACAAGCATTTTCCGATGCTATTGGGCAAATAGCTTCAAGAACCCACGACCTTGAAATGGCAAAACTGGCCGCCGAAAATGCACTTAAAAAAGAGGAACGTGCCAATGAGGCCCGCGGTTCATTTTTGGCTATTATGAGTCATGAAATCAGAACACCTCTGAATGGCATACTTGGCGTAGTACAACTGCTCGAATTAAATCCAGACTTAACTGAAAAACAGAAAGAATATCTGCGTCTGGCTCGGACAGCAGGCGAAAGTCTCTTGCAAATTCTCACCGACGTATTGGACTTGTCAAAAATAGAATCAGAAGCCTTCGAATTACAAAAGGTAGACTTTAAGGTTAGCGACATAATTACTCCGGTGCTTTCAATTTTTAGACAAACAGCAAGTAGTAGCGTTGTTATTCACCAGAATGATTTAGTGCCCGGAAACATGTTCCTGCAAGGTGACCTGATCCGTATCCGGCAAATTGTGTGGAATTTGATGAGCAACGCCGTCAAATTCACACCAAAAGGCACGGTCACGGTACAATCATCTTTCACCGAGAATAAACGCGAGAACCGCTCTGATCTTACCATTACCATTAGTGACACCGGTGTTGGAATAGAAGAGGAAAAACAAAAGCTAATTCTTGAACCCTTCATGCAGGCGGATATCAGTGTAACAAGAAGCTTCGAGGGTGTAGGCCTCGGTCTGGCAATAGTAAAAAGGCTTCTGACGGCAATGGGCGGAGATTTGACGATCATTGGCAAACCAGGAATTGGCACTGTGGTCAGCGTTAATATACCGGTTAAATCAATTCCTCAGGCCGAAAACTCAACACACGATGCCGCACAAGACTTGGTGAATAATACCGCAGAAACCGAGCCACGCCCAATAACAGCTGTTGTTGTTGACGACAACAGCCTGAATGCGCTGGTTGCCGCTGATATGTTGATTGCCGCCGGTATACAAACCTTTACGGCAAACAGTGGCATGCAAGCGCTTGAAATCCTTGAAAAACGAACGGTAGATGTGGTTATTCTGGATCAACATATGCCAATCATGGATGGTATATCGACAGCGACGGCGATTAAACAGCACGATAACCCCCAAATTTCTCAGATCAAAATCATTGGTCTAACGGCTGATGCCCGCCCGGAAAATAAAAAGGCAATGCAGGCTGCAGGCATGAGTTTGGCCCTGATTAAACCCGTGCAAAGATCAGCGTTGCTGATGGCGCTTAAAAACATTTTACCTCAAAACCTCGATGAAGCTACCGGGGCCTAAATAGCAACAGGGTTTCCATACGGAGCAGGGCGTGTCTTGCTAAAGTTTCCCGGTATTGTTCAGAAGACTGTTACCAGCTGGTATTGGCTTTGAAAAGTTCATGTTGACTGATTGATGGTATAGTCTGCCGGTTGACAGTCGCATTATTTAGGGCAACATAACTTGCGTTACTTTCAAGGGGGAGGGCTTTCATGACGCGTCTTCCAGTACGTGGGGAGCGCTATGCTTACATTATCAGGGGGTATGAAATTATGAGTTTTAAGGCCTTTATCTGTGGCACTCTATTGGTTTTGAGTTCCTTCGTCTCAGTCAGTGCTATGGCGCCTGTAGGATATGCTACGGAGGAATTTTCATTTGGGTCCGCGGGTGCTAGTCTAAATGGCATTATTAGTCGCCCAGAAAACGGCGAAGCAACCTCCACCGTTATAATTGTTCACGGGTACGGCCCAACAAATGTAGTGGAAGGAGATTGGTTTCGCCAAATTCGCTCCAAGTTCACCGCCAAAGGAATTTCAGTTCTTGTATGGGACAAGCCTGGCTGCGGCAAAAGTGAGGGTGAATTTGACATTAATCAACCAATTGAAAGTAGTGCGGAAGAGCTTGTGGCTGCAGTCAGTGCGCTAAAAAAGAAAAGGGAGCCCGGATCAGATCGTATTGGATTGATAGGCTTTAGTCGTGCTGGTTGGATTGCTCCACTTGCAATAAGTCGCGAGCCAGGCATTAAATTCTGGATTTCTGTCAGCGGGACAGATGCCTTTGAGAACTGGGGGTATCTACTCCGGTCGAATCTAGAGTTAGAGGACTACTCGCCCTCGGAAATAGACACAGTTTACGAAGAGTGGATTAATGGAAATCTAATCTTTAACTCGGGTGGGTCTTATGAAAAATACTTGAGCTCTAGCCGTACATACCGGAAGAACGAAATGGTACAGAAGCTCAGCGGGCAGCAATATGTTGAGCATAAACCCGGTAGTAGCGAGTATGAATCTGCACAAAAATTATATTTGAAAAATCAGAAAAATTATATGTCCGAAGGACATAGCTTTGATGACGAGAGCGGGTTACCAATTGTTGTTTCCAATTTTGATCAGACCCTTAAATCTGTATCTATTCCGGTGCTCGCTATATTCGGCGAAAATGATCGAAACGTCGACTGGAGAAAAACCAAAAAGCTCTATGAGAGTACGATTGGCGCGAAAGAAAATTCAGATTTGTCGGTAAAAATATTTGAAAATGCAGACCACAATATAAGAATGACTAAGACTGGCGGTTACCTCGAGGTACAAAACAAAGACTATTGGAAGGTTCCATATGCTACAGGGTATTATGAAGCGATGGTTGAGTGGTTATGCTCAAATGGTTTCTGTTCTGATACTCTGTAACAAGGCCTCATCAAAAATATCGTCAGGATAGACTTCAGAGGAACAACGATACACACCTTCGATGGCCGCCAATATTTCTCTAAGCGTGTTTTCTGGCTGAGGCCAGCCCCTTACTACTGATACTGCGTTATACGCGCAAAGGATGCCGATTAGGTAACTAAATATAATTTAAATCATTATAATATAGTATTATTTTATAATAACTGCATAAATCTATTTGCAGTTAAATATCTGATGTAAATTTTGCATTTACAATAGCGGTTTTGGCATAGGGCTCAAACAAACAGGACCTTACAGATGTTGAGTTTTGGTGCAAAGCGCCAAAACTCGATAGATGTTAGGTAAACACCTCATAAACAAAGTTGCTTCAGAATTGAGTTTGATTAGTCAGTATGCTTCTTATGATGTTACCAAGAAAAGCCTGCTTTATGGTAGTCGATATAACTGAGATATTGAATGAGTGTTCTAAAGCTAAAAGATGAGCCATTTGATCTAGGGCCGATTACAGTTCGAATGAACTCAATCGAACATTTAAGGTTCAATAATTTATTCAAGAACTTTGATGCAAAGCAACTTTTGCCAGTATTAGAGCCTTATGGTGGTGAGAAGCATGGCATTGTGAAGTTAGCCATTGAACGCTTAAATGAGAATCTCCCAACTCAAACTGATGGAAAGCTCGTAATCAAGCTCATTTATCACGGGCAAATGTATGGTTTGAGTGCGTCCCCTCAACCACCTATATTAGCTAATTTATTGTGGCAAACCACAGCAATAGTCTTGAAGCAAAATTCGGTTGAACATCCAAACGAGTTTATAAACAGCGATTAGGGTCTGAACCCAATTCAAGATGTTGCATTTCATAGGTATATTGTGATTCAAAGCTCCCAGATAGGGAGTTTTGCATGACACGATTTGATTTAAGCGATGAAGAATGGCGCATCATTGAACCTTTGTTGCCCAAACGAGGTCGGCGTCCGGCTCGCCGGGATGACCGGGTCATTCTGAATGGTATTTTCTATATCTTACGGACGGGCGCGCCGTGGCGGGACTTGCCCGAGCGCTACGGACACCGACCACTGTTTACATTCGGTATGTACGCTGGGGAGAGCGGGGTGTCTGGCGGGCGATCTTTGATGCGTTGGCGCAAGAGTGTGAAGATGCCCTACTGTTTATCGATGGTTCTATCGTCAAGGCTCACCGTGCAGCGGCTGGGTCAAAAAAGGGGAACTTCAAGAGGGTATTGGCCGCTCACGCGGCGGTCGCACAAGTAAGGTTCACGCGGCTGTAGACGCGCGGGGATGTCCGGTCAGACTGGCGATCAGTGGCGGACAGGTTCATGACAGCAAGATGATGGATGCTTTCCTGAACTGGCAGAAGCCGCCCTCGGCAATTGTCGCCGACAAGGCCTATGGCAGCGCCAAAATCCGGCAGTCTATTGCAGATGAAGGGGCGCGCAGTCATTCCCGCAAAAAGCAATGCCAGAAAACCCGTGCCGCATGACACCAATCTCTACGCCATGCGCAACATCGTTGAACGCTTCTTCTGCAAAATGAAAGACATGCGCCGTCTGGTCATGCGTTTCGAGAAATAGGGAACCAACTTCCTGAATCTGATCTATATCTTCGCCATCAGATGCCAGTGCAATTGAGTCCAGACCCTAATCTATATGGTAAGGTAGCCTAGTTAAACTAGCATAGACTTAAAATTGACCCCTAGTTATGCAGATTTTTTAAGTGCTCGATACAACGCTTTGCGTGGTCGATCGCTTCTTTTTCCCGCGTTATTCCTTCATCAAAATCTGTTCTGTCGTAACCATAAATAGTTCCTATCGATTTGGCCCTTTGAAGTATCTTCAGGCGCTTTTCAGCTAGTGCTAATAATTCTTTATGAAGCTTGATATCTTCTAAACCCATGATCACCCCTAATTATTCACTTTATGCCCACAAGGGCTTTTATATTTGCTCTTACCTTAGCAATAGCTGCGGGATGAGCTCTACCTTTGAAGGTGGCATTCCGAGCTTTCCAGTCCAGGCTTTTAACCTGATCGGATAAGGCTACGCCGTTGCCATCTATTTTAACTTCAAATGGGTACCCTTTAATCTGACTAGTAAGAGGGCAGCACACCATCATGCCGCGCTTTCCATTGTAGCTGGATGGAGATAAGACAAGTGCAGGTCGGTGACCGGCTTGCTCATGACCTGTCTGTGGGGAAAACTCCAACCACACAATATCACCAGCTTCAGGAACAAACTTATTGGTCATAAATCAACTTCCTGCCCCACGGGCATTCCAAAGTCGATTTCATCATGGATATTGTTAGGGGTGATTGCCGCTACCAGATCATCCAATGAAACGGTTTCTTCTTGGATTGGTTCTATTACAACACAGCCATTTTCTTCACGTACATCCAGAACTTGTTCAAGTTCCAGATGAGCGGCTTCCATTATGGAGGCTGGTAAACGCACAGCGGCACTATTGCCCCATTTTTTTATAACAGCTTTCATTGCATGCTCCATTTGTTTCTACATTGTAGATACTATCAAGGCTAAAGAGATGTGTCAACAATGTATCTACATAACATCTAGTCAGCAGAAGGATACCGTCTCATAATCACTTTGGCCTTCCCACCAGGTAGTTTGGTCCATTGTTGGACTTCTGTGGCGTATGCCTCGACAGGGTATTCCTTTTTGTATTCCGCGATATAGTTGGAGGCATCTTCGGAAGGTAGTACTTTTGTCGATGAAACAAATGCTGTCTCGACTTTTGGCGTTTTGCCTCGGCGATGTAGTGCCCAGCCGGGATCATTTTTACTTCTTCTCATTTGGCTATCTCTATATAGTTTGCTATTTTTTTTCTGCCAGCGATGTATGCCATTAAGGCCGAAGCTAATTCGCTCTGCCCAAAGACGGTGAGAACACTAGAAAGCATCGACACAATTGCAATCATGCCTATCTCTTCCATCAGCTCTTCACTTCCCTTTTTCAGTATTCCTTTGACTCGTTGTCCAAAAACATGACCGAGTGCTATCATTGGTTCTTGAGGTTCATTACCCTTGCTTATCAACTCAAGAGCATCGGCTAATTGTCGAAGTTGGTCAGACAAAGACCTCAATAAATTTATATCTTCATTAGACAGTAAAGCAGAAGAAGGATTGTTGCTGGTACGCAAAGCGATATTTGCTGCAATCCCATCAAGTTGGTTCATTGCCTCGAAAGTAATTCGCTGCGCTGAACGTTTGGTGTCCAAAACACTAAATAGTAGTTTTGTTGTCTTAGTAGATTTGCCTGCCTCATGAGAAGGGGAGATCGATGACTTGGTGATCTCTTTGTCATCATTATTTAGTATAAGATCCAAGAGGGCCTTTTCTTGTTCTTCAGACACTTCAATGGCGGATTTCGGAAGGGGAAACTCATCTTGTTCTTCACGCTCAGGCTTCACTATGCGCATTCGTTCTTGTCTGCGCATAGTGTTGCGAGTGGCCTTTAGGGTGCGCGTGAGTACAAACGAACGGCGTAAATTAGCGGGGGAAACATTAAGTATTCTACCTAGTTTTCTGCATTCGTCTTTTGAAAGTTCATCATCAATGCCATCCATCAAGGCGTATAATGTGGAATGTCCAATTCCACTTTCTTGATTCAATGTATGAACGGAGTACCCCGCTTGAAGAATTAGCTCAGGAAACTCTTGTTGATCAATGAAGTCTACTTCAACGTCTGGAATATTTGAAACTGGGTCGATTTCACCAATAGTTTTCTCTAAATCCATCATTGATCACCCCCATATGATCTATGTTCTAATTTGGCGTTAATGTAGCTATGAATACCAACGTTAAGTTGCTTCAACTATGATGGCACTCATGCTGGACCCTTTATTGCGCACTGGCTATTGCACGCAGGCGTGCAATATATGCTGACAAAACCCCCATAAGTATGGCCATCGTAAGAGCAAAAATTAATACAAAACTTATTATCGCATCAGAATGCAAAGAAGTTGCTCTTATGAGAAACAATGCGGGGCCATGAAGCACCATCGAAGGAATAAAAGCCAGCAAAGAAAACACTGCTGCAAGTGCAAGAAATGAAGATTTTTCATCCGCCTTTACACCGGTTTGTCCTTTAAGGTTATTTGCGTCTTTTTTATATATACCTAACCAGGCTAAAATTTCTGCGCCGGGAAAGAAAATAGCCACGCAAAAATTCCACACAGTACCCAAAACTAATAAAAGCACAGCCATCCTATTGAGGTCTATGCGACCTATCATCCAACTTATGGCTAAAACTAAAGTGACAGAAACTAAAAGCCCCACCCACCCAAGAAAGTTGGCCTTCAGAAAGTGACGCGTTTTTTCAGAAGCTAAGCCCATCAGGGACATTCCTGTTCTTTAGACCTCAAATAACGGCTTATTTCAGGCATGCGCGGACCCCTTAGTTAGCAGACGTTTTTGATTTACGATTAGCGTATTCTACCTTGCGCTTCAGCAAGTCGTATTCGTCGCAAAGGTTATCGTGGATCGACTTAAGATCAGCATACGCTTTCTGGCATTCGTCCAGTCTTAACTGGGCTTCAATATATGCCGCTTTGTAGTCTATATCCATGTTCCGACCGTGCCAGCACACCCTCAAACACATGCCGGAACAGCCCGCTGTCGCGGAAGCAGCCATGCCGGTTCTTGGAGAAGGTTGAATGATCCGGCACTGCATCTTCGAGCCCTAACTGACAGAACCAACGATACGCCAGATTGAGTCGTACCTCCTCGCATAAACGCCGTTCTGAACGAATACCAAAGGCATAACCCACAATCAGCATACGCATCATCAGCACAGGGTCGATCGACGGGCGGCCTGTATGGCTATAATAAGACGATAGATGAGAGTGCAAATCGCTCAGGTCGAGAAACTTATCAATACCGCGCAGCAGATGATCCGCTGGCACCACCGTTTCCAGATCAAACGCGTAAAACAGCTGCCTCTGATCGCTCGCCTGCCGTCCCATCATCGCTCAATCCTCCCGTTTCTTCACAAAACAAGTGAATCACGACAAGACAAACTTTACGAGGAGTTTTTCAACGGAATAGACCCAAAACAGTCATTGTCTAGAGCCGCGGCAGCCACATGCCGAATGCTGCGGTATAAATACCCAGGCATGTTAGTACTGTCGCAACGAATAATATAACCGCGAAGAGTAACTGGCCGTGCATGCTCGCATGATGCTGGACAAACAGATATAACTCCAGCATCAGAAGCGGCAGCAAATACTGGCCGAAGTTCCAAAGCATCATGAAGTTGCTTCGAAACACTGCTGGATCATAATTGATCACGCCATTATTGAGAAGGTTCCATAGCTGATACCCGATGCGCAGCAACCACACGGCGCTCACTACCATAAACAGCCGTAAAGCCCACCGACGATGGGCCTTAAAGTCACGTTCAAGCGCCGAGCGCCATGCCATAATCGCAAAAATAATGATCAGTGCAGCATTCAACGTGACCGCCACATGTTGGACAAAATTTCCAATATTGTCTCCTCTGACCCAAGTCATGTGAAGCCCAGCAAGGCTGGTTAGGATAGAGATCACGATATAGAGGCGTCCGTTCCAGCGATGAACCTTCGGAAACAACCGTTGCACGCTCGGTATGAACTGCAATGGGCCCAGGCCGATAATAATAACGGCGACAAATAGATGCAGGGTAACCACCAAGTTCCCTATCGTGTCTCCCGCGACATATCCCCCTGGCAAGCGCGTCTCAGCGAGCGCTGCCATACCGCCTGTTAAGATCCGACTGATATAGTAGGCCGAGAGATAATAGACAAATACCCACTGCCCGATGACGGTAACGGAAAACCAGAACTTTACGGTCAGGTCCAAAGTCCTTGCAGCAACCGTTTGCGACCTGGAACGCGGCGGGCTAATAACTATATCTGCCATAACAACCTCACTAGGATTTACTTAAGCTTAATGGCGGCAAGAACCGACGCCGTTTCCAGCTATGTTAAGAAATCATTTTGGGAACCCAGGAGGCTTTGCCAATGGCAAACAGCCCCACGGCCATTAGAACAGACATCGCAAAAACGATACCTGCAGCCATAACTTTTGAGGAAGCCTGGGCTCTTTTGTGCGCCGCAAAATATAGTTCCAAAGTAGCAAGGGGGAGCAGATACTGTGCATGATGGATAATATCGAGCGCCGGACCCGTGAAAGTCTTAAAGTCAATGCCGATACCGCCGGTGACATAAATCCAGCCATATATCATCAGGCGCACGAACCATACCGCACTCACCACCAGAAAAAGCCGTAGGGCCCATTGCATGTGCACCGCAAAATCTTTTCGGAGCGCAGACCGGAGCGCCATAAAGACGAAAAACAATGTCAATATGCCAGCAATACTAGTACCCAGATCCTGTAGAAACTTACCGTCACTGCTGTTCCGGAACCAAAGCAGATACAGACCAACGATCGTATTGATGACAGCCACCACAACATAGACACGGCCATTCCAGCGATGAAAGGACGGATACCTTGCACGTATTTGTGTAATGAGCTGCAGGGGACCACAAAAAATAATGACGCCGCCCACAATGATATGGGCAATAACCGCTGCATTGCCGATGAGGTCGGCGGGGGAATAACTACGCAGCCCCTCTGGCCCTACTTTCAGCAAAATCCCACCATAATAACCGAGGATATAGGCGACAAAAATCCACTGCCCGCTAACCATGACGAGAAACCAAAAATTTGCAGACGTGCGAAGCAGCGCATGTCCTATTTTCCGATCATCCCGCGTTCTTACCTCGGTCTCCTGGTTCGTCATGTCGCTTCCTTTAAAGACTGAAGCCTCGCATGTCCGCTACACTGAACGCGAAACTAAGGCTGTTGAGTTTTGTTCCCCGGCAAGGCTTAGAGGCTAATCATGATGCGAATGAAGATCGACTGTCACAAACAGCTCATACAGTGTCAAGAACAGCGAAAAAGCATCAGCACACGAAAAAAACATGTGCTACATTCCCGACATGCGAACGACCACCGATATTCTAATGATCCTGTTTCTGCTTATTGCTGCCCCATTGGCAATTGCTGTTGATGAAGGAACACTACCGTCCAAAAAGATATTTGATTTGCATATGCAGGAAGGCGATGACCCAGCATGGCGGCTGCGCGCGTTTGATAGCAGCGACTGGCCGGTCGCCAAGCGAGTTAAAATACGTGCCTTTAACGAAATTACACTTCCGGAGAAAGTGGCCTGGCTACGAAGTGCTCCTTTGAACATAGCCCCTGCGTTCAGGCGCGCCCCCGTAGCATTGCATGTTTTTTCAGGAGCCTCATACCAGATCTATTGGAATGGTATTCTTATCGGGGAAAATGGCAGCCCTTCGGACACGCCGACAGAAGAAGAGCCCGGTTTTGTGGAAAATCACTTCTATATTCCGTCTGAGGCGATCAGGGCTGCAGGCAATGTTATAGCTGTGCGCTATTCAGCCCACAGCTATAAGAAGCTTTCAATTCCCCTGACGGTCTCCATCAATGTTAAAGCTCATCGGATTACCGACTATGACCAATTGGCAGGGCATATTCCCGCATTCCTTATGATTGGGGCGATTGGTGCCGCCGCTCTTTTTTTTGGCAGTCTGTTTGTGAAGCGGCGCGACGACCGCGGCGCTCTTTGGCTCACTATTATGTTCACAATGGTAACGCTGCAAGCAGTACTCGAAACATTACTTGCATTAACCGATCTATCATTTGACTGGTATGCTGTGCGCATGCTTGGCATATTTGTATTTTCTTACGGCGCAGGCTTGGCACTAAATTTGTTTGTCCTGACTTATTTTCAGCTTTTGAAATTGCGGCACTTCGTGTTGATCTCCGCCAATGTGGCGGCACTTGCGGCGGTACCGTTCTATTTCAATAACCTTAATACACTGAGCCATTTTACTCTGGCCCTTTTTGTGATCGCAGCCCTATCTGTCACCAGCTATGCGCTCAGCTTGAAAAAACGTGGAGCAGTCGCCTTGTGGCTAGCACTCACGCTGTTCGGCCTAAGCTTCTTTGTCGGCTATGCGATGTTCCTGGACAGCATCTATTATGTAGCAATGGCGATACTGGCGAGCACCCTGTTAGTCTTGCAGGCTAACGCCTTCAGGGAGGCGGACCGGCAAACGAGTGAGGCCAAACTGCGGTTGAACAGGCTCGAACTGGAGCTACTGAAGCGACAGTTGCAGCCGCATTTCATCATGAATACGCTCACTGCCCTCTCGGAATGGATTCTCACCAGCCCTAAGGCGAGTGTCGATATGATTGATGCACTGGCCGATGAGTTTCGCCTTCTAAACGCGTTTTCCGGCGAGAAACTGGTGTCGCTCACAAACGAGCTTGATCTCTGTCATGCGCACCTGAAGCTGATGTCCTACCGCCAGGACCAGAGCTACAGGCTGATCACGGAAATCGAACAGGCAGACATGCAGGTGCCCCCCGCCATCTTTCATACATTGATAGAAAATGCATTGACCCATAACCGTTACAGCGGAACGGATGGCACATTTCGCTTGCAGCAGCGCACAACAGGCGAAGGAAGGATCGAATTCGCCCTCACCACCCCGCCTGCCATTCAAAAACGGCGCGAACGGACCCAAGGAAAAGGCGGCGGTGTGGGTCTCTCTTATGTGAAGGCGAGACTGGACGAGATCTGGCATACGGACTTTTCCTTTAAAGACGGTACAACTGGCGAGCACCAGTGGCGGACAATCATCTCGGTCCCGGCGAAGGTGCCATCCTGATGCGCATATTGATTGTTGAAGACGAAACCATGGTGGCTCGAAATCTGAGCCGATTGATCAGGGAAATAGGCGCCTGGCCAATTGAAAGCCTCGACCATGCCTATAGCTTGGATGAAGCGGAGCAGCATCTCAAAACTCAGGTTGTAGACTTATTGTTTCTGGATTTGAATCTTAGCGGAGAGGACGGTTTTGATCTGTTGTCGGGCTTGGTGGCGCGCCCGTTTCAAACCATCATTGTTTCCGCCAATATTGATCAAGCGCTGCGCGCCTTTGAATACGGTGTAATTGATTTCGTGGCAAAGCCATTCAAACCCACAAGGTTGGCCCAAGCGCTTAATCGCTTGAACAACAAGGGGGACGCGACTGAGGCGGGCAAGGGCAATGCCAAATTACTCGGCATCAAAATCTCGGGCAAGATCAAGCTTGTCGCCGTGGAAGATATAACCTTTATCAGGGCAGCAGGGCGTTATTCGGAGCTGGTGCTGAAGGATGGCACAACATCCATACATGAAAAAAATCTCACACAGCTGGTGATGATTTTGCCTGAGCAGTTTCAGCGCATCCACAAGTCTCACATCGTCAACCTAGCTCTCGCGAGAAACATTCTTTCTAACCCCGGCAGCAAATATGAGCTGATGCTTGACGAAGGTACAATATTGCCGGTGGGGCGCGTCTACATCGGTCATCTTAAAAAGCGTCTTTTGTGACCAATAAACAACGTCTTGAAATCAGGTGGTAGATTGACAATCAGTTAGCCGCTTATGGCGAGAAGCAGTCGAAGCGGCGACACGACATCAATCGCAGCTTACTTGCAAATGGGAAACGCGCATTTATTGGGATAGTGGGTCGCTAACTTAAGATATTTCTCCTTTTCTCAAACCCAGATGAAGCAACAACAAAAAGATGATGTGATTTCTCATTTGAAGCTTTGCACCGCGAAAGGGATTACATTTGCTGCCTGGCGTGGTTAGTTCATAGAGTTCCTCAATCACCATACTAGGCAATGATCTAACTTTCCTCGGGCGTACGCGTCTCGGGGGATTCAGAAATGAGTACATTCGTTCAAGGTGGAGAACAGAAGCTTTGAGCTTAGACATTGTTTGTGATGAGGACACTATGGGGCTTAGGAAGCTGAGAACATCGATGACAAATCTGATGACCGTTTTCCAGACACTTGATCGGTCTGAACCATCAATTGCTGTTTGATTTTGTAGACTAGCGAGAAAGCCTTTTAGCCGCAGTTCTATTTCCGGAAAATTCAACTGGGTGATCAAGTAATCGAGTGAGGGGTGAGGGTACGTGTCTTCATTGTACCTATAGAAATGTTCGATAGAAGTTAATTTAGTTCGGACGTAGCTATCGGACAACGTGCCGCGGAT
>Ga0316208_1001111_pt1 | contig 27088 bp, 21 predicted proteins | sample 3monopyrite_MG_FD_204944 | JGI IMG/M metagenome (GOLD analysis project Ga0316208, IMG submission 204944) | Microbial mat bacterial communities from mineral coupon in-situ incubated in ocean water Damariscotta River, Maine, United States -... | ecosystem: Environmental > Aquatic > Marine >... | reverse complement strand
AAAGCCGCATCGGGAAAGCCCTTGCACCAGGCTTTCCCGAATACGCTGGGAATCTTCGACGATTAGCAGACGCATGACTCAGTCGATGCGACTAGTCATCGCCATGCTCGTCGTCGTCGTCGTCATCGTCATCGTCGGTTTCCCAACCGAGGAATCGACCATCCGCAGCGACTTCGAATTCGCGATCGCCATCGGGGCCTTCAATCTCCACCGAGTAAAGCTCAAGGTCGCCCTCAAACTCATGTTCGATTTCGTCAATCTCAGCGCCAGCGGCATACTGAGTAATGGTTCGCTGTACCTCAGTCGAAAGGGAAGCCAGCAGAACCATTTCACCCTCTTCGCAACAGCCTTGGGAATTGGATTGGGGCATGACGCAGCTCGAGAACAGCCAAAGAGTGGCCGCTGCAAAAAGCATCATGGCTTTTTGAATTTTTCTTTGAATCATCTTGATCTCCGTTTCAGGGGGGGGATTCCTGTGGCCAGACGGAGTGTCGACCGCATGCACTGTAGCCCCAAAAGAGTCTAGTGCATGACGTCAAGATGACGCTCGGACAGGGCAAATGGCCCTGAGCGCGATTTAGCGGTAATCGTAGAAACCTTCGCTCGACTTTCGCCCGAGCTTGCCGGCTTCGACCATGCGCCGCATGTTGGGAGCGCATCGGAACTTGGGATCTCCGAACTGTTCGTAGAGATAGTCCAAGATGTTCACGCAAACATCAATGCCGATGAAGTCGGCCAAGGTCAGCGGCCCCATCGGATGGTTCATGCCGAGCTTCATGATGGTGTCGATGTCTTCGCGCGTGGCAATGCCTTCGTAAAGCGTGAAGGCGGCCTCGTTGATCATCGGCATCAGGATGCGGTTGGCCACGAATCCAGCGTAGTCTTCCGAAACACCTACGGTCTTACCGATGGCCTCGGCAATCTCCTTGGTGCGGGCGACAACCTCGTCGCTGGTCTTCTCGCCCTTGATCAGTTCCACCAACTTCATCAGTGGCACTGGGTTCATAAAGTGCATGCCGACGACCGCTTCCGGACGGGTGGTCACACTTGCAATCGAAGTGATCGAAATCGAACTCGTGTTCGAGGCCAAAATGCAGCCGGCTGGTGCCGCCTTGTCCAGGCGCACGAAAATATCCTTCTTGACTTGCTCATTCTCGAACACCGCCTCGACCACCATGTCGGCGGCGGCAACGCCGGCCTCCATGTCTAAGGTGCCACTGATGTTGGCAAAGATGGCATCGGTCTGATCCTGAGTCATCTTTTCCTTCTTGACGAAGCGGTCCAGAGACTTGCGAATCGCGCCTAATCCACGATCCAAGCCTTCTTGCCCGACTTCAATCAGGGTGACTTTATGGCCGAAAGTGGCAAAGGTTTGGGCGATGCCATTGCCCATGGTGCCTGCGCCAATGACGGCAACGTTGAGAGAGTCAGTCATCTTGTTCGAGTCCGAAAGTCGTGGGTAGGAAAGGGTCTAGCAGAGTTCAATCGAGGTCGCGACTGCGTTGCCACCACCGAGGCACAGCGCAGCCATGCCGGTCTTGAGGCCGCGGTCTTGCAGCGCATAGACCAAAGTGGTCAGGATGCGCGCGCCACTTGCGCCAATCGGGTGGCCAATCGCAACCGCGCCACCGTTGACATTGACGCGCTCGGCATCGAGGCCAAGGGTTTTGACCAAGGCGCAAGCTGCGGAGCTAAAGGCTTCGTTCAACTCAATCAAATCGTAATCGGTAGCCTTGACTCCCGTACGCTTTTCGAGGTTCTCAATCGCGTGCTTGGGTGCCATCATGACCCACTCCGGAGCCATTCCACCAGCAGCGTAGCCGGTGATTTTGGCAAGAGGCTTGAGTCCGTACTTCTCCACCGCGGCGGCAGAAGCCAAGACCACAGCAGAGGCGCCATCGGAGATTTGCGAAGCGTTACCGGCTGTCACTGAGCCTTCTTTGGCGAAGGCTGGGCGCAGCTTGCCGAGGCCATCCACGGTGACGTCGGCGCGCACGCCTTCATCACTGTCCACCACCACCGGATCGCCACGGCGCTGAGGCACCTCAATCGAGAAGGTCTCGGCGGAGAAACGGCCAGCGGCCCAAGCGTCCGCGGCACGACGGTGGGACTCGGTGGCGAAGGCATCTTGCGCATCACGGCTGATGTCGTACTCGTCGGCGACCAGTTCCCCGGTCAAACCCATGTGCTTATTAGAGTAGACATCCCACAGGCCGTCGTGAATCATGGCGTCGACCAGTTTGGCGTCGCCGAGGCGGGCGCCCTGGCGGGCGGCCGGCACCATGTAAGGGGCTTGGCTCATCGATTCCATGCCACCAGCGACCACAACTTCATTGTCGCCAGCCACGATGGAGGCGGCACCGAGCATGACCGACTTCAAGCCAGAACCACAAACCATGTTCACGGTAAATGGCGGAACGGTGTCAGGGATGCCAGCGGCACGCTGGGCTTGGCGGGCCGGGTTTTGCCCGACTCCTGCCTGGAGCACGTTGCCCATGATGACCTCGTCGACCTGATCTGCGGCGACGCCGGCCCGGGTCAGGGCCTCTTGGATGGCTAAGCCACCGAGCTCAGGGGCACGAAAGGAAGAGAGACCGCCCTGGAAGCGGCCAATGGGTGTGCGGCAGGCACTGACGAGGAAGACTTCGCTCATGGTGAAAATCGCGGCCACAGAGCCGTCGAGCCGCGAATTCTAGCAGCTTGAAAAGGGAGTTCTCGGCGAACCAGAGCGGCATCAGGGGCCAAATTCTCAAATTTCGGGGCATTTCCCGGTGTTCTTTCCTGCTAGGGTGGATTTGGCGGCCACACATTTGGTCTCCGGCCCATGATGTGGGCCCCCCCTCTCTTCTCTCTTACTTTTGAGACACATGCAAATTCATCCCACTTTGACGGGACTCATTGCAGGCATCGCCTTGCTCGGTACCACGAGCCTCAGCGCCCTGCCGTAAACCTCCCAAAGCACACCAGCTGCCCCGGCAATCGCGGTTAGCCCGGCCGCCCAAAATTTGGCAGGCCCCTTGGTGGTTCAGCCAAACACCCAAAGCCAAGGTGGCACCGCTGCTCTCGGCGTATTCACGCTGACGGTTACTGGCGCATGCCCTGGTCCGGTGACCATCGCCGCTTCTGGCGCCACCCCTGGTGGCACGGTCGCGATTGCATGGTCGGCCACGACGGGCACCTTCACGCTTCCTGGTGGCGCCTGCGCTGGCACCACGCTGGGTCTTGCTGGTCCTAACTTGCTCACTCTGCTCACCGCAGATGCATTCGGTACTGCAGCATTCATCGTCAACGCCCCTGCGGGCGGTTGTGGCCTAAACCTCCAGGCAGTCGACCTCGCTAGCTGCACCCCAAGTGGTGTGGTTGTCGTCGGTGGTCCTCCTCCTGGTGGCGTAGACTTCCCATCGGCCACTTCGGCCATCGTGGGTTCGGTTGGCTTCATCGACGCTGAGTCTTGTGGCTACTGGTGGTCTAACGTCCGTGGCGATGGCGCAACCGAGACCATTTCCGGTCCTGCTTCCGCCTCGAACATGACTTACGATTGCGACGTCACCCTCAACGCTTTGAACGGTGGCAACGTGGTCGATATGGACTTGGTCATCAACGGTGTTGTGGTCGATTCCTTCACCATGGATGAGTTTGCAACCCACGTCAGCCGTTCGGCTTCCTTTGCTGCTATCGCTGGCCCAACCTACGTGGTTGAGCTGCGCGTCACCAACCTGGTTCCAGGTGGTGGTGGCTCGGTGGCTTTCCGCTACGCCGGAGTCGGGGATCACACCCTGAACTTGTTCTAAGCAAGGATTTGTTGCGAGGCTTTCACCGGCCTCCCAACTCGGAGCCCCAGAAGGATTCGTCCTTCTGGGGCTCTTTTTGTTAGGCGTCGCTCGGATCTAAAGCTAGACGCAAAGCATCGATCAGCGTTTCATGGTCCTCGGGGGAATAAGCTGGGGCAGCATCCCAATCGTGGAGCCATATCGGAGACGTTCGCGTGGCCTCCGGCTCTTGGTCGTTACGCGGGAATAAATGGGCGTGGAGAGCTGGCTCTAAGTTTCCCAACATTTCATAGTTGATGCGCACCGCACCCGTGACCTTCAGAACGGCATCACCCAAGATGGTCATGTCGGCGAGGAAACGCTGGCGATGCTCGGCATTCATGGCATTGAGGTGCGGCACCACCGGATCGGGAAGGAGCAGGCAGTAGCCACGAACAATCTGCGGATCGCCGAGGATGGCCCAACCGGACTCCATGCGCGCAATCAGGCGTGGGAAGGTTCCGGCCTGGCAGGCAGCAACTTGACGATGAATGGCGGTGGACATGGCGGGAGCCATCCTAGCGACTCCCGCCACTTGCTCTTAGCCTTGGACTAAGGACCAAACCCCGGTTTCGGCAGCCTTCCGGCAGTACTCCGCAAAAGAACGGGGACGACGCTGCAGCACTTGCTCCACTCCATCCCCAAGAGATTCGTTGCGCCCATCCAAAACTTCACGGCAGAGATCAGTAATTAAAGAAGCAAACTCTTTGCCCGCTATGCCCTCAAGCATGGAATAGTTCTGTTCGAAGCTAATCGGCGCATATTGCACTTCCAATCCAGAGGCCGCACTCAGTTGTTCCGCCGCCTGATGAAAGCTCAATAATTCTGGACCAGTCAGCTCGTATACCTTCCCCCCATGGCCGTCCTCGAGAAGAACTCGTTCGGCAACTTCGGCAAGGTCATCGATATCCAGAAACGGTTCGCGCACCTCGCCAGCGGGAACAGCAATCACGCCAGCACGTACGCCTTCTAGGAAATGGCCCTCACTAAAATTCTGAGCGAACCAACTGGCCCGAAGCACCGTGGCTTCCACCCCACTGCCGAGGACAATGTCTTCACAGCGCTGCGCATTGATCTCCCCGCGACCGGATAGAAGAACGAGCTTCTTCACTCCAGACCGCACGGCAAAATCGTTGAAGTCTTGAATGATGGCAGGCGCTCCAGCCACGGCAAGATCTGGGTAGAAAGAGAGATAGGCGGTGCGAATGCCCTGCAGTGCATCTGCCCAGGTGGAGGCGTCGTACCAATCAAAGGGCACGGCACTTTGCCTGGAAGCTGGACGGGCGGAAATACCACGAGCCGCCAGGCGGTCTTGGATTCGGCGACCAGTTTTGCCGGTCACACCAGTGATCAGGATGTCAGTTTTGTTCATAAGGCCATTATTGGAGGCTCCTATAAGACTATCTATGGCATTAAGTCTTTGTATCATGACTGTTCGTCCATGACCGACCTTCCAAGCCCTCTCTCCGCTCCCTCCACCGATCCTCTCGCCGAGGCCCTCCACCTCCTCCGGCTCAGCGGCACGCTGTACTGCCAGAGCGAACTCAGCGCTCCCTGGAGCATCGAGATGCCCCCACTAGAGGGCTGCATGATGTTTCACATCGTGACTGCAGGCCAATGCACCCTCCAGGTTGGCGATGAACCGCCCGTTGTCCTGAAGCAAGGGGGCATGGCCCTTGTCCCCCATGGCCAGGGTCACCTCACGGCGTCAACCCTGGCCATTCCCTCCGTTCCGCTGTTTGACCTTCCGATTCAAAAGGTGAGCGAGCGCTTTGAGCTTCTCCAGCACGGAGGCGATGGCGCACCCACGCAACTCCTGTGTGGAGTGGTGCGATTCGATCACGTCGCCGCCGCCCAACTGATTCGTCAACTGCCCTCCATTCTGGCGGTGGACTCCTGGGAGGACGAAAGCGAACGTTGGCTACGAAGCACGATGCACTTCTTAGCCCGAGAAGCCAAAACACTGCGACCGGGCAGCGAAACCGTCATGACCCGCCTGGCCGACATCTTGGTGGTGCAAATGATTCGATCCTGGATTGCTCGCGAATCCGCTCAGGAACAAGGCTGGCTTGCTGCCCTTCAAGATCCGCAAATCGGACTGGCGCTCCAAGCAATGCAACGCGCACCAGAAAAGCCATGGACACTGGTCTCTTTAGCGAAAACGGCAAGCATGTCGCGCGCTGCCTTCGCGGCTAAGTTCACCACATTGCTTAGTGAACCACCCATGCATTACCTGACACGTTGGCGGATGCAGATGGCGCATGACAAGCTTCACGTTGGCCGCGAAACTCTGGCTTCCATCGCCATCCAATGCGGTTATCAATCTGAAGCCGCCTTTTCTCGCGCCTTCAAACGCATGTATGGCGTGGCACCAGGGACGCTAAGAAAGAGGCTGACCCGGCCACAAACCGGCACGCTCTAGATCTCGCGCTAGGGGCACGCTTTTGCGCACCTTGCTTGCCATGTCCAAATCAATCTCGGCAAGCAACAACTGGCCGTCATCGACGCGAGCACTCACCTCACCAAGCGGGTCAATGCACAAGGCCATGCCGGGAAAACGCATGACCTCGCCCTTGCCGCCCAATGAGGCTTCGCCGGCGCGATTGCAACTCAGGGTCCACACTTGGTTCTCCGCTGCGCGGGCCCGACTCATCAGTTCGAATACCGGTACACGCGGCCACGGCCACTGCGCCACGCACACAAAGATGTCCGCCTGCGCGGTCATGGCGGCGCGGCAGATTTCCGGAAAACGCAAGTCATAACACACCACCCCAAGCACTTTGCCGACGGGTGTCTCCACCGCGAGCGGCATGGCCTCGCCGCGCTCCACTTGCCGTCCTTCCCCAGTGGGGCTGAACAACATGCGCTTGCGATAAGGGCGATGGCTTCCCCCCGCGCCAAGAAGGTGAAGCTCATTCGATGGTTTCGGACTATCGCCGCCTGGGGCAGATCCAATCACCGTCAAGTCGCACTTGGAAGCGGCATCGTGCACTGTGCCCAAGGCGGCTTCGCTTTCGCGTCGTATCTCTGGGCTGTAAGAATCCAGGAAAGACGTCGGCCACTTTTCCGGTAGCGCTAACAAAGAAGCGCCGGCGCCAGAGGCTTGCTCCACCGCTGAAAGTGCCTCTTGTAAATTGCTGGCTACCTGCCCTGGACGGACATCAAAAGGATAGGCGGCAATCTTGCTGCGGGTCATGGACGGAACCTCATGGCTGGATTATCCTATCCGCCCGTAGCGCTTCGGGCGCGCGGCAACGGACCGGTTGGGGACGTAGCTCAGTTGGGAGAGCGTCGTGTTCGCAATGCGAAGGTCGAGGGTTCAAATCCCTTCGTCTCCACCATCTCCGTTCAGGAGTTGTCTTCGAGCACCGCCTGTTCCAGATGCAACTCGCGCAAGCGCTGCAAGGCGTCGGCGTAGTCCACCGATGCTTGCACCGTTTCTGAAAGCGCACGGCGGTAGGTTTCCTGGTCGCCAGCTTCCTGCGCGGCAATCGCCTGTTCATAGGCAGCAGCTGCCATTTGAATGCGCGATTGGATCGCCTGCAAACGAATCTCGACGTCTTCCCAGCCAAAACCAGCTTCGTCGTCCAGAATCGACTGATACAAAGCCGCCGCCGAGACCAACTGCCGGTCTAACTCATAGGCGCGCGCACGGTTGTAACGCGTGCGGTTCTTGCTGTCCTGGTTGCGTTCGCTCAGGTCCGTTACCCGAGGATCTTGGGCTTCGAGACCGAGCGCGAGGATGTCCTTCAAGACTTCATCGGTGGTTTCGGTATTGCCGCCTCGGACGGAAACCTCGGCAGCGGTCATGAGAGCTTCACGCTTCACCCGCGCCACAATGTTGTCCAGAAGCTCTACCGTGGCGGGATGGTCCGGGCGCAGATGTGCGGAATCCTGGATGGAAACCCATGCCTGTCCCAAAAGCTCGGCTTCGAGATAGAGCTTGGCCGCTGCAAAACTTTCTTCAGCCAGGTCTTCCGTCAACCCTTCAAAGCGGCTTTGCGCGAGGCCATCTTCCCCCAGCAAAGTCGAGGCGTGCATGAATGAGGTACGCGCGCGGATCGAGTGATCTTGGCGCAGGTGATCCATGCCCTCGAAGTAAAACTCCTCGCCGAGGCGAGCTTTGGTCGCCAACTGGTCTTCGGTTTTGGCCAGGCGTTCTTGCGCGCTCACCAAATCTGGATTCCAGGCCAAGGATTCGAGGAAAAACTGCGCCGCAAACTCCGGCGCGCTTTCCTCGAGGGCTTGGTAACCGGCTTCATTGAGCTGGTCAGCATGAAGGCGGGCGGCGCGCTCCTGAAGGCGAATCAGTTCGCCATCGCGATCAGACGGCGCATTCGGGGCAATCTGCTGCAGCACGGAAAGCGCTTCGAGGGGGCGCCCGTAATGCAGCAAATCGACTGCATAGGACTCCATCAAGAAATGCTTCGCGCGGGTGATGCGCGCTTCGGCCTCGTCGGCTTCCGAAGGCGACTCCAGGGCCTCTTCGTAGGCGTCTAGAGAAGCAGCAAAGTTGCCGAGACGGAACTGCTGGTCTCCCCGCTCCATGGGAGTGGCGTTTTGGCAGGCACCAAGGAGAGGTAGGGCCAGCAGCGGCAGGGCCGGGAGCAGGAAACGACGCATGACCTCATTTTGACGCCGCCAAGGCCCCCTGTCCTGCGCGAATTCCGAAGGAATCCTGGTCAAGGATTGTTCGGATCTGGCTCTGGGGTCGGCGGCGGGGCTGGATCGTCCGAGGTTTCGGCGTATCCGAGCTCATTTAGCTTGTCCATGTACTGCTTATCGCCAGCACTGCCAAGGCGTACAGCCTCGAGAACCTCCGGAGGGAGGACTCTGGCGCCATAGTCCGCAATCTCCTTCGGCGCCCGCGCGGCCAGGAAAGAGGGCTCAAAAATGTCCTGGGCCATCTCCCCGCTCATGGCAGAGGAAAGAGGCAAATCCAGCAGGTAGAGCAGAGTTGGGGTGACGTCGTAGAGCGTCAGCGCCTCGAGCTCGGCACCAGCCTTGATTCCAGGGCCGCGAGCAATGAACACGCCGTTTTCCCGGTGGTTGCCGCTATAGCCAAGGTGCAGCTCATCCCCGCCAAACAGGTTGGGGCCTTCCTGCTCCAGCCAAGCGCCGCCACCGTGGTCAGACACAATCACAATGGTGGTGTTTTCATCGGCACGGGCCATGAACTCGCCGACTATACGGTCGGCGTGGCGATACACATTGGGAATGGCGTCGCCGAGGCGCTCCACCGAGCCTGGATCAACATTGCTGAAGGCCTCGGGCTCGTAGTACTTCCATAACCAATGTTGCGCGGTATCCGTCGACGGGAAGTAGGCCGCAGTGAAGGTCGGAAGTGCTTCGCCCTTGGCCAAACGGTCGTCCATCAACTCCATCGCTACGCGGGCGTAGAAAGCGTCGCGCGCGAGGTCTTTCGATTCGTTGGCGACCAGGTGGTGTTCCCAATAGCGCGGGTCATCCTCGGAAAACTTCTCCGCGTAATCTGGGTCCAGGGTGAAGCCAAAAACCTCTTGCGCGGTGTCTTTCAGGCGGCCACGGAGATACCAATCGTCGCGCTCTTCGCCCTTCTGCAGTTTCTCCAGCAACGCCTGGTTGCGCGCATATTCCGGGTGATCTTGTTCCCAGTCGTCGGCAAAGAAAGGATTGAAGGTTTCGCCGTATGCGGCCTCGGTTATCTGCGGAAAGTCTTGGAAGTACCATCCGAAACGCTCGCTAAGCTCCTGTGGAACGGCGAGTGCATGTTCATCGTAATGTGCACGATCGCTGACGAGCTGACAATGCGATGGACCAAAGGCAGGCCAGCTATCCACCCAGCCGACGACCAGCGTATCGGGCAAGTGCTCGGCCACGATTTCCCATAGACGTTGTTCGCGCGCATCGGTGCTGTAAACCGGTTTCTCCTTGGCGTCCATCAAGCGCCCTAGAAATGCGGGCTGCAAACGGAAAGGAAGCGGTTCGGACAAACCGGCAATGCGCGTGAAGTAGAAATCCCAAATACCGTGGTCCTTGGGGTGGTGCCCGGAAATGATGGTCTCCCAAATCACCGGCGTGCGCATGCCCTTCGAGGCACTATTCGCGAAAGGCTGGTTCGGCGCCATTTCGCTTTGCAGCACTGCATGACTGCCCTCAGCCATGAGCTTGGCGATGTTCGGCAGGTCGCCGGCTTCGATCATCGGCTTGATGACATCGAAGGTGGCGCCATCGAGGCCAATCAGGAAGACTTCGCTAGTGCCGAGATCCGGCGCGGGGATGGCATCGGCGGTGAGAGTCGGACCGTAACTGCGGGTGGCTTGGGTAGCCGCGAATCCAGGCAATAGCAGGACCGCTAGGGCAATCAGCAAACTCGCCAGTGCTGGCAGGCGCTCTAGGCGCGAAGCCAAGAACCAACTAACCACCAGTGCCGCGAGGACCGCCAAGGCGAGAATCAGGACATGGGAGGTGTTGGCAAGCCAGAAAGGCTGCAAGGAAACCACCGTGACCACGGAGGCCAGGAATGACAAGCTCGCGCCGAGGCATAGCCACCAACCTAAGCGCTGGCGCACCTTGGGGAAGCGGCGGAATAACGGGCTCAGGAGATGGGCAGCGAGGGCAATCGCGGCAAAGCCAAGCAGACAAGGCAGCAGAAGCTTGAGTGCGAACAGACTGGCATTGCCGAAGCTGCGGAAGGCGCTCATGCGCGCAACCAACATCCAGGTGAAGACCCCACTCAACACCGCACTACCCAACAAGGTGGGCAGCAAAATTTGGCGAACAGCTAGGAGGACGCGGGACGAAGCAGGCATCGCATCCCATTGTATGCCTTCAGAGATGGATTCGCAGCCGGGCGGGACTAAATCAGGTCGGTAATCGGCCCAAAGCCCAAAGACCCAACCAGGAAAAAATCAGAACCGGAGACAGGCCAGCTAGCCATGGCGTGATGGCGCCGCGGCCCCCAAGGTCTCTGGCGAGCAGGTCGACGACGAAGAATAAGGCACACAACACGAAGGCTTGGGCCAATCCTTCAAAGGAAGAGCGCCGTTCAAAGCCAAGCACGAAGGGCAGGCCGACCAGGAGCAAAATCAGCGGAACCAAAGGCCCGGAGCGGGCTGTCCACAGCAGAGTCGCAGCTTGGCGGTGGTCGGGATCCCCCTCCAGGAGCGAGAGAAAGTCCTGGCTGGCTAGGTCGAAGGGGCGTTCTCGAGCAAAAAAGGCGCGCTCTAAGGCGTCGACATCTAGTCCGGCATGCTGATAGCGCTCCATCGGTTGGTCACCCGAGGCGCGGATCAACAGTCCTTCTTCCAAGGCCCAAGCCTGGCCATCCCAAACCGCACGCGGCGCGACGACGCGTTCATCGCTGCCATCGGCGGCAATGGCGAAGACTTCGAAGCCCTGAATGGTGGCGGTGGTGGCGTCCCAGTCACCGGCATGCATGCGCACATCTCCTTCTCCCCGAATCCACAGGTCCTCGGGAATGAGATCCTCCTGATGGAACAGTTGGCTGGTGAGGACTTCATGTTCCCAACGCACCGACGGCAAAAAGCTCTCACGCAACCAAGCTAGCCCCAGCGCGAGAATGGCGGTGGTGATGAAGATTGGCAAAAAGGCGCGTAGTGCAGAGCGACCCGCGGCCAAAATCGGAGTCCACTCCCGATTGCGCAGCAACTGCTGCACCGTGCCAACGCCTGCGAGCAAGATGATGTACGGCGCGAATTGCTGCAGCAAAAAGGCTAGGTTGATGTAGTAATAACGCAGCAAGCCGAGGAATAAACTCTGGTCTGTCTCTTCCTTGGTTTGGTTGATTTCGTCGGAATGGCCCAACAAATCCAAGGCCGTAAACAAACCCAAAAAGGCCGCGGCCACCACCAGCAGGTGGAGGAAGAAGCTGCGGAAGACGTAGGCATCGAAGCGCATTAGGCTCTTCGACTCTCCTTCCAATACAGGAATAGAGCCACCGGCAGCAGGCTAAAGATGGGCAGCCATGCAGCAACTAAGGGTGGCAGTGCGCGCATTTCCTCGAGGTTGTCACACAGGAAAAACACCGGGTAATACACGAACAGGAGCAGCCCCAAGGACGCGGAGAATGCGGCCAAGAAACCTCCTTTGCGTAGGCGAAGGCCGAGCAAGGCGCCAACTAAACTGAGCGGCAAAATGGCGACGCACATCGACATGCGTTGCCAATAGATGAAGCGGTAGTGGCCGGCCTCGTCGGCGGAAAGTTCTCCGCTCTGCACCGCCGAACGAATGGCGGAAGAGGGCATGTCTTTGGCGCGCAGGGCGCTGCCATGCTTTTGCTGCAGTTCACTAAGGTTCAGGCGCAACCAGGTGTCGTCGGGATTGCTCAACAGTCCCTTGGTGTCGCGGAAGGAGCGCAAACCCTGGAAGGCAAAGCTCAACTTGCTGCCCTCGACCAACATGCGCGCGCGGTCAGCGCGCAGGCGCAACTCGGTGCCCCCACCTCCTTTGGCATTCTCGTCTTCACTCAGACTGAGCAAGACATTGTGGAAGACTCCGGGGCCACTGCGGCCATGCCAAGACAAGTACAGGTTGCCATAGTGCAGTTCGCTGCGCCCTGGATTGGTGTTTTGCAATGCGGCCACCGGCACCTGAGTCATGAGAGTGCGCATGCGGTGGTATAGCTCCGGCACCAGACTCGAAGTTACGGGATAGGCCACCGCGGTCATCATGGCGCCGGCGCACAGAGCCGCGAGCAAGGTCTTGGCCGGCCGAATGCCCGCTGCTTGCCCAGCCACGTGTTCCAAATCTGCTGCCATGCGCCCGTAGGTCAGGACCACAGCCACCATCAGCACCACCGGGAAGAAGTACGGCAGGGCTTGGCCAACGATGAGCGGCACCAGACTGAGCGGTACCCAAAGCGGTGCACCTTGACTCGTTGCGGAGGCGCGAATGGCCGCCCCTAGTCCCACCAGGAACACCACACCGGCTAGGGCCACGACCAGCCGCACGAGAATTTCTCGCAGGTAGGAGCGGGCCAGAACCATGCTTCGGAGGGGCCGAAAGCCCGCTTAGAAGGGCTTCTTCAGGCGCATGATGGCAATCAACTCCATGAGGATTGCCAGCAAGATTCCGATCAAGAGGCCCGCGAATGCGGAGAACAAGTAAATCCCTGTTGGAGTGGGAATGGCCTTGGCCTCTTCCAACTTGGCACGCGTATCAGGACCAGAAATCGTGAAGCGCAATCCATGCTCAAGGTGGAACTCGAGTTCCGCGCGGCGGCGACTAATGTCCGTGGCGTGGTCTTTTTCGCGCGAAACCTTGGCCATCATGCCGTCGAGTTCTGCGCGATACTTCGGCACCGGTGCGAGCATGGTGTCCAAGGTCGCCGCTTCGGCTTGGAGCAGATCGCGGGTGGAGTTGACGCCAGCCTCTGCAATCTCCAGCTCGGTCAAGCGCGCCAACAGCGTTCGGCTTTCGGGGTCGAGTTCCGACGTCATGCTGCTTTGCACGAGCTCGGCCTCGCTTTGGGCATTGGCTTGGGCCAAAGCCAACTCGGATTCCAGGCGAATCACGGTTGGGTGCTTGTCCGTGAACTCGAGGCGGGCAATCGCCAGTTCGGTGGCCTTATCCTGCACTCTAGACATCGCACTGGTGTAGGCGCCGTTGCGACCCATTTGCTGGCGGGTCAGGCGGAACTCTGGGCGCTCGGCGGCAAGCGCTTCCAGCACAGGGCGCTCGGCGTTGCGCTGCGCAGAGCCCAACTCCAGGTCTACCAGACTGGTTTGAATGGTGCGGCGGCGATCACTCCATGCTTGGCTGTCCTTTTGCAGGTCGATGGAGTTGATGCTCTGCAGATATACCGTCATATCCTCGTTCGCTTGACGGTACCGTTCCCAAGCAAGTGGTTCGGCAGCGGTAAAGGAAGCCAGGCTATTGCGTGGCCCAACCTCTGCGTCTTCCTGCATAATCTCTTCGAAAGACTCGGCGAAGAGATTGGCGAAGTTCACCGCTTCCTCGGCGGTGCGGCCATAAGCCACCAGCTCAAGGAAGGAGTCGCGGCCGATGTTACCGACCACATTCTTACGGATGCGCCGGCGATCAATCGTCGGATCCTTTTCAGCCATGCGCGCATGCACGCGACCACTCTGCATCACCCCCATCACGCCGATGCGCATATCTTCCGAGCTATCAGGAAGAGTTGGGCCATTCGGCAAGTTGCCCGTTTCACTATTCAGAGAAATGGTGGGAGGCGCAGCAGGAATCAGCACCCGCGCCTTCGCCGCGTAGTCGGTTGGTGTCCGTGTGGCGTAGTAGGCACCGGCGGCCATGGCACCAATAAACACCGCCAAGACCACCAACTTGCGCCGGTAGAGGGCTGAAATGACAGATGAGGCGTGGTTCATGCTTTAGCTGGCTCCAAAGGTATGTTCTTGGCGGGATCGGTGTGCCTCATGGGGCGTAAAACCAATAGATCATCGGGCTCAGCCGCGCCCGCTTGGTTGCGAGAGATGAGGACCAAGCACTCCATCATGGCGACCATTCCCCACAAGAACTTAATCCACAGGAACATCGCGAAGGAAGACTGAATCAGGGTCACGATAGCCGCAAACAAGAAGGCCCAAGCCCAGTCACGGTCGAGTTCATTGCGCCCCTTCAGGGCCACATGGAACAGGCGGCTAAAGACCATGCCGAAGAGCAGGAGGAAGATCAAACTACCGACCAAACCCATTTCGGAAAGTGCTTGAAGGTAGGTGTCGTGCACCTGCAGCTGATAAGGGTTATAGAAGGTGGTCGATCCGCCGACGCCGACGCCAATGGTCGGGCTCCAGAGCCAGGCCTGCGTCGCAATGTCATCGATGTGCCAGCGGAAATCTGCGGAACTCGCGTTGAAGCTGCGGACAATTTCATACACCTGCTCTGCTAAACCTGTCGTGTAGGCAAGGCCACCCAGCACGCCAAGGATGCCGAGGTACACCGGGCTAAACCGAGGCCAGCGCACAATCGGTACCGCCATCGAGGCCACGCCGACGCACAACCAACCTGAACGAGACCAGGTGAAGAACACCGCGAACACCAGGACCACATAGGCGGTGGCAAAGAACACACGGCGCCCGGCCGACAGCAAGCGCTTCGGACGCGTCGCCACCCACAAGGCCAAAATCGCCTCGGTTGCCATCAGGTTGGACTGGTGGTTCGGGTGGTACATCAGGCCCGTAAGGCGTGGGAACACGCCGTAGGGAGTGGTCACTCGGTTGTAGCTGGTCTCCGAGAAGGTCATCGGCTTGCCGACGACACCGGAGAGGACCATTTGCACGAGCTCTGCCCCCGCTGAGATGAGGGCAGCCACAATCAGATAGTGGATGAACATCTCGAACTGGCGCCGGGTGCGAATCACGCAGGGCAAGAGCAAGACCATCATGAGGTAGCTCACCCGGAAAGACATTTTGGTCGTGACACCAATCGGACTTTCCACCACCAACATGGTGGTGCAATAACTCACGACCACCAGAATGATCGGGAATACGAGTGCCGTGAAGTGAATGGGAATATCCCCATGCTTCATGCCTCGTGAAATCAACATGAATAAGAAGCCGAACATCGAGATTTGGAACAATCCCGGGATGACGTCGGCATTCAAACTGAAGGCCATTAAAGCCAATAAGGGTCGGTCTAAACTTCCGACCTTGAGCACCCATCCAAAGAACATGATGAAGATGCCCACGACCAAAAGAATGGCCAGTGTGTAGAGATAGGGAACGTCATTGACCAGCGGCGGATAGGGACCGAGCTGCTCAATTTGCTGGCGTAGACCAAAAATGCCGTCCCAGCGAATGAAGGTGGCGATGCCAACCCCCAATCCCAAGGCAATCACCCACTGCAATACGGTGCCAAGAGCACCGTAATCACGGGAGGGAAGGACAGAAGGTCGAGCCATGGGGGTCGTTACCAGACCAAATCCACCATCACGGCGGTGAATGGCGGCACACGCACACTCAGGATATCACCATCAAGGCGGGCCCAGGAGCTTGCATCGACCTGAGAAGGGTAGGTGGACTCGTGGCTGACCAGCTCAGAAGGCAGTTCATCGGAGATTCGCTCGCGGGCGCGGGCATATGCCGTGCGCGCTTGAGCCTGAACCTTGGAGGAGACATTGGGCGCCGACTTGCTCTTACTCTTAAACGCAGATTCGAGCTTTTGAATGTCGCCCTGCGAAACCCCTTGCTTCTTGAGCTCGACCAGGGCTTCATCCATGGCCGCTCGCGAGAGTCCTTTCTCGTAAGGAGCGAAGGTGGCCTGGAAGCCACGGTCATCCATCGGGTTGCCATGATCCTTGTCAATCAAGACCACCTTGCCGATGCGCTTGGGCTTGCCTTCGAGGCGAATCGTCACCCAACGATCACGCTTCTTCGCTTCCTGCACCAATATGCCCATTTGTTCTTTGGCATCTTCCAGAATCGGGCGCCACTTCTCGTCTAGCTTGAGCGAGGAATAGGAACTGCGGCCGTTCATATACGACCGAATCTCGCGATCCTTGTTTTTGAGCAGCGCCAATTCCAGTCCACGCCAATCCATGAACTTGCGTACCCCCTTCTCGACAATGCCAGGATAGTTGGCGACCACGACACGACCTTCCTTGCCATCGCGGGTGGCGGCCATCGACAGGTTTTGTGGAGCGGTCCAGCGTTCGCGTGGCACCAAGGGTTGCTCGGAGAAGGTGCGCATCATGCGCATGCCGGTAAGTACCGATTTCGGGGCGCCAATCAGGGTGAATACCCCCACGGATTGGCCGCCGTATTCATCTTTGGCCTCCCAGTTACCGTCTTGCAGGAAGAAGAATAGGGAATGCGTGGTGGAGGTGTTCATCAACCCGGCCGTCATCGACACGAAATTGACGGCTCCGCGGTGGTCGTCCAGTTCCATGGCAACCGGGCGCGGAAGAATCACATTCCACTCCGAAACAATGATTTCAGGCTTCGGCAGGCCTGCTTCGGTGGCAATGGTTTCGATGCGCTGACCGGTTTCCAGGGCCGAGGAATCGGTGGGGTAGCTGCCGTAGTGGTGGTAAGACAGGTAATCCGGAATGAATCCGGCGCGCTTGGATTCACGCGAGATGTCCTTGAACCAATCCATGCCGTTGCCCCAGCCGCTACCGAGACCAGGACCGCCGATGCGCGTTCCCTTCGGCAAGGATTTGCGCAACTGGTTGCCCGCTTCGGCGAAGAAGCGCGCGAATTCCTGCGAGGTTCCATCCCAGGACTTAGGCAGATCCGGTTCGTTCCAGATCTCGACGTAAGGCACGTTGACGCCGGCATTGCGCAGTTTCTGTACATCGGCTTCGACCTTGCGGCACCAAGCATCGACGTCTTTAGGAGGCGCCAAAATCGCCTCCTCGGTTCCTACGCCCTCGCGGCCACGGTCTTCCATGGCTCCCACCACGGTGAGAAAGACGTCGAGGCCCTCCTTTTGCGCAGCTTTGGCCGCCGCGATGTGACTGTCATTGACTCCCGAGGCCAAGTAGTACTTGACCCAAATCCGCACCAGGCCACCTTGCGGCTGCATGACCTTGCCCCAAGCCCGCCAAACCCCCGGATGGGCGTTTTGCAGGTCATTCAGGCCGGTGGCCAACCCAGGCGGAATCGGACGGCTCGGTGCATCGAAGCGCACCATGAAATCTTCTTGGCCCGATTGGCCGATGGCGTATTCCGGCCAGTCTGGATTGTTGGCGTAGATCGAGGCCGAGGGCATTTCGACCGGACCAGATGGTGTAGAGGGCGGAGGGCCTTCGCCGCCAGAGTTACCACCAGAGTTGCCGCCACCACCACGCTTGACCACGCGGTTCATGTCGGCGCAGGCCACAACAAAAAGTGTGGTCGCTGCGAAAAGCCAGATTGAGGAGGAGAGTTTCATTGCAAGTATCCAAGTCCACGGAGGGACTCTTCAATCGCTGCGGATTGGTCGTCGGAGTAGAGTTCCGCGGCGGCGGTGCCGGCATCGGGTTCGTCGCTGCGATCCCAAGTTGGTTCTTGGGGTTCGGTCCAGGCGTCGCCGCGGATTCTGCCGTCCATCCAAATCGGGACGGCTTCGTTCACTGCATAGAGCAGAGTTGGCGCAACATCTTGAATGTGCATGTCTTCGATGACGCGCAAAGGTTCGACCCCAGGTGACGAGAGCGCAAAGATGCCGTTGAAGCGGTGCTGCCCAGAAATCGGTGCGTGCTTGCGTTCAGCAAAGAGCTCTTGGTCATCCCAAGATTCTTTGGTGATGCAAGACAAGCCACCCATTTGGAACTGAATGTCGGGCGCCTCGGGAGTGCGTGGGCCGCCGTAGATATCTTCCTTAATCAAAGAGAAGTCGGTGGCGTCGTCGCCGTTAGGAAGCTTGACCTTGGCCAGTGCATCTTGCAGCTCCTTGACCGTTTGTTGGTAACCCTGCTCCCCTTCCACAATGCCTTCCGGCTCGCGCCCCTTCATGTTCACAGAAAGGCCGTGCAGCACCGCAAAGGCACGCGTTTTCGACCAGTCGATGTCACGCATATCGGCCACGGTTTTGCGCTTCGGCTTGATCAGCGGAATGCGCCCAATCGGGCCTAAAGCACGGCCTAAACCGCCTAAGCCGATGCGCGCAAAGGCGTCTTTCAAAGGCAATTTACCCACGGTCCAATAGGGCACCTGCTTGCGCACCAAAAAGCCTTCGTCTTCCAGCCATTTGTTGACATGGAAGTCCAGGTACTGCGGACCAAAGCCGTGGTCGGAAACCAAAGCTACGGGGACATCGTCGCCAATGATCTCGCGCGCTTGCCCGACGAAGTCATCGGCCAATCGATAACTGTCTTTAATCACCTCACCGTAAAGCTTGGCGCCTTCTTCGGTGTAGCCGGCGTGGTTGGGATCTTGGAACTTCCAGAAGTAATGCTGGCAGCGATCGGTGACGGAAACCACGGTGAAGTAGAAATCGGTCGGTCGCGTGCGCAAGAAGTGCTTCTGCAATTCCAAACGCTCTTCTTCAATTCGGAACAGCTCGTCGCGCAGACGCGCAAACAAAGCCAAGTCTTCTTCGGGACGTTCCGAGTCGCCGTCATAGGGACCGTAATCGACATCGGGGGTGTACGGCCTGCCGAGCACTTCTTCGAGTTCATCGGTCATGCTTGGAGGCCAGGCGATGGTCGGTCCGGACATCGGCATGGGGATGCCCGAAACCATGTAGCCCTCATGCACCGGGAACGGCGGATAAGTCATGGGCACAGACAGCGAACCCACCGACCAGCCACGCGAAGACAAAAGCGACATCATGTCCTTGCCTGCGTAGTTGCGGCTATCGTTCAGGAGGCACTCATAGGTGCCCAGATTTCGCCGGATGAAGTGGAAAACCCCGTGCTTACCGGGGTTGATGCCGGTGAACATAGAGGTCCAGGCCGGCGGGGTCATCGGCGGCTTCTCCGATTCCAAATCCCCGGACATTCCTTCTTTGAGGATCCGGGCAATATGGGGCAGCTCACCGGCGTCAATCATCGGGCGGATGATTTCATAGGTGGCGCCGTCGATTCCGATGATGGCAAGGCGGGTCATGGTGGGGAGGCCGGTGATTCCGGCACCCCCTATTTGACCCTCCGCGCCGTTCTGCGACAATGGCTGAGGCTTCCTAGCCCCCACTCTCTAATGTCGTCGCACCTCCGACCGTTCCTCCTTTGCGCCTCCGTTGCCTTTTTGGCCGCGTCGTGCTCGGTTTCCCCTCACACCGAAGGGCCTAGCCTGGGCGAAAATCCCAGCGCCTTGCCCCTCGATTACAACGCGGAAATCCAGAATGGACAGTTTTTCCTCGGCCCTGAGGACCGAATCACCCTCGATGTGTGGCAACACACCGATTTGTCGCGAACTTACAAGGTGCGCAACGATGGCAGCGTGATTTTGCCCCTGGTGGGCAAGCTCCACGTCGGTGGCGAAACTCGTGAGCAGTTCGAGGACCAGGTCACCGAGGCCTACGGCGAGTACTTGGTCTCCCCGGTGCTCTACGTCGACGTCGAGTTCTCTCCGGAGCGCAAAGTCACCGTTCTTGGCGAGGTCAACCGCACCACCGTGGTCACCCTGCTGAGCCCGCGCACGACCGTGCTTGATGTCATCGCCCAAGCTGGCGGCATCGGCGAAGACGGCGACCGCACCGGAGTCTTGATTGCACGTCGCGTCAATGGCGCCATGACCGTGCGTCACTATGATCTCGAAGCGCTGTTCATGCCTTCGGATCCGAACCTGCGTACGGACATTCCTTACGTGCAGAGTGGCGACGTGGTCTACGTCATCCACACCTGGCGTTCGGCTTACGATGATCGTCTACAGACCATCTCCGACTCGCTGCGTGCCTTGATCTTCGCGGAGAACGCGATTCTCAACGGCCCACGCGTTTCTGACGCCCTCACCGGCGACATCTTCTAGCGCAAAGACAGCGTCTACAAGAACCAGCGCCGCGGCATGCCCGTGGCGCGGAAGGCGCGGAAGTAGTCCACTGCCGGCAGGCACCAGAAGGCTTCCGCTTGACCATCGGTTTGGGCGTAAAAGGCACCCAATCCCCTTCCTGCGCGCAGATAGTCCACTTCGCCTAATTGCGAAGCATGTGCCTGCAGCGCATGTTCCTTGGCCACAGCCTCTTCAGCGGAAAGCTGCGCGAGCGCGTTCCACCCGGGTAGTGGTTGCCACAATCCACTTGCCGCGATGAGCGTTTGGCCGAGGCTTGCGGGAAGCGCGGCCATCAACACACGATTGGCTTCAAAGTGGTCTAAGTTGTTGTCTCCAAACCACACGGTATGAATGCGATCGGGTTGGAAGTCGAGCATGCGCTGGCGCAAGGCTTCGGTCCAAGAACCACGAGCGGTCAACTTGGTTTCAGGTGCATCTAGAAAGGCAAAGCGAGTCACCCCAAGGCGCGCCATGGCTTCGGACGCTTCAGCATGGCGCATACGCGCCGACTCTTCTTCACTCACAGTGCTGACACCGCGGCGTCCATCGGTGAGCCACACCACTTCGACTTCGGCGCCGGCAGCGACGGCTTGCAAGATGGCCCCGCCACATTGCAAGACTTCATCATCGAAGTGAGGCATGATGACGAGAACTCGGGAAGCCGAGGGCAATGGCGGGACATGGTCCCCCTCTTGCGGCATTCCAGGGGTGGCCGCGACTTGTTTTTGCGCGAGCTGATACTCCCAGGAAGTCACGAGATGGCGGCGGTTGAGCAGGTCGTTGCCACGAACACGCTTGAGATAAGCGCGTTTGTTGCCTTCCAGAAGTGCAGCGCATCGCCCCGCCGGTGCCACCAAAAAGGCTTCTGCACGCCCCTGCCCCTGGTGGCGCAAAGCCGAGCGAAAAATACGTAGGCCATCTTCGGCTGTGGCCTCGCCCTGGGCCTGGTCGGTGCCATCGGCAAGGAGGAAGTTCGGCCAGATGGGCTGATCGCGCTCGTACATCGCCACTGGTAACTCGGCCGGGAGCTCGCGCAAAATGCGCGCCAGGGTGCTGGATTCCGCACCCGGCTTGGGGCCCGGCACCAACAGCAAGTCCGCTTGCCCATTGACCCATGGCAGCGGCGTATCGGCTCCAGCAGCTTCTCCTGCAGCATAAGCGCCTGGAATCCAGCGCTCTGGATTGCCGTGCAAGAAGCCAGGTCGCACGCCTGGCAGAGATTCTCCCACCACGGGCATCGACAGGATGTTGTCCGGGCGCCGTAGGAGGGTCGGGAACAAGCCCATGCTTACTCCATGTAGCCGAGCGCCTTCATGGTCTCGATGAGTTTCTCATCGTCTTCTCCGGCCTCGCCCTCGAAAGTGCGCGGACTGAGATGCACCCGACCTTCGGCGCGTTGCACGGGGTTGGCGGCACGGTATTCGTCGGTGAAGCAATCTTCCATGACGCGGCCATCCATGTAATCCTCAATCGGCAGGCCGATGAGATGCAACATGGTGGTGGCCATGTCGGCAATCTGCGGGCCGGTCACGCGCTCGCCTTCCTTGATTCCGTGGCCTTCAAAGCCATAGATACCTTGCGTGCGGTGCATGGCTGGGCGACCTTCCACGGCGCGCTCTGCAACCACAGGGTGCAGTGGGTGCGGTGACATGTTGTTCGCGGTCTCGACCGTGACACATTGAATGTCCGGGGCCAAGAACACTTGTTCGCCCTTCCACAAGTCTTCGCGCTTGAAGGCACGGGCGATAATCTTGGCGCCATCATCGGCCTTCATCTTCACCACCTTGGCCATGATTTCGTCACGCAGTGCTTCGTACTCCGCACCGGGTTCGACAATGCCTTCTGGCTCGCGGCCCTTGGTGTTGATGAGAATGATGTCTTCGCCGCCGGAGAAGCTCGAATAGGCGCGCGTTTTCGACCAATCGATCATTTCCATAATCGTTTGCTCTTGGCCCTTACCTAGTTTGCGGCCGCGCTTGGTCAGCGCCTTCAAGATGCCGGTGCGGCGCAAGAAGCCATTCCACTTCTTTTGCAGCCAAAGCTTGCGTTTGAGGCTTTCCGCGCCTGATTTCAGCACCAAGTAGCCATTGTCCAGCAACCACTTATTCATGTAGTAGCGGTAGTGGATGGGGCCAAAGCCATGGTCCGAGCAAGTCGCGAAGACGACTTCGCCGTCCATCTTCTTTGCCATATCACGCAGGCGACCGAAGCCAGCATCGACGGCGCGGTAGGCATCGGCCAACATGTTTTTGTTGGCTTCATACTTACCGGGGTTGGCCTTTTGCCATTCCGGATCTTGGTAGCACCATGCTTGGTGAGAGGTCAGGTCGACCTGGCGATACACCAGAGCAAAGAGATCGGGGTCTTTGTGCTCAAGCAGATACTCCCCCATGCGTGTGATTTGTTCAATCACGTGGAACAAGCTCTTGACGGCTTCTTGTTCGTTACTGCTATGGAAAAGAATTTCCGGCTCGTTGTCGGCCGGAACATCGCCGATGACTGCGGCCATCTCTTGGCGCAGCTCTGGCGGATGAATGAAATCACTATTGCGGTCCGGCGTGAGCAGGCCGCCAATCATGGCGCCATCTTTCAGGTCCTCGACCGGGAAGGTCAGCGGGACGGTGACGGCGCAAACTTTCTTGCCCTGTTCACTCGCAATCTTCCAGATGCTCGGTGCTTGCACCGAATCCCACGACACCACCGGGCGTTGGTAAACACCAGGGCGTTGTTCGCGGAAAAAGAAGATGCCGTGCTTACCTGGGTGCACGCCAGTTTGAAAACTACACCACGCCAAACTGGAGTTGGGCGGAACCGTACTGGTAAGTGGGCCGGTGCAGCCCTCTTTCATCATGGCCGCAAGGTTCGGCAACTCACCACGCTCCACCATCGGATTGATGATGTCCCAAGTGGCGCCGTCAATACCGGCAAAAATGACACGTTTACGTGGAGAATCGCTCATGGCACGGGGGTCAGCGGTTTCCGGCCGCTGCGACTAGGATAGCCTTGCGATGGCGAAGAAAAGCACGGCATCGGCATGGCAAAAGGCCTTAGAACTAGCCGACCAAACCCCGGCCTCGCGCAAGCGGGCGGTGGACGTGCTGCGTGCGCTTTCGATTTTGGTTGTGGTCTTCGGACATTGGTTGATGGCCTCGCCTTGGTCCGACGCCAAGTCCGACCACATGGACCATATCTTGACCTGGGCACCATGGAGTCACTGGCTAACTTGGGGCCTACAGGTCATGCCCATCTTCTTCTTTGTCGGCGGCTACTCCAACGGCATTACCTGGGATGCCGCGAAACGCGATGGGCTGGGCTACGGCAGCTGGTTGCATGCGCGGCTCCGGCGTTTATTGAGCCCAGTTCTGGCACTTTTTTTGTTCTGGGCCGTTCTTGGAGCCGCATCGCACTTTGCCGGCGTGCCGCAAATCTACCTGCAGATTGGCTCCCAAGTCGCGCTGATTCCGGTGTGGTTCTTGGCGGTCTACGCCATGCTGGTCATGTTGGCCCCCATGATGCGCGAAGCATGGCGACGTTGGGGCATCGCGACCTTGATCCTCCCCATGGCGTTGGCCGTAGCGGGCGACGTGATGTACTTCTGGTCGCCCTGGCCGGGATTGGGCTGGGCGAACTACCTTTGCCTGTGGTTGAGCGTGCACCAACTCGGCTTCCTGTGGCTCGATCAACGTCTGCGCGCCAAGATTTGGCCCGCCTTGTTTTTTGCCGGAGGCTATCTGGCTTTGTTCTTCATGACCGAGTTCGGACCCTGGCCTCGAAGCTTGGTTGGCGTTCCGGGCGAAGAAATCTCGAACAGCACCCCTCCGCACCTACCTTTGCTGGCTCTGGCCCTTGGGCAATTTGGCTTGGTGCTGGCCTTAGAGAAACCGCTGGAACGCCTTCTCCAACGACGTGCACTTTGGGCAGCCGTGGTTCTCCTCGGCAGCATGATCATGACCGTGTTCCTTTGGCACAGCACCGCCATGATGCTGATGACCGGCATCGCCATGTATTTCGATGGTATCGGCTTGCACTTACGCCCCGGGGAAGCCGGTTATTGGCCGCTGCACCTAGCATGGATTGTGGTGTTCTTGATTGCGGTCATTCCCTTCGTGCTGTTGTTCTCGCGCTTCGAACGCCCACGCCCCCATCAAGGCCCGCCTCCTGGGGCTGGGCGCCAAATCCTTGGTGCTCTTTTGATGGCTAGCGGCCTCGCCCTGTTAGCCCTCGACGGCATCGATGCCGACAATGCGCTTGGTATTCGTTGGCAGGTACTCCTGTTGCCCGTAGCTGGAGCTTGGTTGCTTCAGCTTTGGGATTGGCGGAGGCTTGCATTCCGAATTTCCAAATAGAGATCCTCCTCCAATAGGAAGTGCGAGGCCTTTCGCTTATTTTCCCTCGCTGAGTATCGAATCGAGCCCTCCAATATCTGCCCCTGCACATATCTTGGATTGAACTCGGAAGCGGCTGCAACCATGGTCGGCAATACATCTACAGCCCGGGCCATCGGAAGGGAGGTTACCGAGGTAACCGCCGGACCGGAAATGCAGAACACGCCGACGCGCCTTGCGCTGCCAGAAACATCATTCCACTCCGGCTTGTACCACCAAGGACCAGGCGTATGGTTTGCTCGAATTTCTCCTGTCAGACCCTTCACGCGAAAGGCTAAATCTGGCGCCAAATGGCCACGAATCCCGCGCTGCCAACGCTGAGATTCCTCCACCGCAATCTTCACCGTCCCGTTCTGAATTTCCAGTTTTTCCTTGGTGAGCTGCTTCGAAATGGCCAAAAGGAGCTCCTTTTGTTCTTGCGGAGATTCCACAACCCCCAAAGGCTCACGACCTTTCACGTTCAGCCGAACTCCTAAATTCTCTGCGAAGGCCTTGGTCCTTGCCCAGTCAATATCTCGCCGCTCGCGCCTTCGGCGTCGTTGCGGCCAACGAATATTCCACACGCGGCATCGGCGGGGAATGCTCTCCACGAGCCATGGTGCCCCGATCTTCCTAAAGAGATGCTTCAAGGTGATTCTCCCCCATCCCCAACGAGGCATTTTCCGATAGCGCAAATAGCCCTGATGCTCTAACCACCGATTGAGTTCAAACACTCGGTAGCAAGGTCCATAGCCTAATCCACTAACAATTCCGGTAATCTGACTGATCTCTGGCTGATATGCCACTCGCAGAATCGCCCCGATGGCCATATCCACGAACCGATAAGCCTCATGAATGACATCGCCGAAGCGCTTCTCTCCCTCCTTGGAGTAATCCTCGTGCTCCGGATCTTGGAACTTCCAAAAGTACTTTTGACAGTCTCGGAGCAGACTGAAGCAACACATGGTGAAGGTGGTGGGTTCCGATTCCACCGCCGCCATCATCGCGCTCACGCGTGCGGTCTCCCGCCGGAATAAGTCCCTTCGCAACACCTCAAAGGCATGAAAGGGATCAGCGGTTCGATGATGCCGCCGCAGAAGAGTAGGAATGTCCCTTCCGGGCCGCAAGCAATTGCGCAAGAACCGATCTTCGCGCTTCGTCCTTCGTTTGGGAAAGTAAGGTGACTTCGTCATCGGTACCGCATATCCCGAAGTCTCCCAACCGCGGCGCTCTAAGACCCGAAAAAGGTCATAGGTTTCCATCCAGTCCAGGGATCTCTTGGCGTCCTCGGAGGTCCGTTCCTCGCGAAGGTTCTCTGCGTAAACGCCATGAACGCTGGGCTCCACTCCGCTGAGCAAAGACGACCAAACAGAATCGCGATAGGAAGGGCGCGACGCCATCAACGGAGTTTGAAATCCCTTATCCAACAGGCGCTGAATATTCGGCAGCAACTTCAAGGAAAGCAATGGCTCCATGACCGCCCAAGAAGCACCCTCTAACCCGAACAGAAGAATGCCAGATTGCATGGCGGCACCCACTTCGGGCTCTCTTTTTCTCTTCGTTCTCTGCAGCCTTTCCTGCAAACGTTGATTCAGCTCTGCAGCGCGAGAGGTCATATCGCCACCAGGAGAGCTCTGGTCCGCGAAGGAAGGAGGCCGCTTTGCCATTTGTGGCTAAGTTGCCACGACTTGGTCCATCCCTTCAGCCTTTTGGCCGGCTAAATCTCCTTGCGTTTCCCAAAGCCTTTAAGCTGAAGATGCCAAGCCCACCGGGATTCTCAATTTTCTGCCCTATTTTGAAGGGATTGAGGCTCCTGCGGCAACAGAAGTAGGATGCCTGCCAACTCGCACCAATTAGAGCTCGAAGAAGTCCTTGGCGACTATGCCGGACTTCAGCGCATGGCTCGGGATTTCGTTGCCGATGAGCATTCGGCGGAGGATCTTCTGCAGCAGGCGATGGAGCATGCGGTGCGCAATCCCAACTGGCAGGTGGGCAAGCTGCGCGCCTGGCTCCGGGGCACCCTGCGCAACCTCAGCAAGCAACATTTCCGTGGCAGCGCCCGACGGCTTGCGCGCGAGGCCAAGGTCAGCCTCCCGGAGAGCGGCGCCGATGAAGCCAGTGACCGCGCCGAGATGCTCGCCGCTGAGCTAGAAAGTCGAGAGTTGATGCTGCAAGCGGTGAATCAACTGGCCAAGCCATATCGCGACACCATCAGCCTCCACTACATGGATGATCGGAGTTTGAAGGAGATTGGAGATCTCACGAATACTCCTGTACGCACCGTAGAAACACGCCTGTATCGCGGGCGCGATCAGATCCGCAAACACCTCGAAAAGCGTTACGGCAAAGAGTCCTTTGCCCTCATGGTTTTGCCATTGGCGTTCCCCGCCGCGGAGGGTGGGCTTACCGCAACGCTCCTTGCTACGGGGACAACTGCGGTTGGCAAGGGTGCGCTCTCTTTCTTTACCCCCTGGAGAATGATGACTCTTGGTGCGCTTGTGGTAGCAAGCACTTTGCTGTGGTG
>Ga0316208_1001110_pt1 | contig 27092 bp, 25 predicted proteins | sample 3monopyrite_MG_FD_204944 | JGI IMG/M metagenome (GOLD analysis project Ga0316208, IMG submission 204944) | Microbial mat bacterial communities from mineral coupon in-situ incubated in ocean water Damariscotta River, Maine, United States -... | ecosystem: Environmental > Aquatic > Marine >... | reverse complement strand
CGTCTCCCTGTTCGGAAACAACCGGTTCGAGATAGTTGGAATCACGGTAGCTGGGATCAACATTCTTCTCCCAGTCGAGTGCTTCAACCAGATACTCGTTATCGTTATGTTTTTCTTCCGGGAAATCTTTTGTTAACAGAGAACGAGGCACCATGCGTCCTTCTACAAGTGACTGATACATCGCAAAGACATCGCTTCCCCATTGTGGTTCGTAAGTAACGAGCGAACCGGGAGCGTGCAGCACGCAAGGCGGAATTAGCCAGCCAGTACCCGGTTTCAGGCGATATGCTTTGGAAAGATCGAGAATGCCGTTGTCCCCTTCGTTCCAACGATCCAGACAATCAATCACATCCTGCTTGGTCGTGCCTGGTTCCAATCCCATAAATGTGTACGGGAAATTGTTGCCGATCTGATTCATTTGTGGCGGGAAGTAATACGATTCCGGTTTCCCTTCCTGTCCGACCAACGCAGCCTGTTCTGCATTCTGGTGCATGTGATGCGGAATCGGTCCCATGTTATCGAAGAATTTGGAATAAACCGGCCATTTGCCAAAGGTATCCCAGATATGATCTCCGATAATTTCTCCCTTGAGTTCATCAACTGCATCTCGCAGAAGAAATTTTTCTCCTTTGAAAACACAGTAGGAAAGACCTTCATCATGATTGCGGTTTTCGTTGGCAGCTTCAGTTGTTGAACCGAACCAGCGTTCATCGATTCCGCCGCGATCCATGCCGAGTGCGTAATAATCCTGGGGACGCAATTTGAGACGCCGCCCAGGTTGCAGGAATGAGCGAGGTACCCACGTTGGCGCGAGCCGTAAAATTCCTTCGCCTTCGGTCAGTGCATCAGCAGTTAATTGGGCAACATTCGCCATTAAATTGTCCTCTTTATTTGTAGTTAGTCTCTTTGAAGGAGTAAGACGCGTCGTGACGCACCAATTGGAGTCGATCATGCGTAAAAGGTGCGTTATGGCGCACCCTGCAAAGATCTGAAATATCTATTCTGACCATTTTGCGGCAGAAATGCAAAGCAAGCGGGGAGTCTATTTTGTCGCAGGAATATCTGGCACCTGTATTCAATGTCCCCAGATTTTAATTTCCAGTTCGAGTTCAATCCCATGATAATCCTGTACTTTCGAGCGGATTAAATCGATCAGTCGCAGCAAGTCTGCACTGGTTGCGTTTTCGTGCGTAATAATGAAATTGGCGTGCATCTCGCTGACTTCACAATCGCCAATGCGTGTCCCTTTCAACCCGGCTTGATCAATCAGCGCTCCCGCACTTAACCCTTGAGGGTTCTTGAAGATACAGCCGGCTGACTGAGAGCTGAGTGGCTGTGATGCTTTTTTCATGATCCACATTTTCCGCAGCCGTTTCGTGATTTCCAGCGGATCCCCTTCACTCAGTTTCAATGCTGCAGAAAGGACAACGGCCGCGTTGATGTTACTTTTTCGATACCCGAATCCCAACAGTTCGGCAGGAATCGTTTCAATTTCCCCCGCATTGGTCATGACATCGATCGATTCGACCAGTGCGCCAACTTCGCCACTTTTTCCTCCGACATTGCCGATGATCGCCCCGCCAATCGTGCCGGGGACACCTGCCAGACTTTCCAATCCGGTTAAACCGGCTGCTACTGAACGAGAGATAATGTGAGAAAGCAACCCGCCCGCCCCTGCGGTAACGCGATCCCCAGCCACTTCAATCTTCGAAAAATCACCCGAGACAAGCCGAATCACAATCCCGCTAATTCCTTCATCACGAATGAGCAGATTTGAACCATCCCCCAGAATGTGAAGCGATGTGCCAGTCTCATGCGCACATTTTACGACCTGCGCAAGTTCTTCGACATTGCGAGGTTCCATCAAATATTGCGCTGGTCCCCCCAGTTTGAGCCAGGTGTACGGAGCCAGCGGTTCGTCACGGCGTGTAATTTCAGCGAATGAATCCAGGCAACTCATAGTATATCCGATCAATATTTCCTGCACCAAGGGTGAGAAAGAGATTTGAGGAAGAAGGTTCTTCTATTGTCGATGAATCGTCTAAACTGGAACACAGATGGTCAAGTGAAGCAGAGTATTCAAATCGCTGGTTTTTCTTATCCGATGATAATAACAACGAATTCCCTCTGCAAACCAGTTTTTGAGCGACCGTTTCAGTTTTGGAATCCTGAATTTCCCTCGCCGCGAAAATGGGAAGAATGAAAACGTGGTCCGCTTTGCCCAATGCCAGTCCAAACTGATCCAGCAACGATTCGGTCCGCAAAATTTGATGAGGTTGAAACGCAATGCTCAAATGGCAATCACCAAACCGCTGGCGAACCGCCGCAATGGTCGCTTCAATTTCTGTTGGATGATGAGCGTAATCATCGATAAAAATGCGCCCGCGATATTCGCCACGAAGATCAAAACGCCTTTTCACGCCGGGAAAAGTCGTTAATCCCTTTGCGATGATTCCCATCTCAACACCTATTTCATTTGCAATGATAATAGCTGCCAGTGAGTTCGCGATTTGATGGATTCCAAACAGAGGGATTTCAAACGAAAATAGATTACCGCCAGGCGAACGAACAGAAAACGCGGTGCCTGTATTGCTAATTGAAATCGATTTCAACTGCCAGTCGCATTCTGTCGCCGTTGTCCTATTTGTGGAAAAGCTAACCACCGGGCATCGAGCTTTTTGCGAAGCGAGTTTGGTCAGTTCGCAATCGCCGTTGATGACAAGCAGACCCTGCGGTTTGATTTTTCCGCAAAACTGTGAGAACGCATCCAGAAGAGATTCTTGATCGGGATAACAATCGAAATGATCTTCCTCAATTCCTAACAGGGCTGCCGTTTCTGGAGTGTAGTTCAGAAATGATTGCCGAAACTCGCAGCACTCAGCAACAAGTAAGTCACTGTTGCCACACCAGCCGAATTCGGTTTCCCCCTGAAACCGCCCACCGTAAATAAGCGAAGGATCGTTGCCCGAGCATCGTAAAAGATGAGCCAATATCGCTGTTGTTGTCGTTTTGCCATGCGTTCCCGCAATACCTATGCCGCGATACTGCTCGAACAATTTTCCGAGATATTCCACGTAGCTGTAAGTTGGAATCTGACGCCTGGCGGCCAGTTTTCTTTCCGGGTTGCTGGCTGAAATAGCCAGCGAGTGGATCAGCAAAGATGTCTCCGCAGGCAAATTATTTTCGCAATGCGTGGTAAATGCCTGAACTCCTTTCGCTGCGAATTCCTGCTGGGAATATTTCGACATCGATTGATCAGAACCAGAAACTATCCAGTCCTGAGCCAGCAGATAGTCCACCAGCGAACGCATTCCCGCCCCGCAAAGACCAATTAAATAGGCATGTTTTTTCACTGGCAAATTTCACTACTGCGTTTCAGGAAAAATTTTGTTTTGAGGTGAGATATTGTCTATAAAAAGGATGATTCTCCGCGATGATGAATGGTAAAGAGTAAACGTTCTTCAAATCGTCGGCAACCGCAACAGATTGTTTTTGCTATTTGGGCTGGTGATCATATTTTATCATAAAAGCTGGAATACACTGCCGGTATTTTGAAAGCATCGTCACCAGGGAGTTAACACCCCCGACTCGCCTGAAACTTGTTTAGCACTGGCTTATCTGGAGCAGGGATGGAAAAGTATCAGGTTTTTTTGCCTGTGATCATTTTACTGATCGCTTTGAAATTTGGATCATCGGCGGTGCCACACCATTCAAACAGAAGTGATTCGACGGTCGTTAATGTCACGCCTGAATTTTCCAGCCGGCGAATCGCTGTTTCGTAATCTAATTTGTTACGGCTGCGAACGGCATCAACAGGAATCACGACTTCGTACCCGATGGCCTGTAAATCTAACGCCGTCTGCTGGACACAAACATGTGCTTCAATTCCAATAAGAACAGCGCGAAACCTGCCATCTTCCCGCTCTCCTGCACCAGGTAACTGCAACGATTTTGCACAACTGAAGCGATTTTTTTCTGGCGGGTTCTCCAGATAATCGCAAAGAGGAGAAACGGTCTTTCCTAATCCTTGCGGATACTGTTCGGTTCCTGAAATCGGAATACCAAACAATCTGGCTCCTTCTAATAATTGAGCGATTGAATGAAGCAGACTTTCTGCTTCCGGAATCGCAGCGAGTAACTTTTCCTGAACATCGATAAGAATCACAAACGATTGTTCAGGGAGAATCAATTCATGACTACGGATGTATTCTGGCATCTGCTTTCCAATAATATTTTGAATAGGCTTGGTTGTTGGTTTAGCTCATGAAGCTACACTTTAGCAACAAATGAACGTTCATGAAAGATGCACCGGATGAAAGATAACCCCGATGAAGAGTGGAATATCGAATCTGATGGAGAGGGTTGCCATTTTATGGTCAAGGTGACTGCTGGTGCAAAAAGAAATCATGCGGGGGGCATTTATCAGGGAGCCTTGCAAGAATTAAAGGTGTCAGGAACCGTTTATTTTGTTTTTAGTATATCATCCTGCCTTTTATCTCGCTTTTTCATTCCTATTTACCATGCTTATTTTGTAATTACACCGGAAACGGTTCCTGACCCTTTAATCTGGTACTTTTAATCTGGCACTTTTATTTTATCTTATTTTAACGTGCCGGTAAAGAATTGACGGCTACCACAACGTATCCGGTTTTCTCTGGGCGCTGTGTAAATCGAACCGCTAAATGAGCATCGGGATAATTCCAGATGAGAACGGTCTGTCTGGCTGAAGCGATTCGTGAAACCGTTTTTGGTGCGCCGAGCGAATTGGCCACCTGCTCGCGTGACATGCCTTTGACAATCCGTCCTGTTTTCATCGCCTGTTGAATTTTATTTGGCATCGTTTTGGGAAGTGAACTTCGAGCAACCCATTGATTTTTACTTTCGATATAATCCCGCTTGGTGAGTTGTGAACGCAATTCTTTATCATCCGGAAACCGTTCAATCCCAGCCAGTAAAATTTCTTCGGATTTATTGTGGTCGGAAAACCATTGCTCATAATCGATTGCGGTGGCAACGTAGTCCGAGGGTCCAGCTTTATTGAGCTGCGAAGTACGATAATCGAGCCAGGTTTTCAGAGCCGTCAAAGCCATTTCCGGTTTGTTTTGTGACCGATATTCCCGAGCCACTTCCAGCACTTCATTTCGGCGAACAGAAGTGATATTTTTTAATCGATAAGTTAACGCCATCTGTCTGAAAGACTGGGCCGTTTTCGGGTCGTCGGGGGCGTTTTTTTGATAATCTTCCGCCACTGCATCGCCATTTCTCGCGTCGTTTATCAAACGCCTGCGATATTCTTCCTGAAGCACCTGCAAATAAAACAGACGGCTCAACTGCCTGCGGGCATGATCGTTCGCGTTTTGAAATGTTGAAAGTGGCGATTTGCGAAACCGATCAAAAATTACTCCCTGAAGCGATGTGAGCGGAATTGAGCTTCCCGGCAGTTGCTTTTCAATTTGCTTTCTTAAAAGTGACAGGTCCGTTTTTTTAGATTTCAATGCAGCCAGCATTTGTATGTGTAATGATTCAAAAATGAGTGAAAGCTGGAGACGTTCAGGAAGTCCCAATTGAGCCGCCTTGACAGCCAATTCGGAAAGAAAAGTCGGCATGATTGGTTTGTGCTGTTGTCTTTCTATTTGAATCCCCTCTTCCAGCAGATCAGTCCCCAGTTTCAGCAGGAAACGGTCTTCATAAAACTTGCCCCGCTCCAGCGACTTTTCCCCGAGCGTATACCAAGGTACCGGATCGTTGTTGGAGAGCGTTTTTTTCTTACTCAGGAAATAATCTTCATCATTAGGAAGCAGGCGGAATCTTGTGACGCGAAAAACGAGTTTGTTCCTTTCCTGTTTTAATGTCCCATTCACTTCAATGTTTTTACTGCGTCCTTTGGGGTGAACAGGATTGGGGGGGAGGGAAAACTTCAAGTTACATTTTTGAAATCGCATCGCAGTGGGAGAGAAGGCAGAGTACCTTCCTTCAATGCGAAGTGGCTTGCCAATCATCGAATTCCATTTATCTTCGAGCGAAACAAATTCTGGAATTGAAAACTCCTGAGTTTGCGCAACGCAATCTGAACAAAACGAGAAGAAGAAACAGGAGATAATTGCAAACAGGATAACTCTCATTCATTTTCTCCTTTGTCATGGTTCAGCAATTTACTGTCATGGTTCAACAATTTGCGTTGCTGTTTGAGAAGAATTCTTAATGAATCCTGCGGAAGCCAGGGCGAATCGAGTTCGAAGCCAAGTGGAGCAAGAGTTTCTTCAAAGCACCATAAAAATGCGGAATCGGATCGTATTTTCACTTCCCAATCGAAACGTGGATCTTTTGCTCGTTCAATCGATTCAATTTGACCAGCAGACAGAACGTGCAACTCCCCCTGCGATTTAATGGCACGAAATAAACTGGCCGGCCAGATGACATTTATTTTTTCTCCATCGATTGGCAACGGAAAAGCGAGTATTGCTTCCGATTTATCTTCAGAGGCATCCAGGACAATCCACGATTCCATCACCATCCAGCGATTGTGAATCATTGTTTTGAATTCGGTTTGCCAGTTAAGGGTCGTTTTTCCCTTGCCTGCTGCCGATTGAATGATGTCATCTAAAGCAAGGGTGCAAAGTCCGTCAATGGCTTGCAGTTCTCGATTTTTTTGAATCACTTTGCTAGCCAGTTGATCGCTGCGCCCCAGTCGCTCGACCGCTTGGGCTGCCCGTTGAAACTGTTCGGTCGCCTCGCTCCAGTTTTCCTCTTGCAGGGCTTGATCCCCTTGCGCGATCGACTCTCGCAGTGTTTGTAGTGCTTCGGTTCGCATCTGCTGGCGATAGCCGAACGTACCACCAAAGCCTAAAATAAGAATCAACAAACTGATCGCGATACGCAGCGGAGTAAACCAGTTTCGGATTCCTGTCATGACAGAAACGCATGCGGAAACAAGGCGACGAATGGTTCCTGTTATTAGACGATAAATCCCTTTTCTGGTCAGCCCCCAGGCATCCTTGGTTTTTCGCAGAACAACTTTTTGAAAGGACTCTCCGTCTTTACGTTTTCGTTTCCGTTTTTTCTTCACTCGCTTTGGTTCGGGATAAGGATTAACCGGGAGTATAAAATGAAGCCGTTCGCAATTGGAGCAGGCAATTTTCTGAGCCTCTTCCTCACGGAGTCCAGCCAGATCGCTTCCGCAAACGCAGCGAAAAGACCAACCTTGCGTTTGCGCGGTCCCCTTTGTCTTGCGCAGGCGAGATGACTGCTTCGTTTTTGTGTGAGCATCTGACATGAAGAAATAAATTCAGAGAGGAGATATGATTTCAAACGACCTGCAACCAAGAAGAGGTTCCTTTAAGGCGCCATCCCGTATAGCACCATTGTTCACATTCGGAGCAAAACTCTCAACCCCCTGCTCATCCTGACACTAAGAATTACAGTGAATTTCAAATTTGCTGGTTTTCATCTAATTTGAAGAGTTCCGGGGATCGTGAGGATCGAGCTATTGACGGAAAAATAAGCGAATGTAGGATATATGGGACACTGAGGAAGAATACAAAAATTCTGAGCAGGGGCATTCCCTCAGTATCTACTGAAGAATTGCAACATCCCTCCAGTTTGATAGATCGGCCGAACTTACGGATTTGACTTGACGATACATACTTTTACGAAAGCTGTTTTATGCTGAAAACAGCTCTATTCAGGCAAAAAAGGATTGAAAAATGAATTTCCCTCTTCGGATGAAAACTGCTTATCAAAAAATGCAGGTTGCTTTAACTGCGGTGGTATTGGTAACAATGACCCTGCTTTCTGCTTCCGTTAATCAGAACTCCCTCTATGCACAAGGGGTGGGATTAACAGAATTGTTGTCTCGAGAGAAGCCTGCGGGAATTGCAGAAGACGATTTTTCCGCCCTGCCTGAAACCTGGAAAGAATGGGCAGCCGAAACGCTTCAGTTGTTGGATAAAATCTATGGATCAGAAACTCTGCCAGTTACTGAACAAAAAGAAGTTCTGAAAAAACTCCAACAGCAAATCGATATTATTGACGATGCCCTTTCAGATTCAGATTACGCCGCAGCTTTTGACGAATTGACCAATCTAAGAGGAAAGTTGCAACGTAGAGTCGTTTTATTGCAAGCGATCCTGGTCACTTTGGATGAGAACCCAAAACAACAAAAGGCATTGCGACCTGCCCTGCACAAGTTACTCCAGGCGATCGAAGGCTATGAAGAAGAGAGTAAACTGGGCGATTCCGATCATACAGCCCGGCAACAAATTGATGCCATTCTTGCGATCACCAATGACAATGCAGAGGCATTGCAGGAAGCGATTCGAGTTTACTATTTCAATTTTAACATTCGAGTTTTTGTTTCCGAGCCTTTTGCAGAATCTGTCTTTTATGAATGCCGAAAAGAATGCGGCCCCGTTTGCGACTTCATTCTGGGGGCTCGCGTGCGAGGTACTCAGCACACAAAATCAGGAGTTTCTATTGATTTCTTACCTGGTGACGAAGCGGCCCGTTTTGCGATTCAAGTTTCTGGAAACACAAATTCAAGAACAACCGGGGTCACTAACCAGGCAACCATTTACACCTACGGACATCACCGCTTTTCAGGCAAAAAAGTCATTCTCTTCGATGGCGACAGTTTCAGTTCCTACCGGGCGTCTCTGTCTGTCTGGCCACATAATCGTGTCACAGGGGCCCATTTGAATCGGCGTGGCCTACTTGCCAAGTTGATCGGCGATAAAATCGCTTACCAAAAAGCAGTGGAAGCAAAGCCCAAAACCGAAGCGATTGCCGCACAGCGATTGCGTTCAAGAGTTCTTCCCAAATTCAACCGCGAAGTTGAAAACACCTTCGGCGAATTGAATGAAGAACTGAACAAACTTGAACAACGCATGAATAAGGAAATGATCGCACCGGATCAGAAACTCGTTCGAACTTATACCGATGAGTTACGGACCGGCTACCGATTAATGAACGACGGACAACTGGCTGCTGATCGTCCTGCAACTGTCTTTAATTCTAAAACAGGAATTACGCTGCATATTCATGAAAGCTGGATCAACAATGCGTTAGCCGTTGAGGGTTACAACTTTGAAAAAGCAGAGATGAGCTTTCCAGATTTTGGTGAGCAACTTGCAGAGAAGTTTCGACGAGCATTCAACAGCGATAAGGAAATTGAAAAAGCGAAGGACAATGGCGACCGGGTCATCATTTCCGATGTCGATCCCGTTCACGTTCAGTTCGATGGCGGAAAAATCAAAGTGATTATGCGAATCGGCTTGAAACCAAACGGCCGAGATAAAATCATCAAATTACGCCGTGTGGAAATCCCAATTCAAATTGAAGTTACCGAAAATACGATTGTTTTAAGTATTTCTGAAGATGACAAAGTTCGCGTTTTGCCTTTAGATTCTTCAGATCGCAGTCCGATCTCCAATCGGATTATTGGTTCTAAAATTCGTTCCCAATTTGAAGAACGCCTTGCCGAAAAAACTCTCGAACGGACATTTGACTTTCCTGTCGATGAAGAAGGAGACAAGCATGTTCCCGTTGTTATTGAATCTCTACATGCAGTAAATGGCTGGCTTGTTGTCGTTCTCGAAGAAGAAGAGGATATCGAAGAATAAGCGAAAAAAGATGTTTGCAAATTTTCACGTCCCTCAAGTATTTGCTTGAGGGACTTTTTTTGTACCTTAGCATCGTCACACAATTACTGTTGCATCCCTAACCCGGCGTAGCCGGAACCAAACAAGAAAATTAAATTAAATTAACCACAGAGTACGGAGAGAAAACTCTCGCAAAGACGCGGAGACGCAAAGAATTCCCCGCATCGTCTGCAATAAATTGGAATTCAAACTGCTTATTTAATCTGCATAAAAACTTTTCTTCTTTTCTTTGCATCGCCGTGTCTTTGCGTGAAACTCTTTTTTCCATATTTTCTCTTCTTTTTTGTTTTGCCTCAGTGTTCTTGTATGTTCCTCGGTGGTTCACTTCTTTCTTCTTCGTGGTAAAAAAGTCCTGCCACTTTTGCGTAGCATTTTATTGATAAGAGCTTAATATGTAGGATGGTGTGCTTGCACCCACCAAATACGGTTTCCATCGCAATTGTTTAACGGCAAGCCAAAGGTGACTGCGTAGGCTGGCTGGACAAAGTAAGCCTGCTGATCAACGACACAATTTCGACCGTCTCGGGGAAATGATGGGTGATGCCAGTTTCGATTTTCCTCTGCGATACCGTACATGATCAAGAAAGGCACATTTGCTTAACAAGCAGGTACAGCGTAAATTGAAACTCTTGAGTCAAGCAGACCTGCTTTCGCAGTCGCCTTCGGCTTGCCGTTAAACGAATTATCTGTCATTGTGCAGAATCTGTTGTACACAACCCTTTGAAATACAAACTGAAGATGCAACAGTTATTGTTTCGTCATTGCTTAGGAATAAACATGTTGCTTAATCTGCTGGCTGTTGGTCTTGGTGGCGCGATTGGTGCGATCTCGCGATTTTTTCTTGCAGGCTGGATGCAGCAAAAGTTTCCGCAGTTTGAACCGGCTGGAACATTGCTTGTGAATGTTCTGGGCTGCTTTCTCATCGGACTGCTTGTCACTCTTGAAATGCAGGGGTATTTGAATCAGGAAAGATTTCGAGCCTTTGCCATCACCGGAATACTTGGCTCCCTGACAACGTTCTCCACCTTCGGCTATCAAAGCGTTGTGCTGGCTCGCGACCAAAGTTTTAACTGGGCATTTTTTAACATTGCCAGCAACCTGATTCTTGGAATTACTGCCGTGCTGTTAGGCATGCTCGCCGGGCGACTGTTTGATTTATGAACAGAACACGGAGTACAGACATTCCTGTCTGTGCAAGAATGATTCCGTTAAAGAAAATCCGGGTTGCAGTACCCAAGGACCGTTCGAATAATAACTGTCGTATCCTTGATGTTCTATTTTCTTGGCTGAAGGCCATAATCATCATAGCCTGGGGCAACGCCCCAGGTTATGATGAAAGAGCCTTTGGCCAAAAAAGTAGATGAAACCAGACAGTAATTATTCGAGCGTTCCCAAATGGATATTCTTCGACCTGGCGAACAAGTTCTGACTTGACTGGATTGTCAGCCATGTAGGTCAGTTTTTCCATAAAATCGTCCGCATCTCGCACGATACGGTCCCATGATTCAATCTGCCACACCGTTCCTGTTGTTTGTCGAAGAGTGTTAATTTTATGAGAGGAGACGCCTTTGATCCCTTTCATGATTTGAGAAAGGTTATACGGTGGTATTGGTTTCAAAAGTAAATGAACATGGTCGGGCATAATGACAGCCCCTGCCAAGTTGTAAAATTTAAGATTGCCGGAACGGAGATGGTCAAGAACGACTGATCGTTCGTGATGATCGAGAGTTCCGTGAGCAAGCCGAAATGTGATGAAGTAGACAGTTCCTTCCAATGTCCAGTGAGGCAGACTTCTTCGCTTTCTTGAGATCGGTTTTTCGCTCATTGAAAACCTTTCGTTTTAGACAGACAGGAATGTCTGTGCTTCGGGGTTATTTTTGACAGACAGGAATGTCTGTGCTCCGGGGTTTTCTGCCCGCGAGAATTTGGGCGATGTGCATGATTGCGATTGGTTTTTTCTGTCTGCGGATCAAGCCGTCCATGTGCATCAGGCAGGACATGTCTCCTGCGGTCATCACTTGCACGCCGGCTTGTTCGTGGTCGTGGATGCGGTCATTCCCCATCATGCAGGAGACTGCTTCTTCGTTGATGGCAAACGTACCGCCGAAGCCGCAGCATTCGTCTTTGCGAGTCAGTTCTGCCAGTTCAAGATCGGCAACCAGTTCCAGCAGACTGCGCGCTTTGCTGAATTCTTTTCCCATTACTTCGCTGGAGGAGCCGAGTTTTAATTCTCGTAAACCATGGCAGCTCTGATGCAGACCGACGCGATAAGGGAAAGAGACATCGAGCTTTTCCACTTTGATCACATCGGTTAAAAACGAGCAGAGTTCGTAGGTGTTTTTTTTGATTCGCAAATACGCTTCATCTTCGGGAATTAAATCGGCGTAGTGGTTCACGATCATCGAAGTGCAACTTCCCGAGGGGCAAACGATATGATCGAACGCGGCGTATTTTTCGACAAACTTTTGTGCCAGCGGGCGGGCATCTTCCCAGCAGCCGGTGTTGGCCATCGGCTGTCCGCAACAAACCGGTTCGCGGGGCAATTCAACTTCGCAACCAAAAGATTCAAGAAGTTCCAGCGAAGCCCATGCAATATCCGGATAAAGTTGATCGATATAGCAGGGGATAAACAAAGCGACTTTCATAGGACTGTTTTCTATACGAACAATATTAATAGAAGCTCCCAGAATAATGAGAAACGAGCGATTTCACCACTCTGGCTTCCATTTGCTTCAAGTTGTACGGGATAATCGGGTGGGGAACGACAAAAAACGATGAAAAACAGAGTCCACTCGTTGCCTAGAGAGGGGGATGTGGAGTATTCTGAACTACCAACGGTTAACTTGTTTTGCATCTGGCGCATCTTTTTACAAGGTTCAATTTTGGTGTCGGCTATCAGAATGAACCAGTCGTGCTGGGGAGTTATCAACAGATTCATTTTTGTTGACATACTGTATGAAACATCCCATTTATTAATTTATTCATCTTTCTTCTATCTGTCATTAACCGAGGGTAACGCATTGCTAGCTGGACCGATATTTTCCCGCGAAGCTTTAACCGCGCCGCGGCAGCTTAAATCTTATGCGATTCGTGCAGGGTATCTCTTTGCCTTTTTCGTTCTGTTGTACACCGCCTCTCAAGCGACGTTCGGCTGGCAGCAGTATCGTAGTATTGGTGCGACCGCCCGGTTTGGTGCGTATATTTTTCAGATTTTTGCATTTGTGCAATTGACATTACTTCTATTCGCCAGCCTGTTGTTTTCGGCAGGAAATGTAGCTTCCGAAAAAGATCGCCGAACACTTATTTTACTTTTAATGACCGACCTGAAAGATCGCGAACTTGTCATTGGTAAACTATTTGCCAGTTTACTGAATGTGATCATTCTGCTTTGCTGCTCGATTCCGTTGTTTGTGTTTATTTCTGTACTGGGAGGAATAAGTCTTGTCCAGATTGTCTGGGCGATTGCGATTACCGGTGCAGCTATTTATGCCGCAGGAAGTTGGGGCGTACTGGTTGCGTTCTGGCGAGAAAAAACATTTCAGACACTCGCGATCAGTTTTCTGGGGATGGTCGCATTTTTGGCGATTGTTGAAATGGTCACCTTTGCTGTCGGTGCGAATTCAGCAGCAGGAACCTGGATCGGGGCGCTCGATCCGTATCGCGCATTGGCAGAAGTGGTCAGTCCGTTTTCGACCGGACGAATTACCCGCATCGAAGATCTTTCGCTTTGGAATACATTGAGCGTGCTGGTTGGGTTAGCGTTGATTTTGAATGTGGCGACTATTTTCAATCTGCGTCGCTGGAATCCTTCCCGCTCTGTTTTTATCTCTGTCAAAGAAGACGAAACTGGTGGTCGAACGCGGCAAGCTCGCAAGGTCTGGAATCAGCCGATTATCTGGCGAGAGATTATGACCAGAGCTTACGGGCGAAAAATAGTCCTCATTAAATTGGCGTATTTACTTTTTTCAATTCTGATTGGTTCCGCGGTTTTAGGAGGGGCAGACTCTGCGGAATTGGTGATGGGAATGGTTTCCTGGCAGGGACTGGGGTTTATTCTGCTCGGTTTAATGTCGCTGATGTTAATCAACGCCCAGGCGGTAACATCAATCACCAGCGAGCGGGATGGGCAGACGCTGGAAGTGCTGCTGGCGACCGAAATTACTGCGAAAGATTTCATTCTTGGAAAGCTGGCAGGCGTTTTTTATAATGCGAAAGAGGCAATCTTATTGCCTTTGATTTTTCTGGGTGTGATTTACTCTCAAGGGGGCGTTGAAGCGACGCAGGCATTTTATGTGACGGCTGGCTATTTGATGCTGGCTCTGTTTGCGGCGATGCTTGGGATGCACTCTGCCATCAGTTTTGATCATTCACGCACCGCGATTTCCAACAGTTTGGGAACGATCTTTTTCCTGTTTGTTGGTATCTTTATCTGCATGGTTTTAATTGTCGAAGCGCGGTCTTCTTTCGCGTTGCAGTTGCCCAGTTTTCTCATTTTTATTGTGGGAGGGTCCATCGGGTTATGGGCTTCGTTAACGCATAAAAACCCGTCCAGTGCACTCACCCTTGCAGCCGGGGTTCTCCCTTTTGGGACGTTTTACGCAATCACCGCTTATTTGCTGGGAGAATCGTTCAGCGTTTGCCTGTGTGTTTGCCTGGCGTACGGATTTACGGCGCTGGCAATGCTCATTCCTGCGATCAGCGAATTCGATATGTCGCTGGGGCGGGCGACCATCGAAAAATAAAAAGATTTCGCAAAATATATGTTGCACGATGTGCTTAATTCGGTTTCGCTTTGGTTGCCCGGTGTCAGCTTGATGCTGATTTTGACGGTGATCTCCGGCTTCTTTTCCGGCAGCGAAACCGCGTTGTTTTCTCTTTCCCGTGACGACCTGCATCGTTTTCGCACGGGCAGCCGCGGCGAGAGACAAATATTTTATTTACTTTCGCAGCCGACCCGCTTATTAACCGCGATTCTGTTCTGGAATCTGGTGGTGAATCTTTCATATTTTGCAATTAGTGTTGTGTTGGCTCGTCGGTTAATGAATGCTGATTTTCAGGGAGTCGCCTGGGGGATCAGCCTGGCTGGGGTGACAAGTTTAATTCTGTTTGGTGAAGTCATCCCCAAAAGTTTAGCCGTTGCGTTCCCTCGCCGGATTTCTGAACTGGTCATCTGGCCTCTTTCAGTTTCTGTCCGGTTGCTGGATCGAATTATTCCTGTATTGCAAACAATCACCCGTGGTCTGCAACGCGGGTTCTGGGCCGATCTAAAAGAAGAAACGGTTCTGGATGCAGACGATCTGGAGAAAGCGGTCGATCTTTCTTCACAATCGAGTGAAATAATCGCCCATGAACGAAATATTCTGCATCACATTCTCGACCTTTCCGAAATTGTGGTCGAAGAAATCATGCGACCGCGCGGAACTTACATTACGGTATCGTCACCGGTCAGTTGGCAGGATCTGGGGCAAAAAATGTCGGCCGGCGGTTTTGTCGCTATTGTTGAACATGGCACCGATCAGGTCAGCGGGGCTTTTTGGCTGACCGATACCATTTATCATGCAAAACAGGGATTGGAATCGTTTCGGGAGTCAGTCATTTTTTTGCCGTGGTGTGCCCATGCAGCAGTCGCTTTAGATGCGATGCGTTCCCAGTTGTGCCATGTCGCTGCCATCGTTGATGAATATGGTCAAACTGTTGGCGTGCTGACACAACAGGATTTACTTGACACTATTTTTTCTTCTTCTCCTTCTCGGGCGCGAAGAATTTTGAATCGGGAAGCGGTGCTGGAAGTTGATAAAAACGTTTATCATCTCGATGGTTTAACAACGCTCAGGTATCTGGCCCGACACCTGAATATTGAATTTGATCCCGAAGAAGAACAAAGTATTACCCTGGCTGGACTATTACACAAAAAACTGAAAGAGTTTCCGCAAGTTGGTGATGAATGCATCTGGAAAGAATGGAATTTCCGCGTGATCGATGTGAAAGATCGCAGCAGAATTCGCGTCCTTGCTGAACCTGTCAAGCAAAATCGTAAAGCCCAAAAGGAGAAATCATGATTGAATTTCTCGGCGTTTTACTTCTATTTCTTTTCGGTGTTCGGCTGTCGGCTTTTTTCAGCGGAATCGAAACCGCATTTTACCGGTCGAGCAAATTACGGCTCAACATCGACGCACAAACCGGCGATGCTCTTTCACAAAAGATTCTGAGTTATGTTCGCGATCCTTCCACATTCGTCGCAACGATTCTTATCGGAAATAATCTTGCCAATTACGTTACCACTTACGCGATTGGTTTTGGTGCGATTTTAATTCTGGGAGAATTGACGGAAGTGGCAGAAGTAAGTGTGACGATCTGTATCTCTCCCGTGATCTTTATTTTTGGAGAACTGCTCCCGAAAACTCTCCACTACCGCGCTCCTTTAATCATGCTGAGGCGTTATTTCATTTATTTTCGTCTCGTTCACTGGCTGTTGCTTCCGCTTAGTTGGCCCTTGATGCTACTAACAAGTCTGCTTCAAAAACTGGGGGGAACTTCCCAGCAGCCGATATTGAAAATCCTGGGCAGACGCCCTTTAGCCAATGTGATTGGTCGAGGACATGACGAAGGTGTGTTGACTTCAATACAGCACGATTTAATGCAAGGGGTGTTTCAAAATGCGAATCTGCCACTGGGGGCAATTATTACTCCCAAAGAGGTCGCGATTAGTTTTGAACAGACTCCTTCTCGCGCCAAACTGCTGGAGTGTGCTCAATCGTTCGGCCTGGTTGAAATCATCGTCAGCGAAGAGAATGATTCTTTCCCGTCATTAAGTTATTACCGGGTCGCAGAGTTGCTTTTATCGAAAGCTCCGCTGAATCATCTGAAAAAGATTCTACCGGTCATTGCAAAAGATTCCTCCCGTCTGGAAGCACTGCTTATGTTGCAAGAACAGGATGCTGATGTGGGAGCCATCTATGAAAATAATCAGTTAATCGGCGTTGTCAGACATCGCACTCTGGCAGAGTTGATTTTACAGGGAGGGAATTTGATTGGTTCAACCCCGTCTGTATGATGCCTCTTCCATTTCACCTCGCCATAGACGCGGTTTCGCTTCGTGCTATAATCTTGGTGCAATGTTGCGGAATGTACCTTTTTAATTGATGGAAAAACGGTTTGAAATTAGACAGCCCATTTTTGATTAAGCTTCAAGCCGTCGTGTTCACTGCTGGGATGTGGTTGCTGTTTCGCACGTTGCGGATAGAAGTTCGCGAAAGTGTTCCCGGCACTAATCCTTATTCATCGGAAACGAAAGATAGTTTTTTTTACAGTGTCTGGCACGATTCAATGCTCATTCCCACGTTTGGTGGCAAGCATCGTCGCTCGGCAGCGTTGACGAGCCGGCATACTGATGGCTCGATGGTGGCACATGTTTTGCGGCTTGTGGGGATGTCAACAATCCGCGGTTCGACCAATCGTATCAGCCCGGGCGCAATTCGCGAATTGATTAAGACGGCTGAAGATAAACATGTCGTCATCACACCCGATGGTCCACGTGGTCCGCGTCGAGAGATGTCGGTGGGCATCACTTATCTGGCATCGCGTACCGGTCGTGCTATTATCCCGACTGCGTTTTCATGCACCCGTTGCTGGAAAATTAAAGGAAGCTGGACCGATCTGGTGATCCCCAAACCATTCGCAAAAATCTATCTGCTGATGGCAGCCCCCTGCAATGTTCCCGCTGAGCTGGATACCGATTCCCTCGAAGAGTATAAAAATGGAGTTCAGAAAGAAATGGACATCATTAACGAAGTCGCAGATAAACTTGTCATCAAATAAGAGAAGCTCTATTAATTCAATAAACAGTTTATACGGAGGGTAGACATTCTTGTCTGCCTTTATTACAGCATACTCAAACAAGACAGACACCGAATGTCTGTGCTCCTTTTGAATTAATTGAAGTTCCCTTGATAAAATGCGAGAAACAGAACAGGAACAGCAATGCTACTGGCTGGTGATATTGGTGGAACAAAAACGACCATTGCGATATTTGAATCTCACGCACCACGCGACCCGGTGCATGAACGAACTTTCGTTTCGCAGAATTATTCCTGCCTGAAAGAGATCCTCACGGAATATCTGGCAGATCACGGCGTTCAAATTAACGCCGCCTGCTTTGGGGTCGCCGGACCGGTTAGTGGGGGGCGATGTGAAACGATCAATTTGCCTTGGCAGGTGGATGAAGAAGAATTAGCCGAACTGGTTGGTAGCCCGCGAACGCGAATCATTAATGATCTCGAAGCGATGGCCTGGTCGTTGGATAATCTGACAGAGCAAGACCTTCACTGTATCGACAAAGGCGAAAAAGTGGCGGGCAATCGCGGCGTAATTGCAGCCGGCACCGGACTGGGAGAAGCGGGTGTCTGGTTCGGTAAGTGGTACCACCCGTTTGCCAGCGAAGGAGGACACGCTGACTTTTCGCCGCAGTCTTATGAAGAAGATGCGCTGCTCAGTTTTTTGCGAAATAAATATCAACACGTTTCCTGGGAACGTGTTCTTTCCGGGCCGGGGATCGAAAATATATTTGAGTTTCTGGTCAATACGTATCGGGAAAAACCGAATCCGAAAGTGATACAACGTATGTCACACGAAGACGATGCGGCTGTGATCACCTCGGCTGCGTTAACTGAAATCTGCCCGGCTTGTATGAAAACGATGCAGATGTTTGTCAGTTTATACGGAGCCGAAGCGGGGAATCTGGCACTCAAATTGATGTCAGTTGGCGGCATGTATATCGGCGGAGGAATCGCCCCCAAGATTTTACCACTTCTCGACAGCGACACCTTCCGAAACGCGTTCACTCACAAAGGGCGACTCAGTTCGGTGATTGATAATGTGCCTGTGTATGTGATCAAAACAAAAAAAGCCCCGTTATTCGGAGCCGCCCACGTCGCGCATCGTCTGGAAACGGATCAACCCATTTATTAAAGTAGGTCAGGCTTTCCAGCCTGACAAATGTGGTCTCTAAGATAACCACTCCACCGTTTACCATTGAACTTTGTATTGAGAATAGAAATTTCAGTAGAAATAGAAGTAGGGTGCGTCGCGACGCACCCTTCACACACATACCTCATCGGGGAACTTCACAACGCAGCCTACGACTATTGGCAGGAGAAATATAAATGATAACGATACTCATGTTATTAGCAGGGATAGTTTGTCTTTTCAAGAACGAAATTCAGATCAATAAAGATAAATCAGTACGTGGTATGCCAATAAAAATTCTTGGTGTCATTCTTATTGCTTGTTCTATATTGTTTTACTATTTGATGAAAGTGGAAGGATTTGAAGGGATAGGTAACTTTAGTTGGTATATTACCGCATGTTTTGCTGTGCCCTTTGCGTACTTGGTCTTCATTATCATCTTCTGTGGGAAACCAATAGAGGGTAAGAATTTGCAGTAAAGTGCATCGTGACGCACCTTTCACACGCATACCTCATTGGGTGCGTTGCAACGCACCCTACGATGATGATATTGATGTAACCATGCTCTCCAGAGTGTGGAAGGTTAGCAAGTTTTACCGAATTCCTCCGTCTGGCTACGCAAGCTACGAGTTTTCTGGCAAAGCTGGCTTGCCAAAAAACAGTAATGAAAGAACAAAATGAATCAACAATTAAATGAAACGATCGGCTTTGTCGGTGCAGGACGTATGGCGACAGCGCTGGCGAATGGATTTGTTAAACAGAATGCGATTCGTGCCGAACAACTTTTTGCGTGTGATGTTTCTGATCAGGCAAGTGACGCATTCCAAAAACAGACTGGCGGAACAATTCTGGAAAATCATGATGAGTTGCTGAAACGGGCATCAATCATTTTTCTGGCCGTGAAGCCGCAGGTGTTGCCGGAAGTCGCTGTGAGTCTTGCGAAGAGATTGCAGGAAGATCAGCTTGTCGTTTCGATTGCAGCCGGGGTGACACTTTCGCAACTTGAAGATTCTTTGCAGGGGCATCAACAAATCATTCGTATCATGCCGAACACTCCTGCGCTGGTTGGAGCAGGGGCAGCAGGGATGTCTTGTGCAAACGCCGTTTCAAAACAGAAACGAGATTTCGTGCTTCAATTGATGACGACTGTTGGGATATGTCACGAGGTGAAAGAACATTTACTCGATGCCGTCACAGGGTTATCGGGTTCGGGGCCCGCTTACATTTTCCAGGTGATTGAAGCTTTGAGCGATGGCGGCGTAAAAGAGGGATTGCCTCGCGATATCGCCACCGAGTTGGCTGCACAGACTGTACTCGGGGCAGCGAAAATGGTTCTGGAAACGGGGGAACATCCCGGCAGTTTGAAAGACGCAGTGACTTCTCCAGCGGGCACTACCATTGCAGCGATCGCGGCGCTGGAGCGGGGTGGCCTGCGAGCCGCCCTTATGGATGCCGTTCAAACGGCTGCCAACCGTTCGCGGGAACTTTCACAGCCGTGAGGTTTGCTTTTTCTGGTAGGTAAACCCAGAATGATAATAACACTTGGCGAGCCGGAGGTGTTAACCTCTTATTAATTCAAAAAAACTATTGAACGGAGGGTAGACATTCTTGTCTGCCTACAATAAAGCATGTTCTAACGAAACAGACAGGAATGTCTGTGTTCCTTTTGAATTAATGAAAGTTCCGATAAAACCAGGCTCGCCTGTTCCTTCCAAAATTGTTTACAAGGACAAGATCGATGAAGATTCTTATGTCTGGATGTTTGGCAATCGCTTCTGTGCTATTGAGCCTTCAAACTACTCAGGCGGAACAGCAATGGATTTACATTGCCAGTCCGGCCAAGCCAGCAGTTATATATCGATGCACACTCGATTTGCAAACGGGTGCATTCGGCAAGTTGGAAATCGCGGCCGAGAACGTGAACACCGGCTTCATGGCGATGCACCCAACCGAATCAATTCTCTATGCAGGCACAACAGAAAAAGTTAAAAGGGGTGTACCAAACGGTTTTGTCCGGGCGTATCACCTGGATAAAAAAAGTGGTCATCTAAAACAATTCAGTATTGCTCCAACAGAAGATAAAGGCGTTACCCATATCGAGGTTTCGCCGCTGGGGAATGTTGTCCTGACATGCCATTATAGCGGCGAGGGAACCTCTGCGATTCCATTGAAAAAAAATGGTGAGTTGGTTCAGAAAGTTTCCAGAATTAAACATGAAGGTTCTGGAGGCACAAAACGGCAAACCCGCCCGCATCCGCATGGCGTGGCGATTCACAAAGAGGGAAAATTTGTTTGTGTTGCAGATTTAGGGAACGATCATATTGAAGTGTTCGGCATCTCACCAGAAGGTGAACTTTCAAAATGTTCGCGATGGCAATCTGCTCCCGGTGCCGGTCCGAGACATGTCAGTTTTCATCCGAATGGAAAATGGTTGTACTGTATTAACGAACTCGATAACACGCTGGTCCTTCTCGATTTTGATGCAAGTTGCGGCAAGCTGAAAGAAGTCCAAGCCATCAATACACTCCCGGAGGGATATAAAGAAACAAGCTACACGGCTGAAATTGCGATTCATCCGAATGGAAAGTATTTGTACGGTTCGAACCGCGGGCATAACAGCACTGTGGTCTGTCAGATCAATCAGAATAATGGAAAGCTAAGCGTGGTTGAACATGAACCAACACAGGGGGATCATCCTCGGTTTATTGGTATTGATCCAACTGGTTCCATTTACCTGGCAGCGAACATGAATGCGAATTCAATTGTCTCTTTCCATGTGGATAAAAAAACAGGGGCCTTGAAACCGAGTGGGCATACTCTGGAAGTTGCTCGCCCGATGTGCGTCCTTTTTGTTGAGAAGAAATAGAGAGAGGCAGTTGTAGGGTCCGCTGTGCGGACCAAAAGACGGCATGCAAGATGAATTATGGTCCGCACAGCGGACCCTACGCAATTGTTGTAATAGAAATAAGTTCGATGAAGTTTACGAAAATGCACGGGGCGGGGAATGACTACGTTTATGTCAATCTCTTTGAAGAAACCGTTCCGGAAGATGTAGCCGATTTGGCGATTGCGATCAGTGATCGTCATACCGGCGTGGGGAGTGATGGTTTGATTTTGATCGAGCCCTCTGAAATTGCCGATGCCCGTATGAGAATGTTTAACGCGGACGGGAGTGAATCAGAAATGTGTGGCAACGGCATCCGCTGTGTCGCCAAGTATGTTTACGATCATGGAATCGCGGTCAAAGAAGAAATGAAAATTGAAACCGGAGCCGGGGTGCTGGCATTGACTCTGTTTCCTGAAGAAGACAAAGTGAAACAGGTGCGGGTTAACATGGGGCGTCCGATTCTGGAATCGCAGCAGATACCAACAACCTTAAAGGGCGATCCTCCTGTGAATTCTGAATTGGTTGTCGGAGACAAAAAACTGGACGTCACCTGCATTTCCATGGGCAACCCGCACTGCATTACTTTTGTTGATGAACTCAACGACGAATGGGTACACGGCGTTGGACCGCAGATTGAAACTCATCCCGCTTTTCCGAATCGCGTTAATGCAGAATTTATTCAGGTTGTTTCGCCCAGTGAATTCATCATGCGAGTCTGGGAAAGAGGTTCGGGGGAAACAATGGCCTGCGGAACAGGAGCATGTGCAGTTGCAGTCGCGGGAGTTCTTACCGGTCGGACAGAACGAAAGGTGCTGGCTCACTTACCCGGCGGAGATTTGCAACTCGAATGGTCGCAGGAAACAGACGAAGTCTTCATGACCGGCCCCGCCACCGAAGTTTTTTCCGGCGAATGGCCTTTGTAGGGATGGATCATCCAATTATTTTCTTTTTTGATTTTCTGGAGCAGCGATGGAGAGCATTCAGTTTGAGAAACATCCGATTCGTACAAAAATTATCGCGACTGTTGGTCCTGCATGTGCTTCAAAGGAAATGTTGCGTTCTCTTGCGGTAGCTGGGGTGGATGTTTTTCGGCTTAACTTTGCCCATGGAAAGCATGAATGGCTCGAACAGATTGTGCTGCGTATTCGAGAAATTTCGATAGAACTGAACCAGCCGATCGGAATTCTTGGCGATCTGGCTGGTCCCAAAATCCGATTGGGAATTCTGCCTGATGAAGGTGTGAAATGTAAAACAGGCCAGCGATTTATCTTCGTCAAAAATGAAGTCCCTTTTGATGGAGTCCATTTAAGTTCGACGTATGAGCATTTGATTGACGACTTGAAACCGGGGGACAAGGTTCTTCTGGCGGATGGAACGGTTGGAATGCAGGTCGTTGAAAAACTGGACGATACACAGATTATTTGTGAGGTGGATCGTCCGGGAATTATTCGCTCGAAACAGGGAATCAATCTTCCCGGTGCGAAACTGCAAACTCCTGCATTAACAAAGAAAGACAAGGACGATTTAGCCTGGGGATTAAAACAGAAGTTGAATTTCTTCGGCCTCAGTTTTGTTCGCCGTGCAGAAGACCTGATTGAACTGCGGGAACTGATTGATGAATTAACTCCCGGATATACTCCGAAGTTAATTGCTAAAATTGAAAAACCGGAAGCGATTCAGGAAATGAATGCGATCACCAAAGTGTGCGATTGCGTTATGATTGCCCGTGGGGATCTCGGAGTGGAAACGGATATTTCCTGGCTGCCTGTTTTGCAGAAACAATTGATTCGTCATTGCAATGAACGCCGTGTTCCGGTCATTACTGCAACGCAAATGCTGGACAGTATGCAGTATCAGCAGTTTCCCACGCGAGCCGAAGCGAACGATGTCGCCAATGCGGTGCTGGATGGATCTGATGCAGTCATGCTTTCCGGAGAAACTGCTGTCGGGAAATATCCGGTAGAAACTGTGGAAATGATGAGTAGAATCATTCTTCATTCGGAAGATTCGGTTCCCCGCAGAACAAACATCGATTGGAAAACAGATTCAAAAAGCCGGGCGTTGGTTATTACCGAAGCCGTCACCTTGGGAGCCTGCACGGTCGCGGATCAACTGAAGGCTGACTTGATGGTACTTTGTACTAAATCGGGGCGAACCGCTTTGGCGATTTCCCGTCAACGCAGCCAAATTCCATTATTGGCCCTTTCTGATAGTGCGAATACTGCCCGAACAATGTGCCTGTATTGGGGAGTGATGCCGGTACATACCGCTATTGTGAAACAACCTCCGGAAGAAATTTTAGACTTTGCAATCAATTGGGGAACAGGAAACGGGCTTCTCAAACCGGGGTCTCGGATCGTGCTTATCTCCGATTCCAAATGGGGAGCCGAAGGACACGACGTGATGATGGTACACGTTGTCTCCTGATTATTTCGCATCTCTCTAACATTTATAATCAGTAACCTTCAGCGAAATGAATCCGTTCTGCTCGTGTTTACGCAAGAACCTGTTTTTAGTCGATAAATCATTTCTCAGGCTGATTTCACGAAAGTCTACTGTTTTGTTTTACTCCTACTCAGGGCTTGCCGATAAAGTCTTTTGCTCTTTTATTATTGCTTGAAGTTGCTATTCTTTCGACCTTGGGTGCAAGGGGTTTTCGTGAATTGGGCCAAAACCCTTGCGGTTGAAATTTGTGCCGTGGCGATGGATGAAGGCGTTCGCAATCAGGTGGAAGGAAAGTTTGGCGAAGCGAAGCGGCGGTTCAGTTTGAATCTCGTGATGACGAAACTCGCAGAGACTTCCTGCACCCAGCACGGCTGGTCTGTTCTGACCGCCGTAACCAAAATGATATTTTCAATAGTTTGCGTACCGTTCGTAAACTCATATCGTTAGTAATACAAATTTCGCTGACATTTTTGGTGATGAATTTAGCAGAAGCGCTACGGCGTTTCCGCCTGCGATCAACTATCCGCCGGTGCCTCACCGCACCAGCCTTCCCCGAGCAGCAAGCGCCCCGGTTGATCAGCCTGGCCTGTTAATCACGCCAACCCCAATCCATAAACCCAGACCACCAGAATTCATCCAAAAAACAAAAATAATTTTTCGCCCAACCTCAGATAACTTTATCAGCAAGCCCTATGTAGACGACAAAGTTGTTGATTTGATTGCTGCAAAAAGATTTGAGTCATACATGGGCTCGCAGTGATACCCAATTTGGTGAGCGTTGTAGCCTTTAATGACGATCTCCTCGCTGTTGAGACCAGACGTGGATTCCTCAATCTTGAAAGCAATCTGCCGAATCAGATCCAAATTCCGTTGCATGTCGCGCCTCCCTGGTTGTCACTTCCTCTTGTGGAACAAGCCTCCATCCTTGGCGGCAACTGACAGAACAGCGCGCCGGACTACCTATCCGGCGCGCTTTGCGTAAGTTTGGGAGATATAAGAAAGGAGGGGGAGGTTGAAAAATAAATGAAGGCGACAGGAAAGTCCAGCCAAGCAGGCTGTGATTCAAAAACCAGTCATCTACCCCAATGCCCTTACGACATCGGCCTCACCCCGCCTAAAAATAGGCATAAGACATATAAACGGAGAGAACGGGATTCTATGGTGGGTTTGTTGTAACTTGTTGCCCTTAAAAGAGTTATTCCCATAACTCATTCAAGGGCTAATAGTTAGGGTTGATTATTTATAGCCATTGATGGTCATGTATTCTCACCCATATCCATCCGTGTTGTCTCACTGGGACATTGTTTCTTACTGATTTCAAAAATCTCCTTTAGGAGGCAGATATGTTTGATATCGTTAATTCGTATATTCCCAAAGATCAACAAACTTTGAAGGTCATTCGCGTTGCTCGTATCAGTACGTTGAATCAGGATGAGCGCAGTTTGGATGATCAGCTTATACTGTTGAAGAATAAGCTGGAAGAGAATAACTCGGGCCTCGTCCAATACACGGACTTGGCAACTCAGGGGAGTGGTGAAAACCTTGAACGAACCGAGCTCAGGGATCTCGAAGAGATGATTGAGACCGGAGAGTACGATTTGGTAATTACCGAAGACCTTGCCCGAATTTGTCGAAGAATGTGGGCGATTGCTATTTGTGAACTTTCTGAAGATACAGGTACACGTCTGATTGCATTGAATGATCATGTTGACATCGGGGAGTCAGGGTGGCGCGATAGTGCCTTCATTTCCACCTGGCACCATGAGCGTTCTAATCGCGATACCAGTGATCGCATCAAAAGAAGTTTACAAAATCGATTAGCAAATGGTGGAGTTCTCCGAACGCCGATTTATGGGTTCATTAAACCCAAGGGAGCGATCCACGACTCGAAGATGTCCAAGGATCCGGAAGCGGAGAAAATATACAATGAGTGGTTTACAAAACTGGAAGAAGGGGCCACCTATTCAGAAATTGCAGATTGGTTAAATGAGCAGGAAGTCCCGCTGGGGCCTGACTGCCGAGGTGATCGCTGGACTCATATGATGGTTTCTCGGATTTCACAAAATCCCATATTAAAAGTAAATCGACGGCTTGCTGAAGCCCGAATCGGCTCGAATCAGAATACGAATATCGGGCCATTTGGCCCGCAGTTTTGCGACCAGTCGTTGAAGATCATCTTCGATACCATACGTGGGAACTGCCGAACCCCAGAGCAGTTTAAGCATCAACACGGCATCGGTTTCTGCACACGTCCAAACCACTGGCAAGTATTGGTACTGATCGTAAAACCCATGAAACAAGGTGAGCTGCTGGTTACCATAAGTCGGGTCGTCAAACGCATCGACATCGAACGTCAAGATCGAAGGAGGTTCATCAAATGATTCCCCAGCAAGACTGGTTTATTTCGATCACTGTGACTACATTGACGCTTTTAACAAATGCGAAAGCCGATAAAATATTCACCGTCAATGGTCAAATTGCTCCAGAAAAAGTTCTTCCAGTTGCAACAAACAGCTCGGCGTGATGGCGTTCTCAAAACGAGAAATGGTGGGCTGACAAGCTAGGTCTGTTTTGTCATTGGGAGATCGCCCCGCAATCATTTTAAACAGAGGATCTTTTCGTAAAACATCGTGATCGTTTTGGTCGGGGTAGTCAGCCAGAATTCCATAAACGCGAAAACGTGTCATTTCTCCAAATGGATGTTGGACCGAATACTGCCTTCGGGAATTGTGTAAAACATCCACGAATTGCTCGGTCAATTTGAGTGTTTCATCCAACTGCCGAATCGGCAGCAGCCCGGCATCCGAACATATAAGCATGTCGGTGAGTTCAATATCAACGGACTTTTTAGGAAAACGAGTTTAGTGTTCTTTTTCGCTGAAAAAGAAATCGAGTGACTTTTTGAAAACAGACTGTCTACTCACTTCGGAGCCTCCTTGTGAAATGCAACGTGTTGTAACGACATACTTTACATACGCAAAGAGGTTCCGTTTTGTTGGACCTAATGAATAATTCGGGGTAACTATTCAGCGGTGGCGATGCGGGCTGGGAGGATGGGTGCATTTTGCTGGACTGATTCGAGGCTGGTTAAAATGCTCAGCCCGTTTTTGCGTTGTGTGGAAATATAGCCGCGGATTCGG
>Ga0316208_1001109_pt1 | contig 27100 bp, 22 predicted proteins | sample 3monopyrite_MG_FD_204944 | JGI IMG/M metagenome (GOLD analysis project Ga0316208, IMG submission 204944) | Microbial mat bacterial communities from mineral coupon in-situ incubated in ocean water Damariscotta River, Maine, United States -... | ecosystem: Environmental > Aquatic > Marine >... | reverse complement strand
CGCCCACTGATTAAATTTGTTTTTTTTAAATTTAATCAGTGGGCGGCAACGCGCTGTCACCATTTGTGTCAAGTTTTAATTTGAATATTTCTCCTTTTTGGGGTTTGAAACTCTAAACTTTAGTAATAAATATCAGCTTTTCCACCGTCCCTTAATTCGCTGATTATTGGTATGTAATGAGGAAAACGGGCCGACACGAACTGAATCGCTTCGTAATATTGACCATACTGGTAAAAGCCCATTCTCAAGAAGTCGCTCAGCGCCTTTTTCAGTTAAATAAATTTCTGCGCAGGGTTTTAAATCCTGCTCGCCATCTTGTTCGAAGCTATGTGCGGGCAGGTTGCCGATTTCGTTATTTTCGCCAGGAATGAAATCCCAGCTATGTTGCTCAAATGCGTCAGCGATCAAAAATAAAATACAATAGGCGCTATTACCCCACAAATAATTGTTGTGCTCAGAGCCCTTCATTTCTTCAAACGAAAAATTATCAACGGATTTGGTTTTTTCACCGTAAGGTAAGCGTGTCAGGATACGAGGAAAAGTCAGTGCCAGGTTTGCTGATTGCGGCAACGTTCTGAGCAGTTCCCATGCCTGAATGTATTTTTTTTCTCTATTTTGATCCCAGTCGTCGACATCCGGTGTTTCACCGAGATCGTGGCAGTTCACTAGTGACGGGGTTGCTCCTGCAACAAAGGTCGCGATGCATTGTCTGGCAAGCAGACCCAGCTTTTCAAGCAGTAATATATCTTCTGCCTTGTCATCAAAATAATAATCCCCGACAACAAGCGACCAGGCTATGCCGCCGGTAATATCGGTGTAGGGCTCGATGAGTTTTTTGTAAACCAGGCTTGTTTTCAAATCGTGGTCATTTGACTCAGCAATTAATTTGTCTTTTGAGACACTACAAAAAAAGAGTTTTAATTTGGCGTTGGTTTTAATTTTTCGTACTGATAAATACAAATTACGCCAGCTTGACTCTAAGGCCTGAAAGTCGGGGTGATGTAATAACGTGTTCATTAAACCGCTAATCGAGTTATCTACCGTTGCGAGCAACTCGGCCTGTCTTGGATGCGTGCCTGGAATAATGTACGGTGCCACTACCTGCTGGATAAGTGATTGAGCAAGGTTGTCACTGGCATGAGTGATACGCGCCGACTGCTGACGCTCAGTTTCCGTCAACAGGCTATCGAGCAGGTTTTTGTTGTTATCAGGCGTTGGCTCATATGCCGGGCTGGTTGTTTCAGCTTTCTGGGGTGAAATTGTTTGCCAGGCGTTCATTTCTTTTGCGGCGGATTCAAACGTGGCATTGTTAGCGAGTTTTCGGCGTAAGCTGCGAAGGTCTTCAAAAATGCTGAGTGACTCAAACAGAAAATCCGGTTCAAAATCTTCAAGTTCTTTAAATGACAAAACAACGGGGTGTGACTGATTTTCTGTGGGGTAGAGCGTTAATGTCGGATCGATTGAAATCATTTTTTCACTAAAATTATCTCGGTCGATGTTCGTGGGTTCCAGGGAGATAGTTTGATGATTGTGGCCGGAAAAATTCCCCAGAATTAGGGCATGAAATGGCAATTTAGTGGGTGTTGAGCCCTGGCTGATATTTTCCGTACCCGTGCCGATTTGAATGCCGCCGATTTCAATAACTGCTTTGCTCATGAATCCCCCTTTCTTTTTTCGTTTGACAACCGCTTTAACTATTTCCTTGGTCGTTCAAAAACTGTTTATAGTCATCGAGAATTGCGATTAATACCGGGTGATCTAGCGGATAATTGGACTCCATCAAGTTGATTGCCTGTTGGTAATACTCATCAGCCTGGTTTTCCAGACCGCTGAGATGTAACAATGAGGCGTAATCTGCCAGACTTACAGCGATTTCAGGATGAATTTTTCCGTAAATATTTTCACGAATACGCAAAGCACGCTGATAAAACTGTTCAGCATCTTTAAAATTTTCTTTCAAGCCAAAAGATTCCGCAACGCGTGACAGACTGTTTGCCAGTTCGGGGTGATTTGGGTCTAAACGTTTTTCTCGAATGTTCAGTGCCTTGACAAACTGGGCTTCGGCTTCTGTATTTCGATTGAGCTGCTTGAGCAGGATGCCATAGTTGTGTATTGTAACGGCGTATAACGGGTGTTTGTCACCAATTGACTTGCTTAATATGTCGAGCGCGTTTAGATAATATTTTTCTGCTATCTCGTATTTTTTTTCTTCTGTATAAGCAACGGCTTGATTATTCAGGTTGGTGGCGTATTGCGGGTGATTTGTGCCGAGAGATGTTTTGATGATTCCTTCTGCTTGATGATATAGCTCAAGCGATTTTTCAATATTATTTATGTTTCGATAATAAATGGCTCTGTTATTCAGGTTAGTCGCAATCAGTGGATGGTCTTTATTGACAGTGATTTTAAATATGCGATCTGCATCCAGATTAAATTCAGCCGCCTTTTCAATATTGCCGGTTTTTAAATAAACCCCGGCAAGGCTGCTAATTGCCTCGGCTGTTTTGACGTGGATATCACCTAATTTATTTTTGTATATTGTCAGTGCCTCTTCGTAAACGGGAATAGACTGTAAATATTTCCCGTTTAAAACCATGCGTTCGCCTATGTTCATCAGGCTGTCTGCGGTTGCGAGGTGATTTTTTCCTAAAACAAGAAGCTGGATATTAAGTGCCCTGGATTGGATGTTGGCGGCTGTTTCGTATTCGCCATTTGCGACATTAAGTGCACCGAGCTGATTCAGGAAATAGGCATATAGCGGATGTTGTTTGCTATATAGTTTTCTTGAGTGGATATTTTTTTTGGCTTTTTCAAGTAGTTTTTCTGCTAGTTTATATCGGGCGGTAATCTGGTAAACCTTTGCGAGTGCGATATACGTGTTAATCGTATCGAGATGCTGGCTGCCGAGTTGCTTTTCCTGTACGTCAAGAATCTGCTGATAGGCGTTTATTGCTTTTTTATAATTAGCCTGTGCGACATCGATATTCGCAAGCCCGAATTTATTTTCGTATAAAATGGACTGATTATTCGCGTAGAAATGCTTACGGATATTTTGAGAACGATAATAGAATGATTCAGCCTTGTTGAATTTTCCTTGAGTAAATAAAATGTCTGAAAGCAGGGTCAGGTCTGTGGCAATCTTTTTGTGCTTTAAGCCAAACGTGATTTTGTGTATGTCAATAGCCGACATTATTTTCTGATGGGCTTTTATATAATCACCTGTGGCATAAAATAATTTTGCCTGATTGTAATAAGTGTCGGCAAATGCCGGGTTGTTGTTATTGAGTAATTTCTTTTGTATTGATAAGGATTGTTTAAGCTGGATTTTTGCATCGCTGTAATTGGCGAGAAACGTGTTGATTATGCCGAGTTTTACCAGCGTTTGGGCTAGCAGAATAGTGTCTTTATCAGATTGGGTCTTTTGGAACTCATATAGTGCTTCATATTGAGCGAATGCTTTTTTGTACTGGCGCTGAAAAAAATATACGTTTGCAAGATTAAGCATAGCCGCTGTGTGCTGCCTGCTGCCCGGGCCGTATTCAATTTCCTGAATATTAGCAGCCTGTTGATAAAGCGGCAGCGCCTGTTTGTATTTTTTTAGGGTAATATACACACCAGCTGTGTTGTTTAAATGTGGGACGCGTAAAGGGTCTTCTTCATCCAGTTTTGTGTCCCATTGTAATAAGGTTTTTTCAAAAAGTGGTTCGGCATTTTTGGGTTTGTTTTGCAATATAAATATTTTTGCCAGCTGGTCTATGGTATTGAGTTTCTTCTCATCACTATTACTTAAGGTGTTTTCATAGGTTTTGAGTATGCGGGTGATGAGGTTTTCTGCTTTCGGGTATGCTTTAAGGGCAATATAAATTTTGATTAATTTATTATACTGGGCGATGAGTTTTTTAGCGTCTGGCGAAAAGCTTCGTTCCCAGTTTGATAATGCGCTCTCATAATAGGTTTCTGCCTGCACGTATTGTTTTTTTTGTAAATAATAATCCCCCAGTGCGTTCATAAAAATTGCCACGTCAGGGTGGTGTTTACCAAAAACCTGATTATGTAAATTGATGGTCTGTTCTAAACGTGTTTGTATAAATTTTTCAGTTCTGATGACGGCAAAATTCTGTTTTAAGAAGGTGAAATACGTGATTTGGCGGCCGTTATCTGCCTCAGTTTTAATGGCGCCAAGATAATATTTATCTGCTTTTACTGCGTTTAGCTGAACTTGTGATAAAAGCCCCAACCAGAATAGTTTACTCGCTTTGTCTGATGCTGTATTCGGCGCTGAGTTTCTGAGTGCTTCAATGATGCCGTTTAAGTTCATGGCACTTAGGTTAATCGCCTGAATATCGACTATTTTCTGAAATGATTCATCCTTGGTGGAATAACGAGGTATTTCACCTTTTAGTTGCTCATACGCGTTAGTTATTACAGATTGTTGATTAGTTGTTAAATCAGGATCTTGCGTGGCGGAAAATAAAACTGATTTTTCTCTTTTGGATATGGACTTTGTTGATGTATTCCGTGTTGAATTTGTTTGTGTTGAATTTGTTTGTGTTGAGGGGGGAGGTGAGTCGGATGATTCTGCATGGTTGTTGTTAGCATCGTTTTTGTCACAGCCGGATAAAACGCTCGCAGCCATAAACAGGCTGATTACACTGAGAACCAAAACGGATGTTTTTGCTGCAGGCGCACTGGACATTTGCTTCACCATTTTATGGGGTGGTTTAAAACAGCTGGTTGGATTTCCCTAACCGCTATTTAGAAATACACTTCTAAATTGGGGTTAGGGATTTATTCTATCTGATTTTTTCAGCCTTTTGTGAGTAATCTCCTGGCGCTCAGTTTTAGCCCATATTGCGTTTAATTTTGGCGGTTTGTTTGAGAAAGAAAGCCGATCTGGTGCGCGGATTGTGTTTGCGTGGTGCCGGCAGAGTGGCCGCGAGTTCGATTGCCTGTTTTTTAGTCAGGTCTTTGGCTTTTACGCCCCAATATTTTTGTGCTGCGGCTTCAACGCCGTAAATTCCCGGCCCGAATTCCGCCACATTGAGATAAAGTGTCAGGATTCTGCTCTTTTTCAGGTTTTGTTCCATGGCAAACGTTAGCACGAGTTCATGCCATTTACGAAAAGGATTACGTGACGGGGTCAAAAAAAGGTTTTTCGCCGTCTGTTGTGAAATTGTTGATGCGCCATAAACAAAACGTTTTTGCTGCCAGTTATATTCCATGGCTTTTTTAAATGCCTCAGTATCAATACCGTCATGGCGGTAAAAGCGCGAATCTTCTGCTGCTAACACCGCTTTTACCAGGTTGTCAGGGATGTCTTTCCACTCGATTGGTGTCCACCGAAGTCGTGGGCGGCTTCTGTCCTGCCAGCTTTGTCGTTGATATTGATTAATAAACTGTGACTGGGGCATGGGCCCGCTTGCATACCATTTCCACTCCGGCCAGATGCCGATTAAATAACCGGTATCAATTAAAAACACCACAATTATCAGGCGAATTACCCAGGTAATGGTTTTTCCCAGTCTGGGAAACATCGTAAAAAAGCGACGCCATTTAGCCAGCATTGCGTTTCTTATGCGCTTTATCCATGGAGTACCGGGGTTGATAGCTGATGCAGTGTCTGTTTTGTTTTTTTTCATACTTTTTATTTATTCGGGGCCGTGAATGAATACGCTGAATTGATTTCAATCAAGCATTGTGCCGTGCTATTCATGAATTTTCTGAGATAAAACAAAAAAAACTTAAATCTCCCTTCAGGGATGAGCATGATATGCCGAATAAGGGATGAGTTCTGAAGATAATCGAATGCTAGTTGGTCTTAAATTATTGTCAGACGCGTGAATATGAATTAATGCAATACAAATGAGCAGGAATTGAATAATGTCGAAAGAAACCGCCGCAAAAAGCAGCGCTAAACGCGAAAACTTCATAAACTCCGTTGATGAAAGAACAAAACTGGCCGGTGCTAATCGCCTGGAGGTGTTACTTTTTAGTCTGGGGTATGATGAAAATACCGGCCGAGAAGAAGTATTCGGGATTAACGTGTTCAAGGTGCGCGAGGTATTAAACACGCCGGTCATAACGCATGCCCCTGATATGCCCCCGGCGGTCGCCGGACTGGTGAGCCTGCGTGGTGTTATGGTGCCTGTTGTGAATGTCTCCAAGTTTTGCGGCATGAACGTCAAAAAAGACCCTGGCGTTTTAATTGTTACTGAGTACAACAAACAAACACAGGCCTTGCTGGTTGATTCGGTAGAGCATATTTTACGTATGGAGTGGAACGAAATTAAAGTGCCACCACCAATGCTGGCACATCAGTTCGGCGGCTTGTTAACCGCTGTCACTGAAATTAAAGATGGACGTATTGTGATGATTCTGGATGTTGAACGGGTTTTAGCTGAGACGGATCAATACGGTAACGACATTGATGAATTAAAAGGCATTGACAGCATTGATGCTGATCTTACCATTTTGTATGCGGATGATTCATCAATGGCGAGAAAACAAATTGAACAGACGCTCGATCATTTAGGTATTGGTTATATCGGTACGCGAAACGGCAGCGAAGCCTGGGAAAAGTTGAAAAGCCTAAAAAAACAGTCTGAACTGTTGGATAAGCCGATTTTTGATTTTGTTGCTGCGGTGTTAACGGATGTTGAAATGCCTGAAATGGACGGTTATGTGCTGACTAAAAAAATAAAAAGTGACCCGGTATTGTGTGAGTTACCAGTATTAATGCATTCGTCACTTTCTGCCGATGCGAATGTGGCAATGGGTAAAGCCGTTGGTGCCGATATTTATGTGCCGAAATTCAGCGCAAAAGAATTATCTGATGCCGTTACCATGTTAAATAAAAAGAGCATAGAAAGAAAAAAAGCAGATGAATAGCACGAGCTAAGAGTTTTATTTCAATAATACGCCGAGTAGCTACGGCTGAATTATTATATTTTTCCCATATTCAAGCAGCTGACCTAAAATGGCAATTTGCGCCGGGGTGATGCTGTTTGATTGTTTTAACGCCTGAATGCGATTTTTAAATTTTAACACGGTCATCCACGAATTGTTTTCATCTGTGAGCCGTGCCTGCCGGTAGTTTTCCCAGCGTTTTTTTTCATCTTCAGTTAATGAAGCGGGGTGATTTCTGGCCCGATATCGAAATAACATTTCATCTAATCGACTATCGCTAAAATCAAACTGTTTACCGATGAGCGAGGCAGGATCAAGCCGATGTATTTGTTGCATCAGGTTTTTATCCCGGCTGCTGAAAAACGGCCCACTATACAGGGCCTGGTCGGGGTCGGTAATATCAGCAAAATCATTTTCACTAAACACTTCAACCAGTTTGTGCTCCAGGTCGGCCGATTGTCTGAGTAACTCTAGGTGTTTGTGGCTTGAAGTCTTATCAATGCTTAATCGTTGCGCCACATAGTCATCAATTTTTGCGGGCACGATAACTGGGCACTTATTGAGGTGAATCGATTTAATGGCGATACGCTCTTCACCTTCGGGCAAGTCTTCGGCCTTTGTGTATAGACGTTTCCGAATTTCCTCCGCAGTGAGAGATAACAGGCTTGAGGGGTCATATCGTAAGTCGTAACACACCACTGCATTTGTATTTGTCGGGTGTTGAATTAAAGGCACGACTAATGCGGTACAATAAAAAACAGTTGAGAACATTGACGAGGTATGCAGCACCGGTTTTTTGTTCGCCGCGTCGAGTAACTTGATTACATTTGTTTTCTGCCGATTTTTAAAATAATAATCATATAAGGCAGGTTGTTTTTGTTTAATGAGTTTTGCAATGGCTATGGTGGCCAGCACGTCGGACAGCGCGTCATGTGCCGATTCGTGTGATAAATTATTGGCTTGTGTGAGTTGCTCCAGGCGGTAACTCGGCCGGCCGTCCTCGTGCGTGGGCCAGTTAATGCCATCGGGGCGCAGCGCATGAGTGACTCTCACCAGGTCAATAATATCCCAGCGTGAGTTACCATTTTGCCATTCCCTGTCATAAGCGGGAAAGAGGTTTCGATACAGGGAATAACGGGTGAACTCATCATCAAAGCGCAGGTTGTTATAACCGGCAACGCAGGTATTGGGCTGTGAAAACTCGTCCAGGATGGTCTGCATGAAAGTGCTTTCGGGCACGCCGTCACTTAAGGTTTTTTGTGGAGTAATGCCGGTGATTAAACAGGCGTCCGGCTCTGGCAAAAAGTCATTCGCGGGTTTGGCGTAAATCATCAGCGGCTCGCCGATGATATTCAGGTCAAAATCGGTTCTAACACCGGCGAATTGAGAAGGTCGATCTGTTTTCGGGTTGATGCCGAATGTTTCATAGTCATGCCAGTAAATACTTGGCGAATTTGATCCGTTTTTTGCCATGCTTGATTTGGCCTCGACTTGTGTTTATGGATAAAGGTATTGAGTTTCATTGCAATTTACATAACAATTCAACTAATTGCGAATATTATTAAGAGATATAAGAGAAGAATAAATGAGTCAAGAAGCGGAGTCAGTGCACGGTGTATGGTCTAGCCGTTGGGTGTTTATTCTTGCCGCAACCGGCTCGGCCGTCGGGCTGGGTAATATCTGGAAATTTCCTTACATCACCGGTGAAAATGGCGGTGGTGCCTTTGTTTTGATTTATCTGCTTTGCATCGCAGCGATTGGTATTCCGATTATGATGGCGGAAGTGTTAATGGGTAGGCGTGGGCGAAGCACACCGATTAACAGCCTAAAAAATTTATGCGCCGAGGCAAACGCGCATCCGGCCTGGCAGATCGTCGGCTGGTCTGGCATGTTGGCGGGGTTTCTGATTCTGTCATATTATTCGGTGATCGCGGGCTGGGCGTTGTCATTTATTGTCGATTCCTTATCCGGCACGTTTGATGGTGCCACTGCCGAAGCCGTCGGCCAAAATTTTTCTAATTTACTTGCTTCACCGCTCACCCTGGTTTTCTGGCATACGTTGTTTATCTTAATGACGATGATGGTCGTCGCACGTGGCGTGCGTAATGGCCTGGAAAAAGCGGTACGATTTTTGATGCCATCGCTGTTTATTTTACTTTTAGTGATGGTAGGTTACGCCATGAGCATGGGTGAGTTTATGCGCAGTGTTGAATTTTTATTTCGCCCGGATTTCAGTAAAATTACCGCGAATGGTGTGCTGATTGCCATGGGTCACGCATTTTTTACGTTAAGTCTAGGCATGGGCGCGATTATGATTTATGGCGCATATTTACCCAAGGGCGCCTCTATTGCAAAAACCAGCATCATTATTGCCCTTGCCGATACACTGGTGGCTTTGTTGGCGGGTTTGGCAATTTTCCCGATTGTTTTTTCTAATGGTTTAGCACCGGGTGCCGGGCCGGGGTTGATATTTCAAACATTACCGATCGCCTTCGGGCAGATGCCTGGTGGCATTATTTTTGGTGCTTTGTTTTTTATTCTATTATCTTTCGCTGCCTGGACGTCAGCCATTTCGCTGATTGAGCCCGCTGTTACGTGGTTGGTTGAAAATAAAAATATGAGTCGTGACCGGGCCTGTGTCGTGGCTGGCGGGATTACCTGGCTGGTTGGTTTAGGCACGGTATTATCTTTTAACTTGGGCAGTGAGGTGAAGCTGTTTGATAAAACCTTTTTTGATTTGCTTGATTATTTAACCGCAAATATCATGCTGCCATTGGGCGGATTAGCCATGGCAATTTTTGTGATTTGGGTAATGCCAAAACAGGCAGTGGTTGACGAATTGAACATTGGCCAGCGTACGGGCTTCAAAAGCTGGTTTTTATTGGTGAAATTTGTCACCCCGATTGCTGTTATAATCGTCTTTTTAAACGCAATTGGGATCCTATCTTGAGCTTGTCTGAGTAAATGATGTAATGAAAAGCAGCAAAAGGTCTTACGGGGTCTTTGAAAAAATGTAAGTTAGGGCTAAATTTATGACAGTAATCAATCGCAGTGCACTTGTTCCGTTTTCTGCGAATGACATGTTTAAGCTGGTTGATGATATTGACCGTTACGCAGAATTTTTACCCTGGTGTAAATCAACCAACGTGATCAGCCGCGATGCGACCGATAATGCCGAAGTTGTCGCCAGCATTGAGATCGCAAAGGCCGGCATAAACAAAACATTTACCACCCGAAATGAAAATGTGGCCGGCACTCAAATAGAGCTGAAGCTGGTGGATGGCCCTTTTGATCACCTGCATGGTTACTGGCGTTTCGCACCGTTAAATGAACATGCCTGTAAAATTACCCTGGACATCGAATTTGACTTTTCAAATAAACTGCTCAGCATGACGCTGGGGCCGGTGTTTAGTCAGATATGCAATTCATTAGTTAATGCCTTTGTTAGCCGGGCTAACGAAGTTTATCGATAAGGGTGTCTCTAAAAAGTGAGTACTGAAGCGAGTGAATCAAACGCAGCGGTTCAAAAAATTGTTGTAGAATTAAGTTATGCATTACCTGACGAGCAAACTTTGCTCAGCTTTGATGTTGATGAGGGCACAACGGTTAGTCAGCTGATTGAGTTGTCGGGTATTTTGGAGCAATTTCCCGAAATTGATTTAGGCAAAACCAATAAAATTGGTGTTTTCGGCAAATTAACGAAACCCAATACCGTGCTAAGAGAAAAAGACCGGGTTGAAATTTATCGACCGCTGATTGCTGATCCGAAAGAAGTCCGCAGACGTCGCGCTGCAGAAGGTAAGGCGATGAAAAAAGGTGGTGGGGATTTGTAGCATGGCTGCTTATTGCTATTATTTACCGCGAATGACATAACAGGCTGTTCATCAGTTTTCCGTTCATTTTTGTTGAATGGGATGTCCATTTACCGTAAATGAACGAAAAATCTATCTCAAAAGGACTTTTCCTCGCGACGACTTTCATTCTTGGATAAGCTCTCCTGGTGAAGTTCATTAAGCGTGTTATAACTCATGCTTAATAAACTTGTTTTAAGGGTGGTTATTTCACAATTTTTACCAGCTTATCATTTTCAAAATAAACCGATATATGGCGATATTCCGTGATTTTGCGTTTGTCTCCAGGTTGATCCGTATAAATATAATCCCATCGGTCGGCGTGAAAAGGGTCAGTTAACAACGGGCTGCCCATCACAAATTTAACCTGGCGTTTGCTGTTGCCAATTTTAAGCTGGTCAATCATCTCGTCTTTGATAATATTGCCCTGCTGTATGTCCAATCGGTGAACAGTGCACCCGCTGGTGCTGATTAATAATACAAATAACAGAAAAATTAATATTTTAGGCATGAAACTCACTCGTATTGGGTTATATTCTTTGTGCGCAACTTTTTATACGCAACATTAAGTGATTATACTATGGATAAACAAAATTTAAAAAACGCGGGTTTAAAAGCGACATTACCCCGTGTCAAAATATTACAGGTACTAGAAGAAACCGGTCACTCACACATGAGTGCGGAAGATATATATAAAGTCTTTACAAGCAATAATGAAGATATCGCGCTGGCAACGATTTATCGGGTTTTAACCCAGTTTGAAGCTGCTGGCATGGTGTGTCGCCATCGTTTTGAAGACGGGCGGGCCGTTTTTGAGCTAAATACCGGCGATCATCATGATCATCTGGTTTGTATTAAGTGCGGTAAAGTTGTCGAATTTGTTGATAACATCATCGAAGAGCGCCAAAAAGAAGTGGCTAAAGACGCCGGCTTTGAAATGACAGACCATTGTTTATATATTTACGGTGTTTGTGGCAGCTGCCAGTAAACCAGGTACCAGATCTCAAGTTACGGCTCGGTTAATAATCTTTATCATTGATTCGAATAATTTTGTGTGGGCAAAGAAAATTAAGTTTCTATCGCAGGAAACTTGTTAAAAGGTGGCTAAACGAACGTTAAAAAGACTCGCGAAAATAGAATATGTGAGTCTTCAGTTAATGACTATTGTCGTTATTACTAGTCAGCATTTCTTTCGCATACTGATGGGTTTTTTCGGTTAACTCCAGGCCGCCAATCATGCGGGCAATTTCAATTTCTCTTTCAGCTTGGTTCAGCGGAATAATACGGGTGGTGACCCCTGTTTTTGCCTGTTGCTTTTCCACCAGCCAGTGAGTATCACTTTTGGCTGCAACCTGTGCCTGATGCGTGATACAGACAATTTGCTTGTTTACGCCCAGATCTTTTAATAATTTACCAACCACTTCGGCAATACCGCCGCCGATGCCCACATCAACTTCGTCAAATACCATTGAGGGAATTTCAGTGACCTGCGCGGTAACAACTTGAATCGCCAGACTAATGCGGGAAAGCTCACCACCGGAGGCAATTTTTCCCAGCGGTTTTAACGGCGTGCCGGGATTAGTGCAAATGCTGAACAGGATATTTTCATTGCCGTGTTTTGTTGGTAACTTGTTTTCTACATCGATTAACAGGGCTTCAAACTGACAGCGCATGCCAAGGTTTTTTAAAATCACCTCTGACGATGTTTTCAATTTTTTTGCGGCTAAAATACGTTTTTTTGACAGTTTGTCGGCTATTTGTTGATAGTCTTTTTTTGCTTGAGTTATATCGGCTTGCAGATTACCCAGGGTTTCTTCGGCGTTCAGCAGAGGTGAAAGTTCGTCTTCCAGTTTTTTTTGCGTCTTTAGCAAGTCCTGCGGTTCGCAATGATGTTTACGTGAAATATCAAGCAAGGTAGAAAGCCGGTTTTCGACAGAAATAAAATGATCATTATTAAACGGCTCGTCACTGCTCTGGTGTTGCAGGTCACTAATGGTTTCATCGATATTAATCGCTGCGCTGTTTAGGGCTTCAATACTGGTTCTTATTTCGGGCAAAAATTCCGTCAGGGGTTCCAGGGTTTTGATAGTGGCTGATAATTTTGATGTTATTGCATTTTCGTCATCGCTTAACAGGTTAATCGAGTGGTCCAGGGCTTGTTCAATTTGCTCTACGTTGGCCAGTTGTTTGTGTTCCTGCTCCAGCGTTTGCCACTCGCCTTCAACCAGCCCTATGTCACGCAATTCTCTAAGTTGAAATTGCAAAAAATCAATGCGGGTTGCTCTTTCCGCGATGTTGGCTTTTAGTTCTTTTAACTGACGATTTAAGGTATTCCATTTTTGAAAAGCGGCGGCTACTTTTCCAGTGAGTGTTTGATTGGCACCAAAGTTATCGAGTAGTTCTCGCTGCGTATCCTGTCGCAAAAGGGATTGATGCTGGTGCTGGCTATGAATATCTATGAGTTTTTCGCTGAGCGTTTTTACCTGCTGTAATGGCACGGGGAGGCCGTTAATATAAGCCCTCGACCCACCCTCGGAAGAAACCGTGCGACGCAAAATACATTCATCATTGGCATCCAGTTCCTGCTCTGTTAACCATTGATTAACCTCGGGTAAAGATGAGGTGTCAAAGCTGGCAATGATTTCACTGCGTTTTTCACCGTGTTTAACAAAGGATGCGTCGGCTCTATCGCCCAGCACTAATCCTAATGCATCAATGGCGATAGATTTACCCGCGCCGGTTTCGCCGGTTATGACTGTCATGCCTTTAGGGAAGTCGAGTTCGAGGTTGTCAATAATAGCGAAGTGACGGATATGAAGCTGTTGTAACATTTAGTGATGCCCACCCCAGTGAAGTTTGGCACGAAGAATTTCGTAATAGTTATAATCCATCGGATGTAACAAGGTGACTGTTTTATCGAGCTTTTTAATACAAATTTTATCGCCGCCAATGACACCAAGATTAATCTGGCCGTCACAGGTAACCTGGGCGCGAGCATGGCCGGAAGTGCTGACTGTAATGTCTACGCTGCTGTTGCCGTGTACGACTAACGGCCGCTGGCTTAACGTGTGCGGGCAAATAGACACGAGTAAAAAGGCATTTAAGGTTGGGTGAACAATTGGGCCGCCAGAGGACAGGGCGTAAGCCGTGGAGCCGGTTGGCGTTGCGACAATTAATCCATCAGAGCGTTGAGTGTTGACGAAGCCGCCATCTATGATGGTTTCAAATTCCAGCATTCTGGCTTCTTCCCATTTGTGCACCACAACATCGTTAAAGGCGATGCTTTGGTTAATTTGCTCGCCATCACGAATAACAATTGCGCTTAGCAGGAGACGGTCTTCCGAAATGTATTTGCCTGACAGGATTTCAGCGAGTTTTTCGTTGGTTTGTGACGCTGCAATGTCAGCAAGAAAACCCAGTGTGCCCAAATTAACGCCCACCATCGGCACATCATAATTTGAAAGCGAGCGGGCGGCACTTAATAAGGTGCCATCCCCACCCATGGCGATGATCAGGTCGCATTGTTCGCCCATTTCATGTCGAGTCATCGAGGGAAAATTGTGGGAATGAAAAATACTCGCGGTATTGTCATCAACAAATACGTCGAGTTTGCGGTCTTTCAGGAAACTGGCGAGGTTTGACAGATGCTCGCCGATATCTGCATTCGCGTATCTTTTCCCAATCAGGCCAATTGTTTTAAATTCTGTAGGCATTATCACTCCGTATGCGTTTTCCGGCCTGTTGTTAGGTTTTTGGCTAGACTAATTCATTGTTCATCATAATTCTATGGAAAATTGATCTCATAAGCGGGCATCTATGCTGATATAGAGAGTCCGTTTATCCGCTTTGGTGCTTTTATCGACGATATAATGGCAAAAATATCGATTTTGGTATTGGAATTTTGAGAATAGCCCCCATAACTAAGCCAGAATTGAAGCCAGAATTGATATAAGTGTTTAGATGTGGAGGAAATAATGCCAAATAACAATGAGATAGCCGAAGAGCCAGTAGTTGCTGAAAATGATGTAATTGATGCGGCAACAGATGCAACAGTTGCCGCAGAAGGTGAGCCCGTCGTATCAGAGGTCGATGCTTTAAAGGCAGAGATTAGCGCTTTAAAAGACGCATTGGCAGAAGCAGAGCAAAAAGCCACTGTAAACTACGATTTGGCGTTAAGAACCAAGGCTGAAGCTGAAAACTCACGCCGTCGTCAGGAAAAGGACTTAAGTAACGCTCGAAAATTTGGCGTCGAGAAGTTTGCCAAAGAACTGTTACCAATTATAGATAGTATGGAAATGGGCCTCGGTGTCGCTACGGATGATGCTGACGTTGGCAAGTTTCGTGAAGGCTCTGAAATGGCGATAAAAATGTTTGTCTCCGCACTTGAAAAAATTGGTGCGACTGTCATTGATCCGCAAGGTGAAAAGTTTGATCCCGATAATCATCAGGCGATGAGCATGGTTGAAAACGCAGACCTGGCACAAAATACGGTGATGAATGTGGTGCAAAAGGGGTATTTGCTTCACGGCCGTTTAATGCGCCCGGCAATGGTTATCGTCTCAAAAGGCGGGCCGGCTGCAACGCCGTCCGGTGGCTCAATAGATGAAATCGTATAAAAACACCTTGTAAGGCTTGAAAAAAATGGGGTTGTCCCAATATTAGAAATCAAGCTAATTAAACAAAATTTGAACAATTTACAGACTATATTTCGGAGAAAACTTCATGGGTAAAATAATCGGTATTGACCTCGGTACAACAAATTCCTGCGTTGCGGTAATGGAAGCAGACGGCGCACGTGTACTTGAAAATGCAGAGGGCGAACGCACCACGCCTTCTATTGTCGCTTTTACTGATGACAATGAAGTGATTGTTGGTCAGCCAGCAAAACGTCAGTCGGTAACAAATCCTACTGATACCTTTTATGCCGTAAAGCGTTTGATCGGTCGTCGTTTTGACGAAAAAGTTGTTCAGCGTGATATCGAGCTTGTGCCATATAAAATTGTTAAAGCTGACAATGGCGATGCGTGGGTTGAGGCAAAAGGCAAAAAAATGGCCGCGCCAGAAATTTCCGCGCGAGTACTTCAAAAAATGAAGAAAACCGCAGAAGATTATTTGGGTGAAGAAGTGACCGAGGCTGTGATCACTGTGCCTGCTTATTTTAACGACTCGCAACGCCAGGCAACAAAAGATGCCGGTAAAATCGCGGGTCTTGATGTAAAACGCATCATCAACGAGCCAACTGCTGCGGCACTGGCTTATGGTATGGACAAAAAAACTGGCGATAAAAAAATTGTTGTTTATGATTTGGGTGGCGGTACGTTTGACGTATCAATTATCGAAATTATTGAAATTGACGGTGAGCACCAGTTTGAAGTATTAGCCACAAATGGTGATACATTCCTGGGTGGTGAAGATTTTGATACGCGATTAATTGATTATTTAGTTGAAGAATTTAAAAAAGACGCTGGTGTTGACCTTAAAAATGACCCGTTAGCGTTGCAACGTTTAAAAGAAGCGGCTGAAAAAGCTAAAATTGAGTTATCTTCAACGCAACAGACTGAAGTTAACCTGCCTTATATTACGGCGGATGCCTCTGGTCCAAAACATCTAAACATTAAAATCACGCGCGCTAAGCTTGAGGCGCTGGTTGCTGATCTGATTTCAGGTACGATTGCACCTTGTAAAACAGCGATGTCTGACGCTGGTTTATCAATGTCTGATATCGACGATATCATTCTTGTTGGTGGTCAAACACGTATGCCTAAGGTGCAGGAAGCGGTTAAAGATTTTTTTGGTAAAGAGCCACGTCGTGATGTAAACCCTGATGAAGCGGTTGCCGTAGGCGCGGCCATTCAAGGTGGTGTATTGGGTGGTGACGTAACAGATGTATTGTTGCTTGATGTAACACCGCTGTCCCTGGGTATAGAAACAATGGGTGGTGTAATGACCAAACTCATTGATAAAAATACTACGATTCCGACGAAAGCTAACCAGGTTTTCTCAACCGCCGAGAACAATCAGACTGCCGTAACCGTTCATGTATTACAAGGTGAGCGTGAGCAGGCAGCTGGTAATAAGTCTCTGGGTCGTTTTGATTTGCAGGACATTCCACCAGCAGCACGTGGTGTTCCACAAATTGACGTTATCTTTGATATTGATGCAAACGGCATTTTAAATGTATCAGCTAAAGATAAGGCAACAGGTAAAGAACAGTCTATCGTCATTAAAGCGTCCAGCGGATTGTCTGATGAAGAAGTCGATGCCATGGTGAAAGATGCCGAAATGCATGCGGATGAAGATAAAAAGTTCCATGAGCTTGTTGGCGTACGTAACACCGCTGATGGCATGATTCACGCGACTGAGAAATCCATGGAAGAAATGGGTGACCAGGTTGAAGCTGAAGAGAAAGCCGCAATTGAAGCTGCAATTGCTGACTTGAAAGACGCATTAAAGGGTGACGATAAAGACGATATCGAAGCGAAAACAACCAAATTAACTGAAGCTTCAGGCAAAATGGCTGAACGTGCCTATGCGCAAAAAGCCGGTGCCGAGGGCGCGGCAGATTCAGATTCGTCTGCTAAAGAAAAGGCTGACGATGTTGTGGATGCCGATTTTGAAGAAGTGAAAGATAAGTAAAAACATTTTGTAATCACGCAGCGTGCGCTGACTGGTTACAACGGTTATTTATTATTACTGTAAGTTAAGCAGGCGCGGTATTTCCGCGCCTTTTGCTATTTAATTTTTTGTCATTGGTATGTGTAAATAAGTTGGATTAAAAATGTCAAAACGCGATTTCTATGAGATTTTAGGCGTAGCAAAAAACGTCAGCCAGGCCGAGCTAAAAAAAGCCTATCGCAAACTTGCGATGAAACATCACCCGGATAGAAACCCGGACGATGCAGCGGCCGAAGAAAAATTTAAAGAAGCCAAAGAAGCTTATGATATTTTAAGCGATGAGCAAAAACGTTCTGCTTATGATCAATTTGGCCATGCCGGTGTTGATCAGTCAATGGGCGGTGGCGGTGGTCATGGTGGCGCCGGCGGTTTTGGTGATGCGTTTGGCGATATTTTCGGTGATATTTTTGGTGGTGCGCGTGGTGGTGGCCAACGAGTCGTGCGTGGCGATGACTTACGTTACAACCTTGAAATGACACTTGAAGATGCTGTTTCCGGTAGTGCTGTAAAAATTCGTGTGCCGACTTTAGTTGCCTGTAATACCTGTGACGGCAGTGGCGCTAAAAAGGGTAGTTCTAAAAAAACCTGTGATACCTGTGGCGGTCACGGTCAGGTACGAATGCAACAGGGTTTTTTCTCTGTACAGCAAACTTGCCCAAAATGTCATGGCAGCGGCGAAATCATTTCTGATCCATGTCGAACTTGCCATGGACAGGGGCGTGTTAGAGATCATAAAACCTTGTCGGCTAACATTCCGGCAGGCGTGGATACAGGTGATCGAATTCGTCTGTCAGGTGAGGGTGAAGCCGGTGAAAATGGCGCGCCACCGGGTGATTTATACATTCATATCAACGTAAAAGAGCATCCGATCTTTGTACGCGAGGACGCTAATTTGTATTGTGAATTACCCATTAGTTTTGCAACGGCGGCATTAGGTGGGGAGCTTGAAGTACCCACACTTGATGGGCGGGTTAAATTAAAAGTTCCGGCGGAAACACAAACTGGCAGAATGTTTAGGATACGCGGCAAGGGTGTGAAGCCCGTGCGTGGCGGACCAATGGGTGATTTATTTTGCAAAGCGACAATTGAAACACCGGTTAAATTAAACGGCGAGCAAAAAGACTTGCTTAAAGCATTTGAAGACTCGTTGAGTGGCAAAAAACACAGCCCGCAATCTCATTCATGGCTGCACAAGGTGAAAGAATTTTTGGGGTAGATTGACTTGTTGCAATAACTTATTTCGCAATAAATAGCCAGGCTGAGGGCGTTAAGCATGAGTGCTGATAAGGGTGTTCATCAAGGGAAAAGTAAAGCGGTTGATGAAAACAGACGTACGTTGTTAGCTAAATTGGTAGCGGCTACTTCTGGTTTGTTTGCTTTTTCTATTGCGACTAAAACTGTTGCTGTTGAAACCATTGCTGATGAAACCCTTGCTGATGAAGGCATGGGCGCTGATGAATTGCGTTTTCCTGGTGATCCGGCTGAACATCAGGTTGTGTACCAGTTTAATAAAGCAGATGTAGATTATCAGCAACAGGTTTTATTTTCGGTCGGTGCAATGATCAGAAAATATGGTGACAATATCAAAATTGTTGTTACCTGTTTCGGGTCGGGTATTCATATTCTGGCAAAAAAACCGGGGCGTCCTGTCTCAGAAGAAATTAAGCAGCGTGTGGCAAGCCTTAATGTATACGGCGTTGAGTTTCATGCCTGCGGTAATACCCTGAAATCACTCAATTGGACTAAAAAAGACCTTCAGCCGTTTGTTAAAGTGGTTGACGTTGGCGCAGCCGATTTGTTAGAGCTGCAGGAGCAGGGTTTTAGTTATATAAGCTGGTAGGTAAAAAAGTAAATGATAAGAATTGCAATTACCGGCGCAGCCGGTCGCATGGGTCGTAGTTTGATGGAAGCCTGCAGTGCAACAGAAGGCCTGCAGGTTACCGCTGCAATCGTTAAACCCGGTAGCACATTGGTTGGCGCCGTAGCTGGTGAGCTGATCAGCGATAACACTATTTTTGCAAAAATTGTTGATGATATAAACGCTGTACTCGATACGTTTGATGTTTTAATTGATTTTACGTCGCCAGAGTCAACCCTGTTAAATCTCGAAATTTGTCGCGCTGCAGGAAAAAAGGTTGTTATTGGTACAACGGGTTTAGACGACAGCCAGAAGCAACAAATTGAAACCGCGGCAAAAGATGTCGCAATTTGTTTTGCGCCGAATATGAGCGTGGGTGTTAACCTGTGTTTTAAGTTGCTTGAAATCGCCGCGAAAGTGATGGGCGAAGAGTCAGACATTGAAATCATTGAAGCCCATCACCGCCACAAAAAAGACGCACCTTCCGGCACTGCATTACGCATGGGTGAAGTTGTTGCAGATACCTTAGGGCGTGATCTGACAAACTGCGCTGTTTATGGTCGCGAAGGTGTTACCGGCGAGCGTGACCCGAAAACTATTGGCTTTGAAACCATTCGCGCTGGCGATATTGTCGGCGATCACACTGTTTTATTTGCCGCCATGGGTGAGCGAGTTGAAATTACGCACAAAGCATCGAGTCGCATGACGTTTTCTAAAGGTTCGATGCGTGCAGCGAAATGGCTGATGGACAAACCGATTGGCTTGTATGACATGCAGGATGTATTATCTTTGCGAGATTGCTAATACATATTAGTTGTTTTTTTAATACTAGTGGTTTGCAAAAACTATTTATAAGACCCATGTGCTAGCCGCTTAAAATGTGAAACCAGTTGCTTCTTTAGTCCCTTCGGAATATTCTTAATAGTCAGTGTCTCGTCATTTTCATTATAAAAAACACTTTCATCTAACTGATTCGTTGAAAAAGTTAGCGACAGATCTTTGTCCCGTCCGGAAAATTTAACATAACGTCGCAGGCTTTTTTTATCGATCATTAATTCCTGTTCGGACGCTTCGCTTGGGTTTTCACCGCTCGTCGGATTGTGCGGCAACATTTCGTGGATAAATTTTTCACAGTCAATACCTTCTACCGATTGCGAGATTGATTGGGAAAGCGTGGGAATGTGAACGGCCTCATCTTTTGCTTCCTGTTCTTCGCAGTAGTCAATGACTTGATCACGGAATTCTTTTTGCCTTTCTTCAGGTACGTGTTTTGAAAAGGCGTCGAGATTGTCTAAAAATTCTTTGGTCGATTTTGCGCGGTCAATGCTGTTTCCAAACCCGCTCAGGTCGTGTAGCGCATCAGAAAGCACTTCGTTTCCTTTTGGGGGCACGAGTGTGAGGTAGTGGTATTTTGGTCGTTGTTTCCAGTCATTTATATTCAACTTTAACCCACAAAGTGAACTGCCGGTATCGATGGAATAAATAGGGGTGATTTCCAGTGTATCGTTGATAGTCAGGTATTCGTTCTGGTTAACGATAAAGAGATAAAAGGTGCTCTGTTTATCATTTGGTTTGATATCGGTATCGATAAAGAACAGTAAGTGCGCATTTATGTCGCCATTTTGCTGGTTCAGCGTGTCTTCGAGTTTTTGCACGAAATTGGTGGTAAAACGCTGAAATTGGCTATTGTCGTCCATAAAAGCATCTATCTCTTCTGCCAGTATGGCTGCCTCAATGCTTTCATCGAAGCTGCCGTGTTTACGGCTGACTCTTGAGTTAAAACTGCTTTTCAAGGACTCAAACAAGCTGGTTTGCTGAGTATTAATTGCGAGTTCTGAGTTTCGTAACGACAAAACGCAGTCATCGTCGATTTGTTTACTAATGTGATGGGCAATAACGTGGGTAATTGGCATTCGTCTTCCGGTAATAGCAATAAATGGAGAGCAGCGATGATACGTTAAAACAGTGAAACAAGGGGATAATTTCTATTTAATTTTTAAACGCCGTAGACAGTTTAAGGCTGAATGAGTAAAATTCACCCCTACAGTTATATTTTATCAATTTAGTAAGTAGGGCAGCGGTAAGCCTCTGTTTTTACTTACTCAATACCCGCCGATTACGGGGTTTTCCGGCCACAATAAAGCATGTTTGAACTATTTTATAGCTTCAACCTGTTTCTTTGTGTCCCTGAGCGCCGATTTTCTGTGGGTATCTGTGTATTCAGCGAGGGATAATTTGAAACAGCAAGCCCTGTTAGCACTTGAAGACGGTAGTGTTTTTTATGGTGAATCTGTCGGCGCCGATGGTGAGACTACTGGCGAAGTGGTTTTTAACACCGCCATGACTGGATATCAGGAAATCTTAACCGATCCTTCCTACAGCCGACAAATCGTCACGCTCACTTATCCTCATATCGGTAATGTTGGCATCACGCATGAGGACGAAGAGTCTTCAAAAATTGCCGCCAGTGGTCTGGTCATTCGTGATGCGTCTATGATTCATAGCAACTGGCGTAGTAAGCAATCATTAAACGAATATCTGGTGCAACACAATGTTGTGGGTATAGCCGGTATCGATACGCGTCGATTAACTCGTATTCTTCGTGAAAAGGGTGCTCAAAATGGTTGCGTTGCCACCGGTACTGACATTGACGAAGCAGCAATTATTGCCAAAGCGAAAGCCTTTCCTGGCCTTAAAGGCATGGATTTAGCGAAAGAAGTGACTACCAGTAAACAATATGACTGGAACACAGGCATCTGGGACCTTGAAACCTCTTACGATAATGCCGAGCTAAAATCGGATGACGCCGATTATCACGTGGTTGCCATGGACTTTGGTGTAAAGCGTAATATTCTGCGTTTACTTGTAAACCGCAAATGTCGCGTGACGGTTGTGCCGGCACAAACCAGCGCAGCGCAGATTTTGGCTTTAGATCCCGATGGTATATTTTTGTCAAATGGTCCGGGTGACCCGGAGCCATGTGATTACGCGATAGCGGCAATAAAATCACTTCTGAATAAAAGCATTCCGATGTTTGGCATTTGTCTGGGCCATCAATTGCTTGCCTTGGCCAGTGGTGCAAAAACACAGAAAATGAAATTCGGCCATCATGGTGCGAACCATCCGGTTAAAGATTTAAAAACCGGTCAGGTTGCGATAACCAGCCAGAACCACGGTTTCGCGGTTGACGAACGTTCATTGCCTGACAACCTCAAGCCCACACATGTTTCTTTGTTTGATCAAAGTCTGCAGGGCATTGAAATAACCGATAAACCCGCATTCAGTTTTCAGGGGCACCCTGAAGCGAGTCCGGGGCCGCACGATCTTGAGCACCTGTTTGATCGTTTCGCTGAAATGATGAAAAACGCCTAATCGTTACTTAGTCATTTAAAACACATAAAGATTAAATTGTAAAAATATGCCAAAACGTACAGATATAAACAGTATTTTAATCATTGGCGCTGGCCCGATCGTGATTGGACAAGCCTGCGAATTTGATTATTCGGGCGCGCAAGCCTGTAAAGCACTTCGTGAGGAAGGCTATCGAGTGATTTTGATTAACTCGAATCCGGCAACAATCATGACCGACCCTGAAACGGCGGATAGCACTTATATTGAGCCTATTCACTGGAAAACAGTTGAGAAAATCATTGAGAAAGAAAAACCCGATGCAATCCTGCCGACCATGGGAGGCCAGACTGCATTAAACTGTGCACTTGATCTTGAGCGTGAAGGTGTTTTGAAAAAACACAACGTTGAAATGATTGGGGCGAAAAGTGATGCCATCGACAAGGCGGAAGATAGAGATCGTTTTAAGCGGGCCATGACCAAAATTGGTTTGCCCACACCCACAGCCGGTGTCGCACATAGCATGGAAGAGGCCGAACAAGTTCAAAAGCGCATTGGTTTTCCCGCGATTATTCGTCCGTCTTTTACCATGGGCGGCAGTGGCGGCGGCATCGCTTACAACAAAGAAGAACTTGTTGAGATTTGTACGCGCGGTTTAGACATGTCGCCAACCAACGAGTTATTGATTGAAGAATCCGTACTTGGCTGGAAAGAATATGAAATGGAAGTGGTGCGTGACCACAAAGACAATTGCATCATTGTTTGTTCCATTGAAAACTTCGATGCAATGGGTGTACATACCGGTGATTCGATTACGGTTGCACCGGCACAGACATTAACCGACAAAGAATATCAAATCATGCGTAACGCCTCGCTGGCTGTGTTGCGTGAAATTGGTGTGGATACCGGTGGTTCAAACGTACAGTTTGCGATTAACCCTGATGATGGTCGTATGATTGTGATCGAAATGAATCCACGGGTTTCGCGTTCGTCTGCGCTGGCATCTAAAGCAACAGGCTTTCCGATCGCAAAAGTGGCGGCAAAACTGGCGGTTGGTTTTACGCTTGATGAATTGACGAATGAAATTACCGGCGGCGCAACGCCAGCATCGTTTGAGCCAAGCATCGATTACGTTGTGACAAAAATTCCGCGTTTTACGTTTGAAAAATTTCCACAGGCCGATGCAACCCTCACCACGCAAATGAAATCGGTTGGCGAAGTGATGGCCATGGGCCGTACTTTTCAGGAGTCAATTCAAAAAGCGATTCGTGGTTTAGAAACAGGTAATGCAGGTTTTGATGAAAAAATTGCATTAGATGACTCTGCGTTAATGGAAACATTAAATCACAAGCTTGCTGTGCCAGGCCCTGATCGTCTCTGGTATATTGCTGACGCATTTCGTGCGGGCATGAGCACGGATGAAATTTTTAATTTAACGAATATTGATCCGTGGTTTTTAGTTCAGATTGAGGATTTGATTGAAGAAGAAGGTAAGCTGAAAATAAGCTCATTAAGCGAGCTTAAAAAAGCGGATATTTTTCGCCTGAAACAAAAAGGCTTTTCTGATAGTCGACTAGCCACCTTGTTAGCGCAATCAGAGCAGGCGGTACGAGATCATCGCCGACAGCTCGGTGTTAAGCCGGTTTACAAACGGGTTGATTCCTGTGGTGCTGAGTTTTCAACCGAAACGGCTTACATGTATTCAACTTATGAAGAAGAATGCGAAGCTAATCCCACCGATAAAGAAAAAATTATTGTATTAGGTGGTGGACCAAATCGAATTGGCCAAGGTATCGAATTTGATTACTGTTGTGTTCATGCGGCACTTGCCATGCGTGAAGACGGTTATGAAACCATTATGATTAACTGTAATCCTGAAACGGTTTCAACCGATTATGATACATCTGACCGACTTTATTTTGAGCCATTAACACTGGAAGACGTGCTTGAAATTGTTGATCTTGAAAAGCCCAAAGGCGTCATTGTGCATTACGGTGGTCAAACACCTTTGCGTCTGGCGCGCGCCCTGGAAGCGGCCGGCGTGCCTATTATTGGTACTTCACCTGACGCGATTGATCGCGCTGAAGACCGCGAACGATTTCAACAGATGATTGTGCGTTTAGGTTTATTGCAGCCTGAGAATGCCACCGCGAGAAGCGCAGCCGATGCAGTTAAGTTGGCGGCGACCATTGGTTATCCGCTGGTTGTTCGGCCTTCGTATGTACTGGGTGGTCGGGCGATGGAAATCGTGTATAACGAAGCTGATTTAGAGCGTTATATGCGTGAAGCGGTTTCGGTTTCAAATGATTCACCGGTTTTACTTGATCGTTTTCTTGATGATGCGATTGAAGTCGATATTGATGCAATTTGTGATGGTGACGAGGTCGTCATTGGTGGCATCATGGAGCACATCGAACAGGCGGGTATTCATTCCGGTGACTCAGCATGTTCGTTACCACCGTATTCTTTGTCGGCAGAGATCCAGGATAAAATTCGTGAACAGATTAAGCTCATGGCGAAAGAGCTTGGCGTTGTTGGTTTGATGAATACACAGGTTGCTGTTAAAGGTGACGATATTTATATTATTGAAGTTAATCCCCGTGCATCACGAACGGTGCCTTTTGTTTCAAAAGCGGTTGGTTTGCCACTGGCTAAAATCGCGGCGCGCTGTATGGCGGGGACTTCACTGAAAACACAAAAAATGGATGCTGAAATTATTCCTGATTTCTATTCAGTAAAAGAAGCTGTGTTTCCATTTGTGAAATTTCCCAGTGTTGACCCTGTGCTTGGCCCTGAGATGAAATCAACCGGTGAAGTGATGGGTATCGGTAAAGACTTTGGTGAAGCATTTGCGAAAGCACAGCTCGGCGCTGGTGTGGACTTACCGCTAGGTGGCGTTGTTTTCTTAAGCGTGAAAGATGCAGATAAAACCAGAACGGTTAGCGTTGCAAATGATTTAATTGAGATTGGTTTTGATGTCTGGTCTACCAGTGGTACAGCCGGGTTATTAAAAGACGCCGGTGTTGACGTGAAGGTGGTGAATAAAGTCACTGAGGGTCGTCCACACATTGTTGATATGATTAAAAATGATGAGGTTGATTTGGTGATCAACACCGCGCAAACGAAGCAGGCCGTTGCTGATTCGTTTGAACTGCGTCGTGCGGCCTTACAACACAAAGTGCCTTATACAACCACTATTGCAGGTGCAGTTGCCACTTGTCAGGCGTTGAAACGTTTGGATAATCGTGATGTAAATCGATTACAGGATCTTCACAAGGAACTAAAATTATGAATAAATTTCCGTTAACGCTACAGGGAGCAGAGGCCCTTAAGCGTGAATTGACTGAGTTAAAAGGTGTCGTAAGACCACGTATTATTCAGGCAATTGCCACCGCACGTGAACATGGTGATTTAAAAGAAAATGCAGAATACCACGCAGCAAAAGAGCAGCAGGCGTTTGCCGAAGGTCGTATCAGTGAAATCGAAGGTAAGCTGGGCAACGCGCAGATTATCGATGTAAGAGAAATGAACGCAAACGGAAAAATTATTTTCGGTACCACTGTTGGTCTTGTTGATGAAGAGACGGGTGATGAAGTGAAATATCAAATTGTCGGTAACGATGAGGCGGATATTAAACTGGGTAAGTTGTCTATTAATGCACCTATTGCCCGTGCTTTGATCGGTAAGGAAAAAGGTGACTTTGTTGAAGTACAAACACCGGGTGGCATTAAAGAATTTGAAATTATGTCGGTGGAATATATTTAGATATTGATACTCGTTTGATTTGTTGTATTAAAAAAAGGGGGCTTTTAGGGTTCCGTCACTTATTTTAACGTCATTTACCAATCCGAGGAGTCCTGAAAAGAACCCTCGGTAGGTACCTTCAAGCTCCCCATTGCCCTTTGGGCCTACAATTACCTCTCCACCAAGCAACTTACTTACCTTGGTTCTAAGTGGTGGTATATATCCATCACAAGATTCTGGCATATTCCCCACTAAGTCATGATACTTTTCTACAGCCCTAGGGATAATAGGCTCAATATCCTGAAGTTGCTCAGACTGACTTTTTCGTTCATTGACTAACTCTTCTTGCTTCTGCTCAAGATTGGCAATTTTTGTAGCAATAGACTTTGGTGGATTCTCTGACTCAACTATAAAATCAAGCAGTTTACTAATTTTCTTGTCTAGACCTTTAATTTCAGAATCAAACTTACGAATCGTTGGTTGGTAATCCTTCTTTTTAAGCTTCAGTAATTTAGCTACCTCTTTACGAAATTCTTCTACAACCTCAGGAAGGAACAAGTCATTCTGAATAGATCCTAATAGCGCAGGATTAAGAGTTATAACCTAATCTGGTGTTTCAGCTATTGAAAAGAAGCGGCGTATCTGGTTGATTGTAGTTATCAGACCAACAACCAACACAGGAGATACGCCACTATGAACAAGGATAACGTGATTGAAC
>Ga0316208_1001107_pt1 | contig 27138 bp, 21 predicted proteins | sample 3monopyrite_MG_FD_204944 | JGI IMG/M metagenome (GOLD analysis project Ga0316208, IMG submission 204944) | Microbial mat bacterial communities from mineral coupon in-situ incubated in ocean water Damariscotta River, Maine, United States -... | ecosystem: Environmental > Aquatic > Marine >... | reverse complement strand
CCGGATATCGGACTCTACATCGATCGCGAGATCGAGTGCGTCATTCTGAAGATCGACGAAGCTCGCCGAAACATCGTTGTTTCACGTCGTAAGCTGATCGAAGAGCAACGCGAAAATCTCAAGCGAGACCTGCTCGACCAACTGGTCGAAGGCGATACTCGCAAGGGTGTGGTCAAGAACATCGCCGACTTCGGTGCGTTCGTCGACCTCGGCGGAATCGACGGTCTGCTCCATATCACGGATATGAGCTGGGGCCGAATCAGCCACCCAACGGACATGGTCAAGATCGACGACGAAATCGAAGTCAAGGTCCTGAACATCGACCGCGAACGCGAAAAGATCGCTCTGGGCCTGAAGCAACTGACTGCAAGTCCGTGGGACGGCGTCGAAGCCAAGTACCCAGTCAGCGAGCGGGTGAAGGGCGAAGTCGTCAACGTGATGACTTACGGTGCGTTCGTGAAACTGGAAGACGGCATCGAAGGCCTCGTCCACATTTCCGAAATGTCCTGGACCAAGCGAATCAATCACCCGACAGAACTCGTCCAGATTGGCGACGAAGTCGAAGTGGTCGTGCTTGGCATCAACAAGGATAAACAGGAAATCTCGCTCGGCATGAAGCAGACTCAGCCGAACCCGTGGGACAACGTCACCGAGAAGTACCCGGAAGAAGCCAAGGTCACTGGGACCGTTCGAAACCTCACCAACTACGGTGCGTTCATCGAACTGGAAGAAGGCGTCGATGGCCTGCTTCACGTCAGCGATATGTCCTGGACGCGGAAGATTTCGCACGCCAACGAAATGCTGAAGAAGGGCACCGAAATCGAATGCCGCGTCCTTTCGGTCGACGAAGACCGCAAGCGAATCGCGCTCGGCCTGAAGCAGCTTTCCGAAGACCCCTGGGAAAACGATATCCCAAGCCGCTACCAGATCGACTCGATCGTCAAAGGGACGGTCACCAAGATCACCAACTTTGGCGTCTTCGTCGAACTGGAATCGGAACTCGAAGGCCTGCTGCACGTTTCTGAGCTGGCTGACCACAAGGTCGAAAACCCGGAAACCATGGTCAACGTTGGCGAAGAACTCGAAGTTCGAGTTCTCCGAGTCGACGTCAGCGACCGCAAGATCGGCCTCAGCCGCAAACTGGATGCAGTTTCGGAAGTAGCCGAAGCTGGTGCAGGCGGCGGTGCTGGTGGAGAAGGCGGCGGAGGCGGTGCAGCCGCTGCAGCGAATCAGCCACTTAAGGGTGGTATCGGTGGATCATCGGGCGGCTTGCTGATCAGTATGCCGGAAGCGGCTGCTGCTGAAGAAGCCGCAGCTCCGGCGGAGGCGGAAGACGTCGCCGAAGTCCCGGCGGAGGAAGTAGCTGATGCCCCGGCGGCTGATGCTCCTGAATTCGACGCTGAAGGTGCCACTGAGGATGTGGTTGCAGAAGCTCCGGTCGAAGAACCCGTTGCTGACGAGGTCGCACCAGAAGAGCCCGCACCAGAAGAGCCCGCACCAGAAGAGCCCGCTGCGGAAGAAGCGTCGGCAGAAGACGCTGAAGAGTCCAAAGACGAGTAATCTGATTTCCTGCCAATCGCCCTGCTCTTCTCGATCAAATGAGAACAGCGGGCGAGCGGTTTTGGACTGACGAAAGCAAGTCTCGTTTCTGCAGACAAATCGGGGAGTACCGGTTACGCCGAAAAAGTAGTACTTCCTTACGATCGATATAAGCGGCCCGTCGGAGCAATTCCGACGGGCCGTTACTTTTGCGCCAGCCGCAAGGTACCCGTGGTCTTCCTGAATTCGCTGGCCGTTCAGGTCCAGCTGACCGAACTACGCTGCCGATAAATCTTCTCAGTCTTCTCTGAAACCTCGGCTGCTGCTGCGGAATACGAACTCCAACCGTATTCGATGCTGGCAACGGCGTTGCTGTGCCGACCCAACACTGGTTCGCACATCAACCGGTCGACTTCATCTCAAGACTTCCGCAGACGGACGAATGCGGATTGCCGATTGAGTTTTCCCTTCACGTTTGACCCACTGAGTTACTTCAACAGACCAGTCATCATTCGCAAGGATCGAGCTGACTTCTGTTGTGTGAACTCTGGTTCGGAGCTCGCCTCTCTTCTTCCCCGAGCGGCTCCAGACGAATCAGAAGGACATCCATGTCGACTACAACCACAAAGCGTCGTACTTCAGCCCGCTCACGTGTCCAGAATCCTCTGGAGACCTACCTCAAGGAAATCAACGAAACTGCCTTATTATCAGCCGACGAAGAGAAGATGCTGTCGCGTCAGATTTCAGCCGGCGACGGAGCCGCTCGAGACCGCATGGTCCGAGCCAACCTGCGACTTGTCGTCAATATCGCCCGAGCCTACACCGGAAAGGGACTTCCACTTCAGGACTTGATCGAAGAAGGCAATCTCGGACTGCTGCGAGCGGTCGAAGGCTTTGACCCTGAAATGGGCACTCGCTTCAGCACCTACGCCAGCTACTGGATCAAGCAGTCGATCAAGCGAGCCCTGGTCAACTCAGCCAAGACGATCCGAATTCCGGCGTACATGGTCGAGCTGCTTTCCAAGTGGCGACGAGCAACCGCGATGCTCAGTGATCAGCTGGGTCGAACACCGACTCCGGAAGAAGTTGCCGTTGAGCTGGAGATTCCCAGCAAGAAGCTGAAGATCGTCAAGAAGGCCATCCAGCTCTACAACACAAATCCGCAAACCGACCAGCCGGACGGATCGTGGACACTCGGGGAAGTGCTGCCGGACGAAAAGAACAAAGGCCCCGACGTCGAGCTGATGGAAAACGACAACTTGAAGCACGTCTTCAAGATGCTCGACAAGATGGACCCGCGGGAAGCCACGATTCTTCGGATGCGATTCGGCCTCGACGACTCCGAGCCGAAGACGCTGAAAGAAATCGGCGAAGCTCTCGGCCTGACCCGAGAACGCGTCCGCCAGATTGAAGGCGACGCCCTGAACAGGCTAAACCGCAGCCTCAACGGCGACTGAGCAAGGCTCAACGGCGACTGAGCAAGGCTCAACAGCAACTGAGCAAGGCTCAAAACGTGAAACGGAAATAAGGAACAGCCCGGTGATCATTGATCGCCGGGCTGTTTCGTTTTGCTGCATAAAACGCGGTCGTCGTTTACTTTCCGCCGGGAACGGCATCCTGAATAGCACCCGTTGTTTTCTTAATCCGGTCAGTGACCCCGTTCAGCGTATCGAGCGTGTTCTGCTGATCCTGCCTCACACCCGCCTCAAAATTCTCAGGGTCGCCGGTCGGTGGCAGACCGGCCTGAGCTGGGTCGGGATTCAAGGAGTTAACACCGGCACCAGGAACGCCAACGCCGGGTGGTCTCGCCCCCTGATTGAGCTGCTGGCTCATGATCCCCTGCAGCATCGGGCCAGCGTATGGGTTATTCGCGATGGCATCCTGCACGGCAGTCGTGATTCTACCGGGAACCTGCAGCGCGACGCTGATTTCGTCGCCACTATTCTTTGCACTCAGAGAGTCGATTGTTTCCTTACCGATCGCCGTGAAATCCGCAAACTGCGGCGGAATCTGGCCGGCGGACGATTCAAACTGCGTCTTCAACTCAGCCAGGGCGACGTCGAGATCAGTCTTCAGTGTCTCGGCTTCCGAGGACGAGAAACACTGCATTTGCAATTCCATTTTGATGTCTGAAGTCAGGCTCAACCCAAAGGCGAATGCTTTTGCGCTTTCGTTCAGAGACTTCTCGACTTTCTGCAACGCCGGAGATGCAGACGACGACGGCGGCACTTGACTTCGTGCTTCCGCATCGAGAATCTTTGGTGGAGCGATGACAAAGATTAGCTGATGTCGAGGGTTCACAAAATCGATCCGACTGACTCGCGGCTCGGTCGGTCCTCGATCCATCGCTGCGGTCACCTGACTTTCCTGCCCGACGAGCATCGTCCGAGCGTCAGCCAGATAGACTGCTTGACCGTCAGGCGCTGAGTAGTAGCTTTTTCCGCCGTGGTCTTTCTTCCGACCTTCAGCGTCATCGCCCAGATCAGCCGCGGTGACATCCCTTTTGAACCGCACGACGCCGATCATTTTGGCATCAGCTTTCTTAGCAATTGTCGGCGCGCCGACTCGATTGCCGAGAAAACCGACCTGCTGCTGATACGTGTCTGACATATCGAGCCCAGCCATCGTGACCGAGTCGATGTCGGACAGCCCGATCTTAACTCCGCCTTGCTGAGCTGCCTGCTCCATCATGTTCTTGACCATCTCGTTGTCGCGAACGGTCGCCAGCATCGGAGCGTTCCAGAGTTCGTCTGGTTCAACTTTCACAAACAGGTCGGCGTCTTCCGGCAACCAGGCGAGATCGATGACGTTGCCGCCACCAAACGAGCCGACGGCCATGACGATGGCTCCAGCCAGCCCGCCGACAACCACCACACCTGCCAAGCCAATGGCAACGTACTTCAGCCACGGCGGCAGCCCTGCAGCCTTCTTTTTCTTTTTCGACTTCTTCTTTGATGACTTCGACGAAGCCGACCGCTTCGGAGCCGGCTCGTAATCGTCGTACTGATCGTCGCCTCCGTAGTCATCGTACGCGGTATCGTCGTATTCGCCGTACGTATCTTCGTAATCGTCGTACTCGTCTTCCGGCTCCTCGACGACGGGTTTGGCTTTCTTCTTCTTTCTGAACGGCTTCACCGTGAACGGCTCGCGACACTGCGGACAGGCCGTCTTCTTGCCGAACGCGGCTTCAGATTTCAGCTTCAGAACTTTGCTGCAGTTTGGACACTTCGTCATTGTCGACATGGATCACTCCGGACCGGAAAAAGAGATGTCACAAACGTAACATCGCCAGCCAGCACCGTCTACGGCCTGATCCACGCCATTTCGCGATCATCCGTACGACGAGCCCCGATCAAAAGCAACGCCTGAACACAACTCCTGAACACAACCGTGTCAGAAATCGCCAACCAGCTCGTCGCCCTTTCGAGTCGCCAGAGACTTCCACACTCCATCGTCGATGTTCGTTGAGAGAAAATGCACGGCGCCGTCGCCTGCCAGCATGTGACATCCTCCAATGTGCTGGCTGCTGAAGTCGTCCAAATGCGCGTTCTCGTGATTCGGAGTAAGGTCAGCGATGCCGAGGATTCTGGCTAACGCCTCTTCCCCGTCTGCCGGTGCGCCGACCCAGGTCGATTTGAAAGTCGGTGCAACATGCAGTTTTCCGGAGACAAACGACATATTCTGAAGGGCCTCGGGGCGTAATGCGAATACGCCATTCGATTCAACACGTAGGTTGCAAAAGCGATAGATTCTTCACAATCAGACAATCTTTGCATACAGCATTGGCATCGAACGAGGTCGCCCCAGGGAATGGCAGCCGATGACGAACGAAATTATCTGAATCCGATCGGCGTCGGATTCGGGCGTGGCGGTTTCAACGAGCACGTTGGCAACTACAATGATCTGCTCGCCGTAAACCAGCCGTCAGCCAACTGTCCCGCCTCCGCCAACCAGGGAAAATTCCATGTATCTTCGGATGGCCAAACGCGTCCTGCTCGAAACCGACAAACGTCTCGTTTGGAAGTTCTTCCGAAACATGGGCATTCGTGGGACGATGTCCGTCCTCAAATTCAAACGACGGCTCAAACGCGGTGAATACTTCCCGCCGTTTCTCTACGTCTCCGTCATCAACAGCTGCAACCTCAGGTGCCAGGGCTGCTGGGTCGACGTCGCGGCGAAACAGCAGACGATCGATCTGCAGGCCATGTCGAAGCTGATCACTGAAGCCAAAGAAATGGGCAACGCCTTCTTCGGCATCGTCGGTGGCGAACCGTTCATGCATCCGGAACTGCTCGAAATCTTCGAAGCTCATCCGGACTGCTATTTCCAGGTCTTCACAAACGGGCACTTCATCACGGACGAAGTCGCCAAGCGACTGAAGAAAGCCGGCAACGTCACGCCGCTGATCAGCGTCGAAGGGACCGAGATCGTCAGCGACGAACGTCGCGGCCGCGAAGACGTCCTGAGCAACACGATGCAGGGCGTCCAGAACTGCCTGAACAACAAACTGCTCACCGGAGTCTGCACCAGCGTCTGCAAAACAAACATCGACGAACTGGTCACGGAAGAGTGGACCGACCGCCTGATCGAGATGGGCGTCTTCTACACTTGGTTCCACATCTATCGTCCGATGGGTCCCGACGCGTGCCCCGACCTGTGCCTGACCCCGGAGCAGCAACTTCGAGTCCGCGAGTTCGTCGTCGAGATGCGAGCGAAGAAACCGATCGCCATCGTCGACGCCTACTACGACGGCGAAGGCAAAGCGCTTTGCCCGGCGGCAACCGGCATCAGCCACCACATCAACCCGTGGGGCGACATTGAACCGTGCCCGATCATCCAGTTCGCCACGGACAGCATCCATGACGAAACCAAGTCGCTGCGAGAAAAATTCGCCTCGAAGTATCTGAGTGACTTTCGGAATCTGGCGTCCTCAACAACTCGCGGCTGCATCGTTCTCGAACGACCGGACCTGCTCGAAGAGCTCGTCGTTCTGCACGACGCCAAAGACGCGACCGTCCGCAAGACCGCGCTGGCCGAACTCCAGAAAATGGAAGTGCGAACTTCGCAGTTCAATCCGGAAAAACAGATTCCCGAAAAGAGCTGGGTGTACCGCCTGGTGAAGCGTTTCCTGTTCAACGATTTCGGAGCGTACGACGGCCACGACCATTCAGAATCCGCCGCCCCGTTCATGCTGCAGGCCCGCGAGCAGGACGGCCCGCCGCAAAAGGATACCCGCCCGGCGACATCAGGAAGCCAGCATCCGTAGTCAATCATGGTCCTTCCCCTAACAGGTCTTGTTTGTAAATCCTGACACGATTGATCGTTTGACCCGAAGCCGCAGGCGAAGGTGCGATCTACGTTCAGAAACGCCTTCGCCTACGGCTTCGGGGCAAACAAACTTTCCATGCCAACCCTTTGAGGATTTATGAAAAAGCGGAACACTGATCGACACTAATGACCGCTAATGATTCAATGATTAGTGTCAATTAGCGAAGATTCGTGTTCCGAGTTTGCAGGATTCTGACTGTGGTCGGATTCCGCTCAAGTCCTTATCCTGACGTTGTCAGAGGAGACATTGTCAAAAGAACCGGGCAGTGATCCGAACCTTGAAATGAGCGTTGTTCGCCGCCTGCCGAAATTCGGCCGCCGCCTGCCGAAATTCGGCCGCCGCCTGCCGAAATTCGGCTCACCGTCCCGGTCACATCTTTCACTTTCCAATCACATCCCAGCAGACAGGAACCAGCATGTCTGAAGAGAACGCCGCCACGCCACCCGATGCCACAAATATTCCAACGCCTCCAGAGGCCTTGGAAGACAAGCCGGGCGCGGAAGCAAAAAAGATCTACCTGATTTCGTATCCGAAGATTGTCTTCCTCTATCCGACACTCTTCGCCGCGTTGATAGCGGGCCTGCTGATCTACTTTGGCGGCGAAGTCGACGTCCATCACTCTCGCTCCGGAGAAGTGGCGACGCTGATCTTTCTCTGCGTGCTGACGCTCAACCTCTGCGTTGTCACTTTCGACTTTCCGCGTACAACATCGCTGACGCTGTTTTTCTTCATCGCGATGCTGATCATGGGCGCGTTCCTGACTTTCACCTACCAACCCGATCTGCTTCCCATCGTCGGCGACGTTCTTCAGCACCTCAAGCCATGGGCAAATCACGAATTCTTCTTCATGATCGCCGGGATCCTGTTCTGCTTTTACCTGGCGGTGCTGGTCACCGTTCGGTACGACTACTGGGAAGTCCGGCCGAACGAACTGCTGCACCATCACGGCTTCCTGTCAGACCTGAAGCGCTATCCTGCGCCCAACCTGCGGATCGACAAAGAGATCAACGACGTCTTTGAGTATATGCTCCTCCGTTCCGGACGACTGATTCTTCACGCTCGTCATGAAACGCGAGCCATCGTGCTCGACAACGTAATCTTCATCAATAAAAAGGAAGAGTTGCTCACCAGGATGCTGGGAGCACTGCAGGTCTCGGTCCGCGACGAATAGTAATTCGAACGTCGTTAATGTGCTGAACAGAGAATCCCACGACAACTCAAACGCCCCGTTTCACAGTTCGTGATCCGGGGCGTTCTTCTTTCGTTCTTCGGCCGTCCCGTTTTCTTTGAAGGGTGGATACAAGATGAGCGGATTGAAAGACGGCGAGTGCCCCAAATGCGGGTCCCAGGAAATTGTCGAGAATGCACAGTTGGCCGATCAGGGCCACCATAACGTGGTTTCAGATGCCGTCGTTCGACTGGTCACTCGCCCCAACGCAATGTTCTTCAAGAGTCCAATCGTATTTAAGCTGCAGCCTTACATCTGCGGCGGCTGCGGATATCTTGAATCGTACGTCGAGAAGCCCGACCGCCTTGCCGTTCATTCCCGGAAACTCAAAGAATCCACTGCTCACTAAGTGGTCGTTTTCATAAATGCTCACACAGTTGATCGTTTGACCCGAAGCCGTAGGCGACGGCGTTGCTAAACGCCATAAAGCACCTTCGCCTGCGGCTTCGGGTCAAACAATTTGTCTATGACAAGCCTCTACGGACTTATGAAACAGACCACTAAGCTGGAACCAGCCGTGGAATCTCAACGCGGAATCTTTGTCACGGGAACCGACACTGACGTCGGCAAGACCTACATTTCTGCAATCATCATCCGCGATCTACTCGCGGCAGGAGTCTCCACCGGAGTTGCCAAACCGGCATGCAGTGGAGCCGTTCGGGATGGCGAGCAAATTCGGTGGCCGGATCTTGAAACGCTGGCCTCGGCCGCCGGAGTTTCGAACGTAGATCGAATCTGCACTCAGAAATTCGAGGCGCCGCTTGCTCCCCCCGTCGCCGCCCGTCTCGAAGGAAAAACATCCAACCTGGCTGCCATGCAGCAGAGCATCCTTGATTGGTCGACTGACGCAGATGCCCTCGTCGTCGAAGGGGTCGGCGGACTGTTGTGCCCGCTCACCGATCAGGACTCTGTCGCTGACTTCGCAGCCTGGGTGGGGTTTCCGCTGCTGATCGTTGCTCGGTTGGGGCTGGGCACGATCAACCACACGCTGCTGACCATCGAAGCCGCCTGGCAACGCGACCTCGCCGTTGCCGGAGTCATTCTGAACGATGCAGACGGGCTCGCCGATTCGCCGGCAGGACAGACCAACTTCAATGAACTGGCAAACCGAACCGATGTCCCGATACTCGGAATCGTCGGCCACGGAAGGCAATCCATCAGCTTGCGGGATGGAGAAACGCCCGCCAGAATAGATTGGTCAGGGCTGGCAGGTTCACGTGGAGACGCGGCGGCAAGTCCCGAATAGCTTGCCCCAAATACATCACGCCGAAGGCGTGCGTCACGACGCACCAGCAATTCGCTTTTCGGATGGCAACGTCCAGGCCAAATCCGAAACCCACCCGATTCATTCTTCTGGAACATCCATCGCGCATACTCCGTATTCTTCAAATGCGAACGGAGCATCCGCGAACCTGAGTTTCAGACTTCTGAGAGTTCTCAATCATGGCGTTTGAAGTTGCATGCAGTCAGTGTGAAGGTCGGCTGATGGTCGAAGAGGCCGGAGTCATCGTGGCCTGCCCGCACTGCGGAGCCCACCTCAACATCGAAGCTCCGGCCGTACCAGAAGTGGCGGCCGTACCAGAAGTGGCGGCCGTACCAGAAGTGGCGGCGGCGGCCGAGCCAATTGACTCACCTGATGAACAATCGACGGACAATTCGGCGGAGCAGCCTGACATCACCACTGAGCAGCCAGTCGAATCGACGCCAGAATCAGAAGCGTCAACTGAGCCGGAACCGTCAACTGACGAACCGGCTGAAGCAGCGGTCGAGCAGGCAGTCCCCAACGCGGTAGCACCAACAATTGACGAGGCAGCACCAGTCGTTGAAGACTCGCCGGCTAACGAAGCTCCGGTCATCACACCCTTCGGCGAGACAACACCTGAAGCACCTGACTCCATGCCGCAGTTCACTGCCGAGACCGAGCCCGTTCAACAAGCAGCTCCAGAATCCGTTCAACAACCAACTCCAGAATCCGCCGCCCCGGCTATTCATCCCGAGCCACAACCAACTGCCCAGCCCCAACAACCAGCCGACGGCTCAATCGAAGCACCATCCATCGCCAGCGTTTCTGCCGGGCGAGGCATTTCGCGACACACATTTACGCTGGTTCGCAACTACGCCATCGCCATGACGATTGCGGTCATCTTTCTCGTCTACAAGCTGCTTACCCCAAACACGTCTGCACTCGAAAGTTTGCCCGATCTTAAACCGCAGAAAAACAAAGATGGCACCATTGGTTACAAGCGGGTTCCGGAAGCTGCTGAGATGCCGCCGGGACACCTGCTCTCTCTTGGTGAGTCGCAACGGTTCGGCAATCTAAAGGTGACACCCGTTCGAATCACCAAAGAGCCAATCGAGTTTGTGCATCACCAAGGCGATACCGGCGTCTCGCGTGAACCGGGCGCGGAAGTGGTGAAGCTGTGGTTTGAATTCGAAAATGTATCGACAGATCAGAGCATCGCTCCATTCGACAAACTCGTCTTCAAGCGCGATATACGAGACTGGGAGAATATTCGCTCCAACAACTTTGTATGCCGCAGTACCGAAAAGAAAGAAGGCGGCAAACTCGTCTTCGTTTATGAATTGAACGAGAAAGACATTTGGATCCTGAAAGGCCAGAACGTCGAGCAGGAAATCGCTCCCGGCGAAAAACTCGAATCTTACATTCCGACCAGCGAAGAAGGCGTCGCTCAGCTGGTAAATTCAGACGAGCCGCTCATCTGGCGAGTCCACTTCCGCAAAGGCTACAGCCCGAAAAATTACGGAGTGACGACCGTCATCGAAGTCGCCTTCGAAAGCTCCGACATCGGAGCCACTTCCCACGCCAGGAAAGCCGAAGAGCCCAAAGCATAGCCCACAGTCGGCTTGAACCTTCGAGATCGCGCAGGGTGGTTGCACAGTTTTCGTAGGGTATGACAAGCGCAGCGCCGGCATACCAGATTTCCCGGTCAATGCAGATGGTATGCCGGCGCTGCGCTTGTCATACCCTACTTGACTTTCCGTAGGGTGGTTGCTTGCAACCACAAACAGGCAGACCCGACGGGTTAATCGTGGTTGCAAGCAACCACCCTACCAACTACAGCCACTCCAGCGTCTAAAGATCCGGCTTCCAAAGAGAAAGCATAGTATTCCTACTCGACTGCCTTCTTCGGGATCTTCCACACTCGAAAATTCGAAGCAGGGAGATGTGGAGCGCTTTCTGCGTAGAACTCCACACGCAGTACGTTACTAGCCTGGTTGTCTGACTCTTCGATGGAGGGCACCCCGTCAATTTCAGTTACGTGTGCCGTGTCGGGATAAAACAAATCCTCTGCGAAATGCTCTGCACGTCGGAACGTCACCTGGTCCGCTCGAGTAGTCATCAGGAATGGCGTATTCGCTTCGACGATGACCGAACTCCCATTGATGAGGTTGCCTGGGAGCCCTTCCGGATACCACGTGAACGGTTTGTCGGTCCACGGGTCATTGAGAGAACAATCGAAGCGATCCAGCGTGGCAGGCAAATCTTCGCCATTTCTCTGCTGCTCAAGAAGTTGCATGACGATTTTTGTTGCTCGGACATCACAATCCGTTCTAATCTCCGTCGAGCAGTATTCGACGATGGCCTCTTGATTAACAATGAGCGCCAACAGCGCAGTTGACCGTAAAGCGTGATAGCGCAAGGAAGGCAGCGGCGATTCTGTCAAAGAGTATCGCCTATCACGTTGTCGTTGGATCCAGTCGGCCATTCCTGCTTCGGCTCCGGATTCTGTCTTGGCCTGCTCCATCCGGAACGCAGCCATCTGCTCCACATCGGTTGCTTCCAGAGCATTCAGCAATCGGTGGCTACGGGCATTTTCGCCAGGGAATCTGGAAGCAAGTAGCACCGGGAATCGCTTGTCGGATATACCAAGCAGCAAATCTGTCGTGGTGAACACATCCGCGTCGAGCGTGTTTCTGACCATTAAGGCGGATGAATAATTGGCCAATTCCATCGGCATCATTTGACGGCGATGTTCATCGATCATCCCGACGGCCTCGTCGATGAGTTCTTGACTGCAGTCAGGATGAGCTGCCCAGCGTCTCAGGCCTCGCAACGTCTCCATTGTACCGTGACGGGAAAACCACCACGCAAGTTCTCCACTTCTGCCTGCTGCATGTCGACTGACTGCCAGGGCGGATCGATAATTTTCTAGAGCGTCGAGGAGTTTTCCCAGGTCAATTTTCCGCTCCGCTTCGAACACGATCAGATCAATGGCGTCTCCAAACGGAGTATGACGTGTGGTAGTTGCCAGGTACGCCACGTCCGTATCAGTCGGATTGTATTTCGCACAAACAGGCGACTCAGCAGCTTTCAGAGCCAGTTCAATGGCTTCTTCAGTAGCTCGTTGCTCATCTGCAGACAGAGCTTCCCAAAGCTCCTGGGCGGTCTCTCTGTCGTCCAGCAATCGAACATCCAGCAATCGAAAATCGTTCCTGCCAATCAGCTCGGAAGCTCGCTGGTAAAGCTCGAAGGTGGCAAGCTCTTCGTCGGTGACAGGTGCGACGACAGATGCTCGCTGCTCGGCGGTCAGGCCGTCGGTGACTTCGGTTGATGAGCCGTCGCTGAAGAACGGTTTCGACCAGGGAATTTCGTAAACGCGGAACAGCCCCGTTCCGAAATAGATGATTGCAATGGCGACGGTAATCGCAGCTGTCGGCCAGACCCAGGCTCGCCCTCGGTTGTCGTCGATCATCCAGGATTTTGTGCGGCACCACGTGACCATCAGGCAGCCGATCGCCAACGGCAGGACGGACAGAATGAATGGCACTCCGAAGTAGTAGCAGACTGCTGCCCAGCCAAATGCGGTGAGCCCAAGAATAAACGAAATGAACAGCGAGACGATTGTTGAACGGATCAACTGCGAGCAGGCCTGACCAACCCCATACATCGTCAACATCAGGATTGCGGCTCGGCCAATGGTTACTAACTCCTGTGGAGAATGATTCCCCGTTCTGTCTGGTACCTCAAAAATCTGGAACACGAGGTGGAGGAACGGGGTAACTCCCACTTCCAGGAACTGTGAAACTCCCATTTGCAGGCTTAGTGGAAAAAGTACGCAGAACAGAATTGCAACAACGCTGATCACGGCTCGCACAAACCAAACGACGTGCTTGCTCAGCCAGACAGTCGCTGGCCGTAGTCCCATGTCAGCCAGACGTTGAACTTTTCTTTCGTCCTGTTCACCTCGAAAGGCCATCGCTCCACAGGCAACGCATGCTGCATGAATGAAGAATCCAATGGCGTGCCAATCTGTCCTGTAATTCTTCCACGCGAAGGCCCAGATGATCAGGAACAATGTGGCCAGCAGAAAGCCGACAAACAGCTTCCGAGTTTCGATCGCTTCTCTCCAACGGAGAAACCTCAGGTGCCGCCACAGGTTTGGCCCCCACATGGCGTAAAGCAGGCTCAGCCCGAATCGAGGCGGTGGCTGATGAACAGCGACTTCCGGACTGACAACTTCGAAAGCCGTTCGGTCTTCGACTCCGATTTCAACAACCATGCCCCCATCGAGACCCGATCGGCCGATTCTCCATCGCTTAAAGAATGACGGCGACTTCGAAGATGTTTGATCGAAGAACGCTCGAGTCAGCCAGCGGTGCGTCAATAGATAGTTCATCGCCAGAATCAGCAACGCCAGAACACAAGGCACCAGAGAAGCGACAAAGAGTTGCGGCAGATTGACCGGCTGTCGAGACGGACTGTAGCTTCCAACGATCGCATCCGAGACCGAAGCAACGACAACGAACGAGACGATCATCGCGATTGCCGCGAGGCCGAGTGCAACGATCACCTTCCGAGTCAGCAGCGAAAAGAAGGTCGACCACAGCAGACTGCCAAGGTAAGGCAACCCCACAAACAGCAGCGCCAGCGGAATGATCATCCTCTGGGCCTCCGGATGAAACGTGTTCTCGGGCAACGTCAATCTTCCCAGAGACAACAGCATGCCGGAGCAAATCGTTGTCGCCAGCAGAAGAGCCGTCGCGACGATGCCAAAGATCGTTTTCACCGTGAGCGTCAGACCAGGCGGGCAGCCGAGCATGACTGGTCTTAACTGCGTCCCTTCTTCGCGTTCGATCGCAAACGTGATTGCCCCCGACCCGATCGCGTAAAAGAACGTCAGCATGAATGCGATGGGCACGATGCCCTGGAACGACTCCTGGTCACTGGAAATCAGGAAGGTGATCAGAGCCTGCAGAGCGATGCTGCCTCCGGCCATCGATAGCCAAAGCCCGCGCTGTACGCGGTACTCTTTCCAGAGAAGTCTCAGAGCGATTGATGAATTCATATTTCTGCCCTGTCCTGCCACCGAATGATTTTCGTCGACGAGCTCGTTGAGAACGTGTGCCACTGGCTCTGCCAGTGAAAGTGCTGGTCAGAAATCGCTGTCAACTCCGCACAGGCGGAGCCAGTGGCACACTTCGGATGTAAAACTCCATCGTTGTTTCACAAAAAGCCGGACGCGGAAAAAGGCGAATGCTGCCGGCGTTCCACCACCGCGTCCGGCCCCGCACGCTCATGACTTCAATTGGAATCTCGTTCCACTTCGCCCTGCATGTAGCCGACGTAGATGTCTTCCAGAGTTGGCTGCTTGACCTCAACAGCTCCGACATTCGTCCCCTGTTGGAATTCAGTCATTTCTGAATCCCGGGCGTGCCGGACCAGCAACCTCCACTGACGATCCTGCTGAACCTTGTGAATCAGCTCACCCGGAGGCTTCGGAATATCCGTCGCTCCATTCCGCAGTGTGACGGTCAGTTCGCTGAGGCTGGTCTTCAACTCGTCCAGCTTTTCGACGATCTCAATCTTTCCGTGTTTGACAATGCAGACGACGTCGGCGACCCGCTCCACTTCCGGAATCTGATGACTGGAAAGCAGAACCGTGCGGTCGGTCGCCGCCACGTCCACCATGCTTTCCAGAAATTCCCGACGGATGATCGGATCGAGTCCCGACGTCGGCTCGTCAAGAATCAGCAGCTCCGGGTCATGCGAAATCGACAATGCCAAGCCGACCTTTGCCTTCATCCCTTTGGACATCGTGCTGATGCGTTTTTTGAGTGGCAGGCCAAACTCGCAGATCATTCGTCGATAATTCTCGACGAATGACTTGTCGTAAAAGCCGCCGCAGTACCAGCCGATTTCGTCGACGGTCATCCATTCGTAAAGCGTCGGTTTGTCAGGCACGTAGCCGATCCGGCGGCGAATTTCCTGACCATGAATCCAGCTATCAAGACCGAAGATCCGGCCGGAACCACCGTCGGGTTCCAGCAGTCCGAGCAGGATTCGCAGAGCGGTTGTCTTACCGGCTCCGTTTTCTCCCAACAGCGCGACAACGGTTCCCCGCTCTCCGACGAGCGACACATTATCGAGCGCCACCTGGCGACCGAACTGCTTTGTCACGTTCTTCAATTCAAAGACGGCGCTCATTCTGCAGTCCCCTTTCCGTTCAGCCGAGCCAACTCGGTATCAATGAGCTGGCGGATATCGTCAACCTCAAGCTGGCTCTGCTGAGCTTCTTTCAGCACGGCTCGCAGGCGTTCCTGGATCAGCCCCTGTCGGTCCTTCCGGCACTGTTTCACAGCACCGGTCGTGACCTGCAGCCCGGTGCCCCGAACCACTTCCAGAATCCTTTCCGACTGAAGCTCGCGATACGCGCGGGAGACGGTGTTCGGATTAACCGCCGTCTGCTTTGCCATTTCGCGAACCGAAGGAATCAACTCGCCCGGCAGAACCACTTCGCTGGCAATCGCGAACTTGATCTGCCGTACGATCTGATCGTAAATCGCCAGCCCATTTGCAGCGTCGATCGAAATGATCATGACTCACCCCACCTGTGTCCTAGTAAGGTAGCACAGTAGGCGTCAGCCGCCATGTTGTCAACTACAAATCTGACACTTCTACAAACCTCTATTGGTGGGAGACACAAAGGTTGAGATCTGAGACATAAACCTTGAGTCTGTGAGACACAAAGTTTGAAACGCGCGGGAGCCCATTCAGCACCGGATGAGTGATTTCGAGGCCTGACGGGCGATTGCGAAGACTCTTATTACTCATGGGCCAGTTGAGGAAGACACTCCACTGTCGGCTGAGAATTCAATTTGAGCCATCTCGTAAGCCCCACAGCGGGCATGTGTTACGCGTCAGCCGAGTATTTTGACCGGACGGGATAGCCGGAACGACGGATTGGTGTTCCTTGGCAGAGTCACGAACCCTCTGAAATAGCCCATGACTGTTGCATCAGATCATTTCAATTGTCGAGTCAACCAAACCCAGTCGTGTCGTCCTCGTTGCATGTCGATTGATGGGGACAAACAATCTCGGCGTCAATTCAACACACGCAAGAGGACTTTCCATGCGCACGATTCTCACACTTCTGACCGTAACTTGCCTGGTCACGGGATGCTCGAACCAGGCGTCAAACACGGAGACGGCTGGATCAGATACTGGCAGGAGCCAGGCAGAATCAGACTCCAAGAGCGAATCCGCCAAAACGTCCCCAGAAACGTCCACGTCGGAACAGACGGCTGCGGCAAGCACGGACTCGAAACCGCTCGTGATCGACGTTCGTACGCAGGCTGAATGGGACGAAGGTCACCTCGATATCGCCACTCATATACCGCTGGACCAGATTACGAACCGGATTGTCGAAGTGGCTCCCAACAAGGATCAGAAGGTGTATTTGCACTGCCGCAGTGGTGGCCGTTCCGGGCAAGCAAAAGTTGAACTTGAGGGGCTGGGATTCACCAACGTGGAGAATGTTGGTGGGCTAGAGGATGCTCGTGCGAGGTTCGAGAGCGGCAACGACTGAACCGAGGTCTTCCGCCGCTGCTGATTCAGGTCGGTGAACACAAAATGCTTCGCGATGACAGCGTCCAATTCCCGGTTGTCCCACCAGGCAGCAGTTCGCCGACTGTCTGATCCAGTCGCAGCGAGCCAGTACCAGCACCTTCTGTTTGCTGATCGATGGGATCGCCGAGAAGTCGTAATTGTCCTGGCCGTCGGGTCAAGAAACTCCGCCGAACTCAAAGTGCCGCATTTTACACGATTTACCGCTCGCTAGATTCTGCCATCTCAGACGGTTGATTTCATTCGCCAGCCATGGAGACGTCGCCGAGATCGACTGCCGACAACATCAGCCCAGTCCAATCAGTCCGGTTTTCACTCGCAAATCGACAGATCTGGGCAGCCGAGAGACCAGCAATCCCAAACCTCGAACTGCTCCAGGTCGCGCAGACCGAAGTCGTGAAACAAACTGAAGTTGAATCACAGTGACTACACGTAGCACGCAAAGTTCGTACAGCGTGCGAATCAGAATGCCGGTCCTTCGGCGCGTCTCAACAGTCGCCACAATCTCGTCGCAGCGACGGAGTTCTAGATCTATCGACACGTACACTAAGGCATTCCGTTCCACTGTCGTCGTGCTTCAGACCTCAATTCGTTGAGGCTTTAAACAAAAGCAGCCGTATCCAGGGGGGATACGGCCGCCAGCTTCAGATCGAGCTGGATTTGCCGATAAGCTCCGTGTCATCACTGGGTGATGATTATCCAGCATCAGTCTGGCGTGGCAGATCATCAACACGAGTGATCTTCGAGCCAGAGTTTAGAACCACGACCAGATTCGGCAGCCACTTCAGCATGTCGATCCCCGAATACCACGCGTCCCCGCTGACCTTCGGGTTTTGAGCGCGGCCCTTTATCAGTTTTCCTCACGGAGATCGAACCGTCGACACGTTCAATTCAATAACTGGGACGCGACCCGGCAGGGCCTGCCTGGTACACTCCGCAAGAAATTCCCCTGAACCAGGCCGAGCACACATGAAGAAGAATGAAACTCATCGATCACTTGTCATTGGGTGGCGCGAATGGGTGAAACTGCCAGACCTGGGCATTCAACGGGTGAAGGCGAAGATCGACACGGGAGCACGATCTTCATCGCTCCACGCCGTCGATATCGAAACTTTCGAGCGGGATAGCAAGACCTTTGCCCGGTTCAAGGTGCATCCGCGTCAACGGAGTTCGAAGAAAACCGTCGTGTGCGAAGCGGAGGTTCTCGAAATCCGTCAGGTAAAGAGTTCGTCCGGTCATGCTCAGGAGCGAATCGTCATTGTGACGACCATCGAAGTGCTCGGCGATTCATGGCCTATCGAAGTGACGCTGGCGAACCGGGACGAAATGGGCTTCCGCATGCTGCTTGGTCGCGAAGCCACACGCGGACGCTTTCTGGTGGACGCCGGCAGATCGTTCTACGGCGGAGAGCCGAAGAAGAATCGGAAGAAGGAACCGCGTCCGCGCGATGAAGAAGAATGACGAAGACGAGTTACCGGCCTGAACTTTAACGGCAAGGCGGCGTGCGGACGCCAACTCTTCATCACGACGCTGGTGTCTCTGGTTTGTCGTTAAACGGAACAGTGATTCCAAGTCAGCCGACTACAACGAAATAAGGGACGATCATGAAACTTGGAATCCTCTCCTGCAGCATGAAGTGTTACAGCACCCGCCGACTTCGTGAGGCTGCAGAGCAGCGCGGGCACAAAGCCAAAGTACTGAACACGCTGAAGTTCGCGATTGATCTCGAACAGGGCGATCCCGATCTCTACTTTCGATCAAAGCAGCTCACTCATTACGACGCCGTGCTGCCGAGAATTGGTGCGTCGATCACCTATTTCGGTACCGCCGTCGTGCGGCAGTTCGAGCAGATGGATGTCTTCTGCGCGAACTCGTCGGGCGGAATTTCCAACTCACGCGACAAGCTGCGAAGTATGCAGATTCTCAGCAAGCATCACATCGGCATTCCAAAGACGACCTTCGTCAAAGACAAGAAAGATGTCCTGCCTGCCATCGAGCGAGTTGGCGGAGCCCCGGTCGTCATCAAGCTGCTGGAAGGGACTCAGGGAGTTGGCGTTATCCTGGCCGACTCGGACAAGGTCGCGGAAGCCATTATCGAAACATTGCAGAGCACAAAACAGAACGTGCTTATTCAGAAGTTCGTCGCCGAGAGTAAAGGCCGTGATGTTCGTGCCTTTGTCGTCGGTGACCAGGTGGTCGCGGCGATGCGGCGAGTCGCTCAGGGGCAGGAATTTCGCAGCAACGTACACCGCGGCGGCAAGACGGAAGTCATCGAACTGGACGATCAGTACCGGGAGGCCGCTGTGCGGGCCACTCAAATCATGGGCCTGCGAGTTGCTGGCGTCGACATGCTCGAAGGCAACGACGGCCCGCAAATCATGGAGGTCAATTCGTCGCCGGGCCTCGAAGGTATCGAGACCTGCACGCAGCTCGACATCGCTGGAGCCATTGTGGACTACATCGCCGCTCAAGTGGACTTCCCGGAGATCGATCTGCGCCAACGTCTGACCGTCAGCAAGGGCTACGGCGTCACCGAGATTCACATTCCGGAAGGCAGCGAGTATGTCGGACGGACCATTGCCGAATCCGGTCTCCGCGAGAAAGACGTCAACGCACTCACGCTGTACCGAGACACGACTACGATTCCGAATCCACGAGCGGACCGAACACTTGAACCTGGCGACCGCCTGCTGTGTTTCGGCAAGCTGGAATCGATGCGGGCCATGGTTCCAAAGAAGACTCGCCAACGGCGACAACCCGATGTCCAGGAACTGCCGCCGGAGGCAGAAGAACTGGCAGTCGTACCAGCCGAAGAAGTCGCTGCTGACTGGACCCCACAGGAAGAAGACTGACGGCCGGATGCCCGGTGCTGCCCTGCGGTTCGCCGTTGATCCAATTGACACTTACGAATTCAAACCATGACCCGAGACCTGACACCCATCGACGACTGGCAGGGCGAGATGATCGCGCAGGGCGAAACTCGCGACATCTCCCTGGCGGTCAGCGAAAGCTACTCCAGTATGACGGTTCAAATTCCATTGCGTATTCAACGTGCAATGGAACCAGGCCCTGTCGTCTTTGTCACTGCGGCGCTGCATGGTGATGAGATCAACGGCACCGGTGCCGTCCGTGTGCTCGCACAAGATGAAACATTCCGGCTGACTCGCGGCAGCGTCATTCTTGTTCCCGTGCTGAACCTGCTGGCTTTCGACCGCCACTCGCGCTACCTGCCCGATCGACGGGACCTCAACCGCTGTTTCCCAGGATCAACAACAGGTAATTTCGCATCGCGCATGGCTCGGACGCTGTTCGATGAGATCGTCGCCCGCAGCGACTACGGCATCGATCTGCACACGGCCGCCGTCCGACGCACGAACTACCCGAACGTGCGGGCGGACATGAGTGATCCGGAAACGCGTCGCATCGCCGAAGCGTTTGGCAGCGAGGCCATTCTGAATGGCAAGGGGCCGAAAGGAGCCTTTCGCCGCGAAGCCTGTCGGGCTGGATGCCCGACGATCATCATGGAAGGAGGCGAGGTCTGGAAAGTTGAGCCCGGTGTCGTCGACACCACCGTGAAGGGCATCAAGAACGTCCTGCGTCAACTCAACATGCTCGACGGTGAAACCGATCGCCCCGACTACCAGATTCGCATTGAAAAAACAAAGTGGGTCCGAGCCGATCGCGGCGGGTTTCTGCACTTCCACGTACAGCCGGGAGAAGTCGTCTCCAAGGGGCAGCCTCTGGCGACGAATACAACGCTGCTCGGCTGCGACCCGAATCAACTCACATCACCGTTCGACGGCATTATCCTGGGCATGGTCACATTGCCTGCCATCAGCCCAGGCGAACCTGTCTGTCACATCGGCCAACTTCCCAAGGGCACAAAACCTACAGCACTCCGCCGTCAACGACGACAGGACGACGGATTTGAAGAAAGCATACTGAGCGACCTGGCCTCGACCGTCATGGTCGTCGATCCGGTTGAATCCGAATCGCCGAACGGCCAGCCGGAGACGTGATCGCAATCAATCTTTCGGTACGTTTTTCAATCGCCGCCTGTGGCAAACCGTTCAACAATCGAAAGCATTCACTTGAAAGCCAAAGCACATGCTCCCGTGGGTTATCGACCTGATCAAGCACTCGCTCGGCAGTTTGCCCACCAAGGCTCCGGCCACGCCTGATCCGGTAATGGTCCCCATCACAATCAGGTCAATGCCCAGAGACAGGTCGGTCGAAACTCAGTAAATCCACGTGAAGGACGCGACGTACTGGCGGTCGAAGCGTTTGACTTCGGAGATCGGGAAGAGAACGCCAAATCACAATTCGGCGCTTTCTGCCAGGACATGGCTGAAGCCCGGCAGAAGTTCGATCAGCGTCTGTTCCTCGCCGTAGAGCTGAGTCTCACAGTTCATTTCCAGGTAGAGCGTCTTCATGCCCGGATTGAAGTGTTGTGCGTGATTGTGGCCGCCTTCTGCGTCCCGCTCGATGAATTTGTCCTGCTCGATCCACATCACGCGCGGGGCAATCTCCAAGTCAATGTTCCCTTTCTTTAAGTCCTCGTACCGTACGTCGAGCGGGTTAACGAACAGTCAGATCTCCATCTTGTCACCATTGCACTTCGGATGTGCTGCAGCCAGCAGCCATGATTCCATTCCCCTGCTATGAGCGTTTGAAGCGGTAGCCGATCCCACGGACGGTTTCGATCAGGTCGCCGGGGGCGCCCATCTTTTTGCGCAGGGCTCGTACGTGAACATCGATTGTGCGTTCCAGAGCGTTCGCGTCCATTCCGCGGCTGCTGTCCATCAGTTCGAGTCTTGAAAACGAGCGGCCCGGTTGTCGCATCAGTGTCCAGAGTAGGCGGAATTCGGTGCGCGTCAGCTCGACTTCGATGCCGTCCACACGTGTCTCGAAACTGGCTCGATCGATCTCGATGCCGTGTACGGAAAGGACCGATGTTTCGGACTCGCTCTTCTCGTTTCTGCGGAGTAATGCCTTGACGCGATGAATCAACGGTCGCACTTTAAACGGCTTGGTGACGTAGTCATCTGCCCCAACGTTGAACCCGACGACCTCGTCCGTCTCTTCGCTGCGGGCTGTCAGCATCAGCACTCGAATGCTCTGCGTGCGAGCGTCGCTGCGCAACTGAGCACACACCTGCAACCCATCGATGCCAGGCAGCATCAGGTCAAGAATCACCAGGTCCGGAAGTGCGGTTCGGGCACGGTCCAGCCCCTCCCGCCCGTTGGTGGCTGTCAGAACTTCGAAGCCCTCTTTCTCCAGGTTGTAGGACAGAACCTCAATCAGAGACGGCTCGTCTTCGATGATCAGTACAGTTTGGCTGGGCATGTTTTGCTGACTCGTGGTACGAGTGCCGTGTTTGCAATTGGGTGTGAGAAGCGAGAGGTTGTTAAGAGGCGGATTCAAATCAGGTGTGGTGCGGCCTGAAAGTCTGCACGATGTCGAATGATGACGCCTTCGACCATGAAGACGACATCTTCGGCGATATTTGTGGCGTGATCAGCGACACGTTCAATATGGCGGGTGGCCGAGAACAGGTGCAGAGCGGGTTCGACAAGGTCCGGTGAAGAACGCATCACGCCGTGCAGCTCTGAAATAATTTCCGCATTCAGCCGGTCAACTTCGTCGTCCTGAGCAAGGATTTCACGCGAGGTCTGGCTATCGAGTTCGACGTAACAATCAATACTGCGATGCAACATTTCCAACGCCTTCTTCGACATCTCCAGAAGCTTGTCTGAGACAACGACTTCACGACAGCCGACAAGTCCTGCCGCTCGCTCGGCAATGTTGACGCCGAGGTCAGCAACACGTTCCAACTCGCCGGAAATCTTCATCACTGTGGCAATGCGACGCAGGTCGATAGCCACCGGCTGGTGCAGGGCGAGAGTCTTCAGACAATCATTTTCGATCTGAACGTCCATCGCGTCGATCTCGTCGTCGGCTTCAGAGAGTTGCTCGGCCAGCCTGATACTCGGCGAACGGAGGCCGTCAACGGCACGGTGGATCATCTCTTCGACCATCGAGCACATGTGCAGAATGTCGTGATGCAATCCGTCGAGGTCACGTTCGAGGTGGATTGACATATCGTCCCAGCCTTTCAGGAGATGCTTCCAGCGGTGCTCGCTCAACCAAAGCGACCGGTGATGTAGTCTTCGGTTTGCTTCTGCGTCGGGTTGGTAAAGAGTCCGTGAGTTTCGCCGGTTTCAACAAGTACACCCTCGAAGAAGAAAGCCGTCTGCTGACTGACGCGAGCTGCCTGTTGCATGTTGTGTGTCACGATGACGATGGTGTAGTTTTTCTTGAGTTCAAAAATGAGATCTTCAACGTGAGCTGTCGACGCAGGATCGAGTGCGGATGCTGGTTCATCCATCAGGATGACATCCGGATTGGTTGCCAGAGTTCTGGCGATGCACAGACGCTGCTGCTGCCCACCCGAAAGTGCCATCGCTGAACTGTTCAACCTGTCTTTCACTTCGTCCCACAAAGCAGCCCGTTTGAGAGACTCTTCAACGACTTCGGCAAGACGTGCTCGGTTTCGAAGACCAGCAACTTTCGGCCCATAGGCGATGTTGTCAAAGATCGATTTCGGAAACGGTGTCGATTTCTGAAAAACCATGCCAACGCGTTTTCGCAGCAGGACGACATCGATTTGAGGGGCGTAGATATCGGTGCCTTCCAGCAGTACTTCCCCGGTGTGATGTGCTCCTTCGATGATATCGTTCATTCGGTTGAACATTCGGAGGAATGTACTTTTTCCGCAACCTGAGGGACCGATCAAAGCTGTGACCGACTTCTCTGGAATATCGAGCGACACATCAAACAGGACCTGATTGTTTCCGTAGAGAAAGTCGACGTTCTTTGCCCGAATTTTGACAGCGTGTTCCTCGTTTATCGAAGAAGCACTGGCGACAGATGGTCGAGCCATTGCGGCGACGGCCCCGACTGAAGGTTCCTTCACAGCCGCTGAATCATTTCTGCTTACGTCCACGCGGATCACCTCATTCTGATCGATTGCGTTTGTTGTCAAAACGGTGGGCAATGAATTCATGAGCTTCTCACCAGGTAATTCGTTTCTGGGCTCGATTTCGGATCACGACCGCGGTGGCATTAAAAACGACCAGCAGAATCAGCAGCACCAGGCTGCCGGCTGCCGCGACATTCTGAAATTCGGCTTTCGGCTGGCCGACCCAGTTGAAGATTTGAATCGGCATCGATGTGAACATGTCAAATGGGGCGTCCAGAACTCGCTGCGGATCCTGAACGGCTTCCAGGGGAGAGTTCAAATTGCCTGGAGCAAAGGCGAGATAAGTCAACGCTCCAATCATGATCAGCGGCGCGGTCTCACCCATCGCCCGCGACAGAGCCAGAATGATTCCAGTGGAGATTCCTGGAACGGCAGCCGGCAAAACCTGATGCCGAATCGTCTGCCACTCCGTCGCCCCTAAAGCGTACGACGCGTGGCGAATCGAAGACGGCACCGCTCGTAACGCTTCCTGCGAGGCAATGATCACAACAGGAAGAATCAGCAGACTGAGCGTGAATGATCCCGCCAGTAGACAACGTCCCAGTGGCAACGGAATCTCCAGCGTTCCGAAACCCAGGGAGATTGCGGCGGTCCAGCCATCGGCAGCGGGAATCATCCCGAACATTCGCACGAACACCGTGACGCCCAGCATCCCGTAGACGATCGACGGAACGCCGGCGAGGTTGGAAAGGTTCAGCTTGATGAGCCGTGTCAGCCGATTGTCGCTGGCGTATTCTTCCAGATAGATCGCCGCTCCAACGCCTACGGGCACTGTGAAGATCGTTGTAAACAGAATCAGCCAGAACGTACCCCAGAGTCCGGCCAGCAGGCCAGCATTCGCTGGTCGCCGTGAATCGAAACCGGTCAGAAACTGCAGGTCGAGCCAGCCCCATGCCTGCCCGATGACCCCGGCCAGAAGCACCGCGAGAAACAGCAGTGCCGAGCCCGTGGCAATCCGGCAGACCCATTCGAAACACGTCGAAATGCGGTGTCGTTGTTTGAGAAGTGCTGCGTATTCGAATTCCAGATCGCTCACTGATAAACCTCACGAAAGCGTCTTAGAACAAACTGCGAAACGACGTTCATACACAGCGTCATGAGGAACAGCGTCAAGCCGACAGCGTAGATACTCTTCTCTTCGATGCTGCCGATTTCCGTGTCGCCGAGGCTCACGTTCACAATGTAGGAGGTCATCGTTGCGACGCTGCGGAAGGGATCGGCGGTGACCGTAGCGGTCTGACCGGCGGCGATGGTCACGGCCATCGTTTCACCGATCGCCCGAGCGATGGCCAGCAGAAACGAGGCAATGATGCCGGACAGCGCAGCCGGCACGACGACGCGTGTCGAGACATCGAATCGTGTTGACCCAAGTGCGTAAGCCGCCTCCCGCAGGCTGCGAGGAACTGCACGAAGAACGTCTTCGCTCAGCGATGAAATCATCGGGATGATCATGATACCGACGACGATTCCGGCACTTGCCGCGTTGAAAACTCCGACATCCATCCCCAGCAAGTCGTGAAACAACGGTTTGAGAACGTACGGCGTCACAAACACCAGCGCAAAGTAGCCGTAAACAACGGTTGGAATTCCGGCCAGCACTTCCAGCACTGGTTTGATGACGGCTCTGGTACGCGGCGCGGCGTACTCGCTCAGGTAGATGGCGCTGCACAGTCCAATCGGCAGACCGATGAACGCGGCGATTCCGGAAATCAAAAGCGTTCCGCAGATCAGTGGCAGGATTCCGAAATGCTTCTCCGAAAACTGCGGAGTCCAGCGGGTTTCCGTGACGAATTCTGTGACTGAAACCTGCTGAAAGAATGCTTCGTTCGGCTTTGCCTGGCCGTCTGTGCCGAGTCGCTGTGGTGAAAGATCGTAAATCGCGTTGCTGAACAATACAGACACGATTCCGAATGTTGTCAGAATCGAGACTGCCGCGCAGCCGAAGAGGACCGACCGGATTCCCCACTCTTTGAGTCGGACAAATGATGCCGTCCGGTGCAGGGATATTGTCGCTTCAGAGAGCGGTCTGCCGGACGTGTCTGCCGTTGACAACTGAAGACCTCCTGGACGATCAGTCGATTGTCCCAAACGAGTTCCGTGACCTTGTTTTATTCGCCGATCGCCTGTTTCAAGGCCTCAACAGTCTCAGCGTGAGTCTCTTTGCCCAGCCGCACATAGCCAACTTCGCTGACAAGATCCTGGCCTTCAGCAAGGTAGTAGGTCAGGAATTCAGCCAGTTCCGTCCGAACGAGTTTCGACTTGTTCACGTAGAGAAACAGTGGTCGTGACAGAGGAACGTAGGTTCCGCCTTCGATGGTTTCCGGAGTTGGAGCGACGGCGTCGGCAACGTCGTCTGTCGCCGAAATCGGAACCGCCTTCAGCTTTGCTTTGTTTTCGAAGTAGTAAGCAAAACCAAAATAGCCGAGTGAGTACTTCTCTCCGGAAACGCCCCGGACGAGAACGTTGTCATCAGTGCTGGGTGTGTAGCCGGTTCGGCTGGCACCTTCTTCACCACAAATCACGTCGGTGAAGTAGTCGAACGTTCCGGAATCGGTGTCCGGTCCGAACAGTCGAATTTCTTCTGCGGGCCATGCAGGATCAAGCTCGCTCCACTTCGTAACTGTGCTGCCCGGCTCCCACAGTTTTTTGAGCTGAGCCACAGTGAGTGCTTTGCACCAGTCGTTCTCAGGATTCACGACGACACTGATGCCATCGATGGCGATCTTCATTTCAAGATATTCAATGCCATTCTCTTCGCACCGGGTCGTTTCTTTTTCTTTAATCGGTCGTGAGGCATCGTTGATGTCTGTTTCGCCGACGACGAACTTCTTGAATCCACCACCGGTTCCCGACGTCCCGACAACAACCTTCACGTTCGAATGCGACCCTTGAAACTCCTCAGCAACAGCCTGAGAAATCGGGTAAACCGTGCTGGAACCATCGATCAGGATCCGCTTCTGTCCGCCACTTGAATTTCCACTCGTGATCTCATCGGAGTCAGGAACGCCAGTGCTTCCGTCCGCTATGGAGCCAGCTTCTGAACCGTCGGCCATGCGGGATGAAGTGTTGCTGACTTCGCAACCGGAACCGGATGCAAGTAGAGCGAAGGTAAAGACCAGTGTTGCCAGTTTAGC
>Ga0316208_1001106_pt1 | contig 27169 bp, 23 predicted proteins | sample 3monopyrite_MG_FD_204944 | JGI IMG/M metagenome (GOLD analysis project Ga0316208, IMG submission 204944) | Microbial mat bacterial communities from mineral coupon in-situ incubated in ocean water Damariscotta River, Maine, United States -... | ecosystem: Environmental > Aquatic > Marine >... | reverse complement strand
GTCCCGGCGTTGGGTAAGGGTCTTGCCCTAATATTACAACTTTAACCTGATCAAGGTCAGTCGCAGTTAAGGCATTAAACCAAAGTGAAGAAGGAGGAAGGATTGTTTTTGATTTGTCTTTTTCATCCTGTAAAAAATCATGCAAACACTGCATATAGTCTTTTTTAAATTCTGCTGCTAAATGCGACTTCCAAAGAGTGGGTAATTCTTGTTTAATATCAAATGGCATAACGTTACTGCTTATATAATTTACAAAAGTATTACTCGCCCTTACCTTTCTTCTTCACAGGCTTACCATCAAAATAACGCATCGCGCCCGCTGAGCTAATAATAAATAATAAGACAAGTAAAAATATTATAAAAAAGATTTTCAAAATATTACAATATAAAAGAGACTATAGCATAAAAACTACATGACCAGAACGAACGATGTAAAGTCAAGGTGACATCAACTAACCTGGTGGCATCCTCAAGTTCACTCAGCCCTGTATTATTTCGTGCAAGCTGCACGATCGCAAGCGTATGATGCACGACATAAAAAACAAGAACAAAATTGTAAAGCGTTTAAAGCCATCAAATATGGATATTTTGTGCATAATGCAAACGTTAGACAAGAAAGATATTCCATATATTTTTAAAAATCCATCGTTCAATGTTTTGGCATCGCTTATGCTTAGGTATTAAATAACCGAACTAAAACATGGAGATAACATGAGAATATTTACATTAAGTTTATTAATTATAATCTCGACTCATACCTTTGCAGAAGAATCATCTACCTTTAAAAGTAAATTATTATCACATACCTTAGCTAGTAAAGCGGTCACGGCATCTGTAGTAGAGTGCAATAAGCGTGGATACAAAGTATCAGCGGCAATAACGGGGAGACAAGGAAACTTAATAGCCTTTTTACGCCATCCATTATCTGGTCCACATACCATCCAGGTAAGCCAGAAAAAAGCCTTTACCGCATCTAGTTTACAAGCTCCTACAGGTAAACAATTACAAAAGGATCGTCCCGATCTTAATTTCGCTCCAGGAATACTTATTATACAAGGTGCTTTACCAATTAATATCGCAGGCTTTTTTTATGGCGGTATAGCCGTAGCAGGTGCAGATACACAAACAGATGAAGACTGCGCCAAAAAAGGACTTGAAGTACTCGCAGAAGTTCTTGAATTTGATTAATTAACTATTGAATTTAAAAAAATAAAAGGGGGTAAAGTCGCTTGCTTTACCCCCTTTTATTTATAATAATCACTTAATCTTGGCTTTCGCCCCTATTTTAAAGAGAAATAGTTTATTCCCATGGATAATCAAAAATAACGATTAACTCACTACCTTCATCACCCGTAGCTATGTCAGCTCGATAGACTGCACCTGAGGCCGCTATTAAACGAAACCCGGTACCCACGCTATAGCGCTTTTCATTCCATAATGTTGATGGCGTTTCAGAGACGGAACCAACTTCTGCAAAAAAAGCAACTTGTACCCCGGTACGGACATCTTTCCAAATAAAATAATCAAAGGGTTTAACTTCCTGAGATATATTCCATCGGTACTCAATACCTGCAAATGCTGTATGAGCTCCCTGATACCGACTTTGAGGAAAAGAACGTAAACGCAAATCACCACCGAGGCTGCTCGAAGTACCATATGTTCTTGCCTTAATATAATTATCAACCAGACTCTGTTCTGTCGTTAAACAAACCGTATCATTAGCAGCACAGTTTGAGTTCAATTCGGCACGAATACTGGTGGGATCTGTATTACCTTTTCGTCTCACATGCGCATCTGACTGATAATAATTTAATACCAATGTATCAGTTCCTAGCATAGGAATGTAACCCAACAGGTTAAAATCAATGGTGTAAAAATCGGGTTGTTTAATCGAAACCGCTTTATGAACTTGATAAGCCACATCAAGTCTAAAGCCTTTTCTCGCATCGAGATAATCATCCGTTAGATCAACCGAAAAACCTAATTTTTCACTATCTCCAGAATTAACAAATGGTTGACCTAAGCGTGTAATAAGTGCACCACTATTGTCTCTGATAGCATCAATTTGGTATTCAAACTTTTTATATGAGTAATTAAAATTAAGTCGTCGCTCATAAAATGTTAGATTCAATCCAACATCAGTTTCGTTAGCAACACTTAAATTCAAAATAGTAAAATCATTTTTAACAGAATTACCAATTCCACGAATTGAATAATTATTAACTGTAGCTTTATCGATATCCTGTAAAGAGAAATTGAGAAATAAAACATCAGAGTACAACGGAATTTCAGAGCCATTCAAAATGGTACCTTCTGCTTCCCCACCAACAAACACAGCTGAAATATCCGCCGTAGTCTCCGCTACATTTGTAAGCGTTCCCAACAAAACCACACCTCCACCAATACCCGGTTTGTTGTATGGAAGTGGCACAACTAAGTGAGCAGGTTCTGTGGGATTCTGGTCTTGACGACGCTCTGGAATCAAATCAAAAGAAAAACACATGCTAGAATAAAACAATAACATTATGTGTATTATTATTTTCATTTTATTACTCCCTGTGATTTTCAACCAAGCTCATAACGAAAAACTTTTTAATCCATGTAATAGATAATAAGAAAGATTAAAGTAAAAAAAAGTACATTCTTCGAATTACGTAACTATATCCTGGTTAACATTGCCTACTCTATACCAAGAGTTAATACTATAAAAATATTATTTAAAATAACTTTTTAAATATCACTCTCTGTATTAATACTAAATTGCACAACACTGGGCACATTCTATAGCCAGGTTGATTTTCCTGGTGCAAAAATGTATTTGTTATTCCTGTTTATTCACTATGTTACTGTAATTATTGAATTTAAATTTCTGGCACAGTGTTTGCTCTCTAATTAATATAAACCATTTTAATCTTTATAAAATGAATAACATTAAGTCAAGGGACCGAACATGAACAATTCTGTAAATCAATTAGCACTGGGTAAGTATAGGGCTATTATTATATCAATCGGTTTCTTTTTAGTCTTTGATCTTGGGGTACTGATACTTAACTATTATATTTCAACTAAAATAGAAAAAGATGCGGTTGCAGTAAATCTTGCGGGACGACAACGCATGTTGTCACAACGAATGGTAAAAACCTTACTTGAAACACAGTCCGCGGTTAGAAAAGGAGAAAGCACCATTGAACCTGTTAAAGAATTATCCCTGACATTTAATCTTTTTGATAAGACCTTAAATAGTTTTAATCATGGCGGAGTAGCAGTGGGAGGAAACGGGCAACCGGTGTTAATTGAAAAAGTAAATTCACCAAAAGGAAGAGATGCCATCAATGATGCTCTGAAAATATGGTCACCCTATCGGGAAAAAGTTTTGACCGTGATTGATAGTGAAATTTACGCCTTAAGTGCAGTTTTACCCCCGGCAATTGAACATGCGAAATTAAGTAATCTTAAGCTATTAAAATTAATGAATAACCTAACCAGTGATCTTGAAACTTTGGCAGGAAGTAAAGCTGAGCGCTTACGCATGATTCAAACCACTGGCATTATGTTGGCACTAGGCAATTTCTTTTTGATTATGTTTCATTTTCTCAAACAATTGCGTCAACGAGATGAAGCTGTAGAAAAAGCGAAGCAGGAAACAGATGAAATATTGGGGACTGTCAATGAGGGTTTATTTCTACTGGATGCAGATTTCAGTATTGGTTCACAGTACTCACATCAATTGGAAAACTTACTAGGTCAAGAATCATTAGCAGGTAAAAACTTTGTCGAATTAATTAACTCTCATATCGATTCTGAAATTGTTGATATGAGTAAAGATTATCTCGAACTCTTATTCGAAGGGCGAGTCAAAGAAAAATTGGTTACAAGTTTAAACCCACTACACGAAGTTGCTTATAGTGGTAAAAATAATAAATCAAAAAGCAAAGAACGTTATCTTGATTTTTCCTTTAATCGGGTAGTTATGCGTGAAGGAGTCAAACATATTCTTGTGACGGTTAATGACGTGACACAAAAAATGACGTTATTAAATGAGTTGGAACGAAGTGAAAAGAACAATAAAGTTCAAATAGAATTACTACTGGATATGTTAAAAACAGACACGTCAATGTTAAAAGACTTCATTGAGTATACCGAGACTGAGCTTTTTAATATCAACACTATATTGAAAGATCAAAACACATATAATCACAGAGACAAGCTCAAAGAAATTTACTCTTTGGTACATACAATAAAAGGGAATGCCTCAGCGATTGGCATGGGATTATTTCTACAACGAATGCATGAATTTGAAGATACGATATCGGAAATTCTATCCCAGTCTGATATTAAAGGAAAAGATTTCCTAAGATTAGCCATAAAACTGGAAAATAGTCTCGTACTAGTGGAAACCATACGGACTTTCCTCGATAAAATCATATCGATTAGTAGTACTTTCAATGGACCTCAAGAACACTGTGTACTTTCATCAAGCTATTTTAATCAACTTATACAACGAGTCAGCACAAACAAAGGGAAAATGGTTGAAGTAGAGCATGACCTGTTTAATCCTGGTCTGATTCCACAAGATAAGGCAGCCCATGTAAGAGACATTGTTTTACAGTTGATACGTAATAGTGTCGTACATGGTATTGAAGATCCTCAGATTCGTGTACGCAATAAAAAGTCAATGACAGGAAAAATCACATTATCAACGAAAGAATATAAAACGGGCGTAAAAGTATTAGTCAGAGATGATGGTCGTGGAATCGATATTGAATCTATACGTGATAAAGCTATACAGCGCGGACACTGGTTACCAGGCGAAGTCTATCAATGGGATAAAAGTAAACTGGTGTCACTAATTTTTGAAGATCAATTTTCAACAGCTGATACCGTTGATGAAGATGCTGGAAGAGGAGTTGGTATGTCTGTCGTTAAACAAATTTTACAACGTATTGGTGGTGGACTGGGTATTCGATATGAGCCTGGCCAGTATTGTGAATTTCAAATAAAAATCCCAACCTAGGAGTATGCTGTATGAAAATAATGGTTGTTGATGATTCAAATATTATTCGTAGACAGATAACACGTTTTCTAAATCTCGAAAATGTAGATATCGTTGCAAGTGCAGAAAACGGACTGGAAGCTGTGAGTTATTTTCGTAGCAACCAACCCGATATGGTTACAATGGATTTAACCATGCCTGAACTTGATGGTTTAGGTTGTATAGAAAAAATAATGGATATTAAACCCGAAACTCGTATATTAGTCATATCAGCATTAGCCGATAAATCTACGGCAATAGAAGCACTTAAAAAAGGTGCCCAGGGATTTTTATGTAAACCATTCAGCGAAATTGAATTAAATAATGCATTAAAGGAGTTAATGACTGATGAATGAAACGCACGAAAAAGAATTGAAAGTTTTTATTGATGGTGCCCTTCACTATTTTGAACAGGTTAGTCAGGAACATGCCGAAGTAAAAACTCCATATTTGCTAACCAATGATATGGTGGCCGATGACTTTACTGGTGTTATTGATATTTCGGGTATCCGCAATGGCGCCATTTATTACACCGCGCCACGAGCAATGTTGCACCATATTCTTTTAGCGTTGGGTGAGAGTCAAAGTACTGAAGAATTATACAAAGATCTGGTTGGTGAAATAGCAAATACAATTTCAGGGAATGCAAGAAAAGAACTAGGCAGTGAGTTTACAATTAGTATTCCAGATATTCTAAATGGACGGGGTATAAGGATAGAAAAGAATAAAAATCACAAATATGCCATACCCATTCGCTGGAAGTCATACACTTCTTCTTTAATCATAAAGCTACATTAATCTGTAAAACACAAGTGACAGACCCAACAATACTATATCTTGGCGTGTTTTTTCGCCTTATAGCTATAAGATTAGGCATGGTTCTATCTGCATACTCTTCAACAAAGCCTTCAACACACCTGGCGTTTTGATGATGACGTGAGTCTAAATTGGTTTATAAACGCCCCCTTTTTATATCACCCATTAAAAACACAACATGACTTAATAGTGCTACTGCTTCATTTTTAAGTGCTGATTTAGTTGCGCTAAGTACCAGACTGAGATCATGCAGAAGATCTTTATCCAGGCCGTCGGTGTAATTTTATTCAGTGTTCGGTTTAATTTTTTAATAAGTGAGCAAACTGTCGAGATAACGGTAAAAAATTATAACCCCAACGTATTAAAACCCGTATGAAACGAAATTAATACAATCTCAGCATTAATCTGTAGAAAATCCGCGCCCAACCATTGCCATAACATCACATAGGGTGCAATTAAAAATAATGCACCCAGGCCGGCAAAAAGATTATATATAACATGCGATGAGCCTGTTCGAGGTAGCCCACCGTGCTACCAGTTGTCGCCAACGCTGCCGTCATGGTACTGCCCATATCCATACCAATAACCATCACAGTGGCTTGAGGGAAATTAATTGCACCTGCATACAATGCCGCTAATGGTACTGCCACACCAGCACTTGACGATTGAGTTATCGCAGAAAACAGAATACCAATTAATAAAGTTGAATACGCCTGATAAAATTATTATTAGGAAAGATCTCGGGTGTGATGTGTTTTTGCACATCACTCATGCCCTGTTGAATTAAATAAATTTCCACAAAAACCAAACCAAAACCAGCGATAGCCATGCCGATGCTCGACCATCATTCTTTGCTAAACAAGTGTAACAATGCGCCCAGCAAAATAAGTGGCATAAGTACTGAAACGATTTGAAACTTAAACCCAAGTAATACCACAATCCAGCCAGTGATAGTGGTGCCGATATTGGCTCCAAAAATAATACCTAAAGCTTCGGTAAACCCCATTAAACCAGGCCTACTAAACTAATTACAAATATGGTTGTAGCACTCAATGACTACAGAAGAACTGTTGCAATAGTGGCGGTAACGGCGCCGGACAATGGGAGTAAATCGAAGTAATAACTTGCGCAGAGCATCGCCTGCCAGGCTGCCTAAGCGATCGGTCATGATAATCATGCCTAATAAAAATATGCCGAGACCACCTAAGGCCTGTATTATATGCATAGCAATCTGTTGCTGATAATAAAACTAAGGTAAATGTTTTCGTATATCTTCAACACTATGGTGAGCAATATTTTTATTCAGTTCAAAAATTATTTTTTCACTTGTGTCTTTTGATAAATGCGCTCTTAGTTCACCAAGAAATGCAGGGGCAGCGATAAGCATTAAATTAATCAGTTTGTTGGCTTTACGCATACTATCTAAATAAGCAGCTATCCGTTTAGCAAATACAACAATTTCATGTTCTTTAGGCTCCATCTTTTCCTGATAACTATGATCGCCTCCGCCTCCCTTTCCTGAACCTTTTCCTGGAGAGTCACTAGTCATATTTTGCTCATGCATTCGTCCTTCAGGATGAGCCATAGTCTCAATTTCCTTAAATACCGAATTAGTAGAATCAGCATTAAAAATACGAGCACGAGTGCTATCAGCAACGACAATTGTAGACTTCATTTTCCATCTCCTTTTACATTAGGGTTTCTATTAAGGACACAAAAATATTTTAATTACCATGACATAAATCAACTAAATCTCAGAGAATTACTTTGATGCACTTTCTCCTGCTCATTTATTTTTGTCTTATTTTTTTAAATGAGTGCTCCAATTATTCATAATAATATTTAACTATATTGTTAATTTTAATATAGATTGTGACCGCTTCGTTATTATTCAGCATTTAATTTAGCAAGCTCTTTTTCAATACGTTGCAATTCCTCAGAAGCAGCTTTTGCGATAGCTTCCTGCACATCCGCATTTTCAAGTTGGACCGCTCGCTCACCTGAGTCAGGGTCCAATCCTGTTCTGTAATCTTTTTCAATAGATTCAATCCTTAAACGTAACTCATCACGTTTTTCAATTAGTTGTGATTTTTTATTTTCAGTATTTTTCATGTTTTTATTCCTTGTTAATTTTGATTATTATTGCCTTGAATCATCAGCTTATTTAATGATTTAATTTTCTCTTTTTATCTTATCTCCTGGCAATCAAGGTATATTCAGAATTTGAATCAGAGAATCTGACTTTTTCGATAATACAAAAACCCGCTTTTTTCACAGCTTGTTCCAATTTATGGGTAGTTAAAAGATTAATTTCTGGTAATAAACCAATACTGCCCAGCAATCGCAGAAACTTACCAAGTGCAAAATTTTTGTCACCTAAGCAAGTTGTTTCTGAAATAAAAACACCACCCGGCACAAGCAAATCATAAATACGCTTTAATACAGCATCAATATCCTCGAAAAAATGTAATACATAAAAGGCCATCACAATATCAAAACTAGCTGGTTGAAAATGCGCATCAAACAGAGAGGTTTTTACAAACTTCACATTATTTATTTTACGCTCAGCTTTTCTCACCTCTGCAATGGTAAGTAATTTGTCTGATATATCAATACCTGTTACCTGTTTTACATTATTTGCAATATCACTACATTGCGTACCCGTAGCACAGCCAATATCCAACACGATACTATCTTCTGTTAGATAAGTTTTAAGTTTCGTGATCTTGGCCTCATAGGCAGCCCTGTCTTGAATAGGTGATGCTGCATATTTAGATGAGATGAGGTCCCAAAATTTATCAGGTGATCTTTTGAATAGCATATTTTTACATGGCGCCTTTATAATTTGAAAAAAACGCAGGTTATCCTCTATAGCTCATAGATTAACCATAGACGTTTTCTTTAAATTTTTTCTGTATTTCTTCAATTTTATCAATGTTATTAATTAAGGCATTAACACAATCGTGATCGAGTGTTTCCCCTGCCAGCTCTGAAAGATATTGAAATGCGTTACTATTTGACCAGGCTTCTTTGTAAGGTCTTATGCTGGTAAGTGCATCAAATACATCTGCAACAGCAACAATACGTGCTTCAATGGGTATGTCATCCCCTTTTAAACCAGCAGGGTAGCCTTTTCCATTAATCGTTTCATGATGAAATTCAGCAATGTTACGCAGCATGTCAATATGTTGTATATTCTCAAGACCAAAGTTTTGCAAAAGGTCATCGATCATCTCACGTCCTTTTCGGGCGTGAGTTTGCATAATGTTTTTTTCATTTTCATTTAGCTTATCGGGCTTGAGAAGAATATTATCCGGAATACTTATTTTTCCAATATCATGTAGTGGAGAAAACATAAATAGATGTTCAATGTACTCATCATTTAAATGATATTTATCTGCCAGGGTACTGGCAATGATACGACTATAACGCGACATGCGATCAAGGTGGCTGCCTGTTTCCGGATCACGCTCATGAGTAATACGTCCCGTTGCTTTTACCACAGCACTTAAAGTATGAATTGAAACTAATTCATTAACAACCATCAAAGAAATCAGATGGCTGTATACATCTATTTGACGTAAAACACTTTCAGTAAATACATCTTTTTCATCCGAATTAAAAAAAAGAAAACCAAAAAACACACCATTATTGAACATGGGTAGGGTATAGCTGGCCGCATAGCCCTGGCGTCCTATTCTTTTTGTATGTTCATGTTGTCCGTCATCAAAAGTCACCATGCTATTAACAACTCGCGGTAACCCTTTATTTAAAATCGCTTTAAGAGAAGGAGCATCGTCCAGATAAGTCTGAAAGTTATCAAGTGGATTGTCCTCTCCACTACTATGCATGTATGTTTTAAGTACACTTGTTTCGGGGTCGTAAATAACAATAGCAATTCGAACAATAAAGGGAAATATTTCACTGACAGATTTGTGAGTTGCAATGAGTTTCTCACGCAACGAGGTGTGCTTATTTAGCTCTTCAAGTGCATCATGGTGCTCGGACATACTTCACCCATTATTTTTCAGCATGCATGCTTCTGATTATAACGCATTTTGCAAATACGCATAGCATAAGGAATACCATGAAACCAGAATAAATACCCCATTAAATAGTGAAAACAATACGTTATGCTCATGTAAGTTACTATAAATCAAAATTAAACCACTCCACCTCTTTAATTGGCACCTGTTTCTCCGTTAGTATTGTAGATATGAACACACTAACCATAAATGGACAATCTGTCGAGGTAAGTGAGGGCTCTACATTGCTGGACGCTGCCACTGAAGCTGGCGTGTATATTCCTACGTTCTGTCACCACCCACGCCTGCCTACCCATGCAGTATGTCGTATGTGTCTGGTCAATGTTAATAATGAAGAACATCCAAAACCCGCATGTAAAACAAAAGCGAATGATGGTGATGTTGTTGAAACAGACTCCAATGAACTGCTGGAATTTCGCAAAACAAATGCACAATGGTTGCTGGCCCGCCATCCAAACGACTGTATCCGATGTGAAGTCAATGGCTCATGTAAGTTGCAGAGTTTTGTTAGCGAGTATCAACTGGAGGATAGCTGGGGGAATAAATCATTAAATTTGATCGAGCATCCCCGGCATATTCTTACTGATCACACATCACCGAGCATATGGCGTGATCTTTCAAAATGTATTGAATGCGGATTATGCGTCGAAGCATGTGGCGAAGCAGGACAACAGCAACACGTCATTGGCTTTGCCGAGCGAGGGTCAGAGCGACTACCCGTTACTGTTTTTGATCATGCCCTGTCTGATACTAAATGTATTTCCTGCGGCCAATGTACACTTGTTTGCCCGGTCGGCGCTTTAATTGAAACGCCACACTGGCACGATGTCCTTCATACCCTTGATACACGTCGACGTGTTTCCGCTGTACAAATTGCACCAGCCTCACGCATTGCCATTAGCGAGGAGTTTGGAATGAAAGCCGGTACTGTTAGTACAGGCAGAATGATTAATGCCTTAAAACAGCTCGGGTTTAACTACGTTTTTGATACTAATTTTGGCGCTGATTTAACTATCATGGAAGAAAGCACTGAGCTTGTTACGCGCTTAAAAGAAAGTAAAGAGTTGCCGTTATTTACGTCCTGTTGCCCGGGTTGGGTGAACTGGGTTGAGATCAACCGGCCCGATCTTTTACCCCATTTAAGTACAACAAAATCACCGCAGCAAATGCACGGTGCACTAACCAAACGGGGTTCTTTTGCACATTCGCTTGGTATTGAATTTGCTGAGGGAAATGCTGAACCCTATGTTGTGAGTGTGATGCCTTGTACAGCTAAAAAAGATGAAGCCGTTCGGCCGGGAATGTCCGGTGATTTAGATCACGTTATAACAACACGCGAACTGGCCAGAATGATCAAGGCACGAGGCATAGCGTTTAGTGCATTACCGGAAAAAGCTGCATTCGATAACCCTCTGGGTGAAAGTACTGGCGCGGGTCAAATCTTCGGTGCATCGGGTGGAGTAATGGAAGCAATGGTACGCACCGCATCGCATTTTCTTGCTGAAGAAAAGGAGCACACCTTACCATTAGAATGGCATCAACTGCGTGGAGTCAGTAAAGGAATTAAGACTGCAGAGATTCCTGGTATCGGCGTAGTTGCCATCTGCAATGGCATTGCAGCGGCGCAACGCATGCTAGAAACAGAAACATGGCGGCAGAAGTATGTCGCAATTGAAGTCATGGCCTGTATCGGGGGGTGTTTAGGTGGTGGTGGCGAACCTAAATCAATGGATCCGAATGTGCTGGAGAAACGCATGCAGGCGATATATAACGTTGATAAAAATGCACCTCGACGCCGTTCCTATGAAAATCAGGATATTCAAAAATTATATACGACGGAATTAAATGAACCCAATTCACCTCAAGCACATACCTTGTTGCACACAAGTTATGCAGCACGAAATTCAAAACGATTACTTTTAATGCGCTTTCTTGATTGTGTCGACAGGCGAGATGGAAATGCCGCCGAAAATTTTTTTCAGCAGGATGCAATATGGTCAACATCCTCACCTTTTGGAGACATTCAGGGCGCATCGCAGATAGCAGCGTTTATTAATACAACACTACCACCTCGCAGGTACGGCCCAGCTTATATGAGACATCGAATGGAATCTACTTCTGACATTGATAACCTTACTGTCATAACCCCGGCAGGTGAACGGTGCCGATTTAGCATAGAGGTAGATAGCTCACATGAAACCCACCAATCCACAATGCTAATCAGTAAACTTGTGCGGGAAATGCTGTAAAAATTTTTAGTCTTCATAAATAAATGGCTTTATCTCCGGGGGATCCCCACAAAATTTAGCGTAGCCGGCCATCACGGGGAAGCACTGACACGGCAATCTCGTTGTTATACCTATTGACCATGTGATTGCTTCGGTCATTTCATTCTCTCGATGCCAGAACGTGTGAAATACGTTAAGGGAATGCTGACGAAACACGAAGCGGTTCATTAAGCACAAAGACGCGCTTTTACTGCAGTATAAAGACGTTTTTTATTAAGTCATTGATTTTGATCGGTTTTATTATAAATTCGTGAGGGTTCAGTCAGGCTTTAGCCTCTTTAATGTCCATTATTATTTTTGTGCATCTTTCCGGTGCTCTTCAAATTTATTCTGATAACTTTCTGCATCACCATAATCAAAAAAATCGATATAACGGTTATGAGGATCCGCTATTTTATGAGCATGTTTAATGGGGCACCAATATTCTTCTGTACGTGCTGCTATTTCACGACCATAATTAATTAAGCCGGTAGCATAACTGCAATATAAACAATGTGATTTTTCAAAAATATTAAGATAAGCCAGGTGTTGATGGTCAAATATAAAATAGTCAGAACGCTTTACTCTTTTAATTCCGTATAAGCGAAAACAAATCGATTGATAAACGCTGACACCCACATCGAAAATGAATAGAGGAACAATCAATCCATAAATAAATGGAGCAGAAATCAGATGCCTTGGGTTAATAGTAACAAGCCAGTAAAACCAGCTTGTTTTTAACTTCTTATGAGCTTCACGGATACTTTTTTCAAACTCAATCCGTTTACCAGCGATTTTATAAGAAAAGCTTGTTTGTTGTTCATAAAGAAGAGCGCGTAACTCATCTTCAAGCTCACGGATATTATTTATTATTTCTCGTATTTTTTCATTCATAATATAAATGAGCTCAGGTGAGTAGTGATAATTGCATCAATATTAACAGGTTTACCGGTATCAATCTTGATAGTGATTAACTGTTCTTCGGCCGTTAACGGTTCATAGCTTTGCAACTGCTTTTGCAAAACCTCGGGGCTGGCATCGGAAACATCATCATTCCTTCGGGCTCGTTCAACAAGCCGTTGTTTTAATATCATTTCATCGGCATGGTAAGCGACAATAACGTGCTTTACCCCCACAGAACTGGCAAGTTCAATAAACAGCCGTCGCTGCCATTGCTTTAGATTGGCAGCATCAATGATCACCGAATAATTTTCCTCAAGTAAATCACGCGCAATATCAACCAGATGGTTATACGTTTGTTGAGTGGACTGGCTGGAATAAAGTATAGCTTCTTTTTTTGCGTCCACCTCTTCATTAATAGCCACATTGAATAAACGCTTACGTTCAACATCAGAACGTAGTTGGATAGCCGGAAGTTTTTCGGAAAATAAACGTGCACCCACTGATTTCCCCGAACCTGACAAACCAAAATTAATAATAAGACAGGGCGTTACAGGCTGGATGTATTTCTCCGCAAGCTTGATATACTGCTGCAACTCCAGCCATGTCTGCTTGAATGCATCACTGGCAGATTCTTCCTGCGTACAACGCAATGCTGCGACTTTTACCCGCACCATAGCGCGGTAAACTTTGTAGAACAGGAATACCTTCAGTCCGCTATAATCACCGGTTATTTCAAGATAACGGTTAAGAAAGTGTTGCGCCAGTTCACCCTGCTGACGATCTTCGAGGTCCATGACGAGGAAAGCAATTTCACTCATCACATCAATCCAGTAAAAATTTTCGTTAAACTCAATACAATCAAAAAGTACGATTTCATCCTGCCATAAGGCAATATTTCGCAAATGCATATCACCATGGCATTCTCGTATAAAACCCTGCGCCTTACGTAATTCCATGATGGGAGCGAGTGCGGCAAGTTGATACTGGCTCCACTGTTCGAGTTTATCCAGTCGTGGTGTTATTAGCGGGTCTTGAATGTATGCACGCACTTGTGCGAAATTTTCCAATACAGGCTGACTAATGTGGTCGACGTCACCGTACACACCGTCCTGGTCAGCCGATCTGTTTGTAAGATGAAACTGAGCAACCTTGTCCGCCAACTTATCCATAATGGCAGTATCCAGCCCTGACTCCTGTAGCAAGTGATCCAATTGTGAAGACTGGGGAAATTGCCGCATTTTAACGGCGTACTCGATGATCGGACCTTGTCCGTTTAATTCAGGTTGCGCCTCATTGCCTGTTATTGCGACCACTTCCAGATATAACTGCGGAGCAAGTCTTTGATTTAAACGTAACTCTTCTTCACAGTAAAAACGGCGTTTTTCAAGTGTAGAAAAATCAAGAAAACCAAAATTAACCGGTTTTTTTAGTTTGTAAACATATTGGCCTGTTAGCAATACCCAGGAAATATGCGTTTCAATTACCTCAAACTGATTAACAGGATGACCATAGAGCGCTGCGTTTTGTAATCCCTTGATGAGTGACATCATTATTAATCCTTAAGGCAGTATTACATAGTCGTTTTTGCCGAAATTAAAAACTTAGCTGGCTTCTATTGCCGTTTTTCATGTTGTCCAAAGTCGATAATAATACTTTTAAAAGCGCTGGTGCATTTATTTTTGTAAAAAAACCATCATACAGTTTTAACATATTTGTCATATTAACTGTCTACTCTTATAAAAAAACAGAGAATAGATATTTATGAGCAATATAACACGTATACACCCTTTAAAATGCCGAACGGTCTGGCTCTCTGATATCCACCTTGGGTTTCATGGTTGTAAGGCAGACTCCCTGCTGGACTTTTTAAAGCATGTAGAATGTGACTATATCTATCTCGTAGGCGACATTTTTGATGTCTGGTCTTTGAAACAAAAAGGGTTCTACTGGCCTCAATCGCACAATAATGTTATTCGCACTATACTCGACAAAGCAAAACATAATACAAAGGTCATTTATATTCCGGGAAACCACGATGATATGTTCCGTGACTATGATGGCATGACTTTTGGAAATGTTGAAATTCATAATAAATACATTCATGACACTATAGATGGACGCAAACTTTTAATGCTGCATGGCGATGAATTTGATAGCGCTGTGCAATTAAGCCGGCTGGCAAGCTTTATTGGTGACAAAAGTTATGATATTTCGCTTCATCTAAACCGGTATCTTCAGGCCTTTCGTCGCCTGCTGGGTTTTCCATACTGGTCGCTTTCAGGCTATCTAAAAAGCAAAGTACAAAATGCGATGGATGTCATTTCTAAATTTGAAAATGCAGTTGCAAAGGAAGCGAAAAATTCAGGTGTCGATGGAGTAGTCTGCGGCCATATACATAATGCACAACTTAAAGAAATAAACGGCATACTCTATTGCAATGATGGCGACTGGGTAGAAAACTGCACAACCATGATAGAGCAGTACGACGGCACGCTTGAGTTGCTACGTTGGCGTGAAAAAGCAATAACACTGGCCATTCATCCACCAAAGTACAACACAATCAATGAAAATAAAATCGCATAGCAACCAACTATAGTTACATCACTATATACATAATTAAAAAAATAATTTTTGTTGAATTATAAAATTTCTATTTTAGATTTAATCACTATGTCTATTTTATTTTTTTCTCCTGGCAGATTTTCTCTACCTAATATACAAATATATTTCTAATTTATAATATTGCCGAGGCGACGACGAAATTCCTTTGCCATTTCCGGTTCATTTGGCATTAAAATATTCGTTAAATTAATGATCATTTCTTTGGCCGCACCCTCTTTGTATTCGGGCTCCTTATCAAATATTTTGAACAAATAATGCATCGCTTGTGAATAGTTGTGTTCAGCAACAAAACAAAGAGACAGGTCAAAACAGGCATCATAATCATCCGGATTAGATTCTATTCGTGCCATGAGTACATCCAGCCCCTCGGTTTTTGCAGCTAAATCTTTAACGGTAAACTGTCCAATTAACATTTTTCCCGTCTCACTTTGTTTATCTCTGTCCGGCAACTTATTAAATAACAATGTGGCTTGCTCGATTTCGTTCATATCGAGAAATATCTGTACCATATCCATCGCAACGCGTGTATTACCCGGGTCTTGTTGAATCGCCTGAGTCAATAAGGTAATTGCTCCAATCATGTCACCCGAAATATGTTTTTCACGCGCTTGTTTTCGTAGTTCATCAGATTGGCGATAAATACCCTGTGCTTTTAATAAGTCACGCAACTCAGCACTGCTTAACTGGCCTTCATTCGTTAAAATAACTTCGCCATCTTTAAAAATTTTCAGGGCAGGTAAATTCTTAATATCATATTCCTGCATTAGCTCCTGCTGTTCATCACTATCCACTTTCACAAATGCAAACTGACCTGCAAATTCTGTTGCCAGTTTAGCCAAATCGTCAGCCATATAAGTGCATGGCTCAGACCAGACGCCCATAAATTCAACAAGCACAGGAAATTTGTAGGAATTTAAAATAACAGTCGCATTAAAACTGCTACGGGAAGCTTCAAATACCAAAACTTCTTGATCACTCATCACTGAAAACCTCAAAACAAACTAATAAAAAAACAATTATATCGCATCAGAGGAAATAATGTTTTCTTCTACTATTATTTAACCGGCATTAAAGATGATAAAACCTGTTAATCGTGCCCATATTTTAGGAATAGGCAGGTGAAATTTACTTCAGCAGAGGCGTTTTCATTAAGGAAATTTCATTTTTTTAATAGCCATCAATACATCTCTGCTAATTGACAAACTTAATAATAATGGAACACTCAATGTTGTCAGAGCTGACAGTTTAGCTTTTGTATTAGGCAAAAAGGCTTGTACTTTAAAAAACACTGGCTAATAATGAAAGCGTATAAAAAACTTCTTCGCTCAACTAAAGTGAGAGCTACATGTCAAACCACTGGCTACAAAATGTCATAGAATCGATTGCTGATCGCGGCCGCGAATTAATTGGGCTGGATAATAATGAAAATAAAAGCCAGGATATTCATTCACTGTGCCAACAGTTATTAAACGGTGCCGGCGAAGCCTCCGGCATCGCACTATCACAGCAAATTCTGCGCGAATACCACGATATGAGTGATGAGCAAAAATTTAATTTTTATCAATTACTCGACCAACAATTTGCACCCGACTTTGAAAAAATCCAGGCTGTTATGGCACGCTACCAGGTATCCCGTTCCGCCGAAGATCTTATTGCACTCAATACGGTGGTTGAAGCACCGCGACAGGAATTATTTCGCCGTTTAAATATGGCACCTAAAGGAACTGCCAGCCTGGTGGCATTACGTGCAGATTTGCTCAAGCAGCTCAAAAAACAGCCCTCATTTAAATCTATTGATGCGGACCTCAAACATTTACTCTCTTCATGGTTCAATCGCGGATTTTTACAACTCCGTTTAATTAACTGGCAAAGCCCCGCGGAGATACTGGAAAAAATTATTAATTACGAAGCGGTACATGAAATACGCGGCTGGGATGATCTGCGTCGACGTTTAATGAAAGATCGCCGCTGCTTTGCCTTCTTTCATCCGGCCATGCCAGATGAACCTCTGATCTTTGTTGAAGTCGCACTGGTAAAAGGATTATCTGATGAAGTCGGAAGTCTGATTAATCCGAAAGCAGCAGAACTCGATCCACAACAAGCAGATACCGCCATATTTTACTCTATTAACAATACTCAGGCCGGACTACGTGGCATTTCATTTGGTAACTTTTTAATCAAACAAGTATTAACCGAACTCACCAAAGAATGCCCCTGGATAAAAATCTCCTCTACCCTGTCACCCATTCCTGGTTTTAGAAGAGCGCTTGATAAGTGGTTAGACAGCGACGAAAAGTCCGCGCAATACAGTGAGTTTGATAGTATTTTGCACCAACATGCAGCGGCACTCTTAGATGAAGTGCGCACACAATTATCAGCGAGTACGGATTTAACCGACAAACAATGCCTTGCGGCGCTGCTACGAAATCATTTAAGCCAGGAAAATATTTCACAAGGCAATATTCTTACCGAACTTGCTCTGAGCTTTCTAAGTTTCGCGAAGAGTAAGGGTCAGCTAGCAGACCCTGTTGCCATGTTTCATCTATCTAACGGTGCATGTTTAGAACGCATCAACCCCTTTGCAAATATGTCTGAACACGGTCAACAAACATCATATGGGGTTATGGTTAATTATTTATATGATTTAAATACAGTTGAATTAAATCATGAAGCCTTTGTGACAAAAGGAAAGATTAAAATGTCAGATACATTGTATAAAACATTTAAAAAATTTAATCGTACAACATCATAATCATTAACTCTCCCCAATTAATTTACTTAATATAAATTATATTGGGTGAAGGACTCCTCCCTTCTATTCTTTTGATAGTTCATGATTTCTCATTGCATCATTCTCAATAAGTACCCGCTCTTGCAACAGTCGCCATACACCATCATCCTCTTGTTCCAGCAGCATCTCAATAATCTGTTCATTCAGAGCACCATCTGACCCTACCACTGTTTCATAAACAGTAAATATAATCTGAGTCTCCGTTGCTCTGATCAGGTTAAATCCCTTATAAGCAATGCTTTTTATCATGGCCATTTCAAACTGATGCCTGCATTGCTTAAACCATATATCGTAATCAATATTATCAAAGCCAGGAACACCCTGCACACTGATACGCTTTGATATCATCCCCATATGTGTCTTAAGATCTTTTTGTCCGGCACTTTCTGCTGCAGTCGTCAACCACTGCTCCGCAATCTGTTGAGCCTGTTCTTCTGTCATAAAATAAAAACTCCGGTATTATTCATTAGAACAGGAATATATCATTTTATTTGCGTTACTATTCATGTTTACTGCGCTTTCTAGCAAAAATAGAAAATATTAATAGAAGGGAGAGTACGAACTTACTCCTAATTATCTACGCCAGCACGAGAGCTAATGGCATCACCACTAAACGACCAAGCTTGACAAACATCACGATAGAAGCGACTTTGCCTGAATAATCAGATAAAGATATTGTTATTATGACTTCAAAATATTAACTATTTACGTAAAGTAGCAAGCTCAAAACGGTGTTGATAAAAAAACAAAAGCATCACCAGTATTGCACCAAGGGTATCAGCAAGAATATCTTTCTGTGCATCCCAGATATCACCTTGTGATCCCAGCACAGCGATTCCCGCTTCGGGAGCAGCAGATATGGCATATTGCCACTCAATGATTTCATATACCCCTGCGACAGAGACAATCGCAAATATGGGAAATAACAACACAATCCAGCGAGTCCGTACTAATCGTCGAACCATTAATACTTCCGCAATTGCATAAGCATAAAACCCAACTGAAAAATGGGCAATCCGGTCATAGTGATTACGTTCAAATCCAAATAGTTCACTTACCCATGAAAACGGTACACGCTCGAAGGTGTAATGTCCGCCAATGGTATGCAACATAATAAACACCGACATTAATATATAACTGCTATCCGAAAACCGGTGAATACGCGAAAACCATGCAATAGCGCCGACGACAATCAAAATGGGGATATTTTCAGCCCACCATACATCGCGGTCATATGGTTCAATCGCACCAATAATAAATAGCGCAACGTAGAAAGCCAATAACAACAGCGGTATTTTCCAGGATAATTGAGTATTATTCATATAAGAGGATTTTTACTCTGGTAACTTCTTTAAAGTAATTTCTCAAAAAAATCACTCATTAAAGATAAAAGCATAGCATTTATTGTTTTAATTTTACTCTAAGCGCACCGTCACTAATTTCAAACTCTTCAATGCCTCTTTCAATTGACTGCCAGAAACCACCACCATTTCCAAATTCATTGAGCAGGTCGATATTCTTTAAGTTACCTAACCAATCATTGGGTAAAGGCACTCCCCAGACACTAACACCTTTTAAAATAGCACGAGGTCGATGCTTATCAATACGCAGTTCCAGTCCGGCTGTAATCTTCAGCGTTTTACCACCGAATAGTGGCAAATCAGGGTCAAGGTCAATTAATAGTTTAGCGCTGGCCAGATTGTCTGAAAGATCGATAGCAAGCTTGGTTGCGAGATCAGTATTATTCGCTAACAACGCATTCAATTCTTTTTCACTAAAATGAACTTCACGATTAGCACCGGCTTCGCTATACGCCTCGGGTTGCAATGGTTCTGCTCCTGCAGTGGAGGGTGTCGATTTTTTTCCTGTTAAAGCATCGAGTTTATTATCCAACTGCTGCTGTTCTTTTTTACTTAACTCGACCGGACTAAATTCCGTGGGAAACAAGTACACGGTAAAAACCCAATAAGCAACCCCCAAAGTAAGCGCAATGGTAATCAACACAATGACAAAGGTCGGCAGGCCTTTTTTTGTTGCAACTACGGGTGTGTTAGTCGGCACGGTATTTTCGTCTGAACTCATACAGTTTTTTATCTCACTTGCATATTTAAATTTATTGCCTGTTATTGGCCGAATAAACCTTTCAATTTATCAGCAGCTTTTTCTTTTTCGGCTTCAATTTTAGAACGCGTTTGATCATCAATCTGTTTTTGTAGTCTGGCTTTTTCAGCCGCTATTTTTTCTTTAATTTGTGCTTTTGCTTTATCTAGCTCTGCCCCAACGCCCTTATTTTTCACTTCTGCCAGCGCACGATCTGATAATACACTTAAAATCTCATTGCTTAACTCTGCGGCTGTTGCGCCTTTGCTCCCCCCCAAATTGCGTAGCAAAATTTCAGGCAACTTAAGTTGATATATTTTATTATTTAACGGTACAACATTGGCTAATATTTTGCCTTCACTAAAATGTACGCGTTTGAGAATAAAGCGGGGCTCTTTACTTTCTGTCTTTGTTTCTGTCCTGGCTTGTTTTTTACTGGTTTCACCCGACGCGGTAGCTAACAAATTTTTCTTTAATTCATTCAGATTAGTCTGGCGCTGTTGGTTCATTTCAAAATAAACCTCGGGTGCACGAATGCTAATATCATCAATCACTATCACCTCATTGCTGAGAGACTCGATATTAATTTTGTTGCCTATTTCTCCAAGTGAGAAAGCATATTTTGCTTCAAAGCCTGCAGGATTCGACACACTTAAACCCTTAATAACACTGCTGCCTTCTTTAAGTGAGATTTTTACACGCTCAACACGTACTGCAGTTTGGGTTGCTTCACTGCCGTATTTTTCAATTGCATCTTTAACCAGATTATCCAGATTGTTAATGACATAAAATACGCTTGCGCCAATGGCGACAACAAGGAGTAAAAGGGTAAAGAGTGTGATTTTATTTCCGGTTTTCATTGTCGAAACTATGCCTTAGTAATATAGAGTGTTTTAACCGACTTGATCTGCTGCCCGCTATTTATTCTGATTTCAGTGGTTATTCGTTTTACTTATAAAGATTAGCATTAAACTAGCGAAAGTTAGCCTTGTCCAGTTATTCCTTACTTAATCAAAAAACGAGAAAAACGATTAATCTATTCTCCTGGCCTGCGATCACTCTTTACTAATGCCTCAGTGTTTTCATAGTGCAAAGCCATACCACACCGAACAATTGTATCATTCAAATAACCTGCTGTGTCTTTAACAACTTCCGAATATTCAGCTAACTTGCCCGGGCCGACTACTGATTTTTAGTTCAATTTTCCATAAAATAAGCATTCTCTAAAGTAGAACAACACGCTAAGCCATTAAAGCCCACGTAATGATAAGCACCGTGACATATCCCCTTAACCAAAATAGACATGTAGCAATAGAAACGTATTGTGTTTTATAGCGCAACGCCAATACTCATCAAATATTAAGCAACATAATAAAACTGAGCTCATTAACCTTTATTCCAGCAATAATATTACATGCTCGCACCAATAGTGCCATTAAGATGAGCGTTGTGCTCCATATTGAAGCAATTAATCTCAATCGAAAGAAAAATATGGCGTAATAGCAACAAATTGTCTTGGCATAATACTTGCGAAATAGGAACGTAAAATCGATACACAATATAACTATAGAGGGATTGTTATGTCTTATTTAGAACCACAAGAGTTCGTTACAAAAATGGTGGATGCGGGCGAGTCTAAAGTATACATGTCCACAAAAGATACTTTAATCCGTGCTTTTATGGCGGGTGCTATTTTAGGGCTTGCTGCAATATTTGCCATTACTGTTGCAGTTAAAACAGGTTCTTTTCTTACCGGTGCCATCTTGTTTCCGGTCGGTTTCATTATGTTGTATTTAATGAAATTTGACCTGCTAACCGGCGTATTTACACTTGTTCCCCTTGCATTAATTGATAAAAGACCCGGCGTTACATTTAACCAAATATTAAGAAATTGGGGACTCGTATTTGTCGGTAACTTTGCCGGCGCATTAACAACAGCATTTATGATGTCATTTATTCTCACTTACGGCTACAACATTGATGGCGGAGCAATTGCGGCGAAAGTCGCAACTATCGGTGAATCAAGAACTGTCGGTTATCAGGCACATGGTGCCAGTGGTTGGGCGACTATTTTTATCCGTGGCATGTTGTGTAACTGGATGGTGTCGATGGGTGTTGTTGGTGCAATGATTTCAACTTCAGCAACGGGTAAAATGTTCGCTATGTGGATGCCGGTTATGCTCTTCTTCTATATGGGCTTCGAACATTCAATTGTTAATATGTTCTTATTCCCGTTCTCTATGATTATGGGTGGTGACTTTACCATTATTGACTACTTCGTTTGGAATGAAATACCAACTGCATTAGGTAATCTGGTGGGTGGTTTTGTCTTCGTTGCATTACCGTTATACTACACTCACGTAAGAACAAGTCCTAATCGTACGCTATAATATGTAAAAGATATTACATAAAATAAACACTATCTCAGCCCTTTTTAGGGCTGAATTTTTTTAAATATGATAAAAAAATTAAAAATATCCTATGGCCAGCATACCGACAAGGGCCGCAAAAAAATCAACCAGGATTTTCATGGTATTCATATTCCTAAAGAACCTTTACTGAGCTCTAAAGGTATCGCGATATGTCTTGCCGATGGCATTAGTAGTAGTGAGGTTAGTCAAATAGCCAGCAAAACCGCAATCACAGGCTTTCTGGAAGATTACTTTTCTACTGCCGAATCATGGACAGTTAACACTTCTGTTCAGCGAGTACTCTTAGCAACTAACTCATGGCTCTATTCACAAACCCGCGACAGCCAATTCCGATATAGTCAGGATAAGGGGTATGTATGCACTTTTAGTACATTAGTCCTTAAATCAAATACAGCACATATTTTCAATGTAGGTGACAGCCGTATTTATCATCTCAACAACAATAATATTGAACAACTCACAGAAGATCACAGGCTCTGGGTCTCCAGAGACAAAAGCTATCTCCAACATGCTCTGGGCATGAAAGACGACATCAATATTGACTATCAGTCTTTACTCATAGAAGAGAATGATATTTTTATACTTGCAACAGATGGCATCTATGAATTTACGACTGAAAAATTCATTACAGATACAATTAAAAACAATGATAAAAACTTAAATAATGCAGCTAAAATAATTCTGGATAATGCATTTGAAAATGGAAGCGACGATAACTTAACAATACAAATTGTTAAAATAGATCAACTCCCATTACAAAGTGCAGATGAAATATATCAACAGTTAACAACTTTGCCTTTCCCACCCGAACTCAAACCAAGAATGGTATTCGATGGTTATGAAATTGTACGTAATATACATTTCAGCAGCCGCAGTCATATTTACCTGGCAATTGATACTGAAACAAAAGAACAGGTTGTTATAAAAGCCCCATCAGTAGACTTAAGAGAGGATACTGCTTACCTCGAACGTTTCCTCATGGAAGAGTGGGTTGCCCGACGCATAAATAATGCTCATGTATTAAAACCTTGCTCGCAAACAAGAAAGCGTAATTACTTATATATTGTCACTGAGTTTATTGAAGGCCAGACATTATCGCAATGGATGATTGATAACCCAACGCCGGATATAGAAGAAGTGCGTAATATAATTGAACAAATTTCAAAAGGACTGCGTGCATTTCACCGGCTGGAGATGCTGCATCAGGACATACGTCCCAATAACATCATAATAGATAAAACAGGCACCGTAAAAATTATTGATTTTGGCTCAACCCAGGTTGCAGGCTTAAGAGAAATAACATCACCGCTGATTCAACAAAATATACTTGGCACAGCTCAATATACTGCACCAGAATATTTTATTGGTGAAACAGGTACAATGCGCTCTGACATGTTTTCGTTAGGCATTATCGCCTATCAAATGTTATCAGGCAGACTGCCTTATGGTGCTAATATTGCAAGAGCACAAACAAAAGCTGCACAGCGAAAATTAATATATCAATCCGTGCTCGATGATGAACGCACCATTCCTTCATGGGTCGATGCAGCGATAAAAAAATCAGTACAGCCCGATCCGTATAAACGATACAGTGAAATATCAGAATTTATCTATGACTTACGTCATCCAAATAAAATATTTTTAAATAAAACTCGCGCTCCATTAATAGAACGTAGCCCGGTTCTTTTTTGGAAAAGTCTATCATTTATCTTCTTTGTAATACTCATAGCAATGCTGATTACTCATCCCAATTTAAATTAAGCATGGGTATCCAGTGTTGATTACCTCGAAAATTTACCAGGACTTATAAGGCAGGAACTTACCATTTAAAGTTACCACAACACGATCACCTGCCGGGTTTTCTTCTTTATCAATGTCCATTGTAAAATCAATCGCACTCATAATTCCATCACCAAATTTTTCATGAATAATTTCTTTAATCGTTTCTCCGTAAACACCAACGATTTCATACCAGCGGTATATAACCGGATCTGTCGGAACAACCTGCTCCCATGTTTTAGTCGGAAATTTCTGTAATGTTGCAGAAAGTTCTGCCCCGGCACCCAGCACTTCTGCTATCGAATCTGCTTCTGCTTTGTCTAAATGATTCATCCCCAAACAAGCAGAACAGGTATATTCTGTGGATAAACCTGCTTTCTCAGCAATCGCTGCCCACGTTAGCCCTTTTTCTTTTTTTAACTCAAGTATAACGTCTTTCATTTCACTTTTATTCATCATCATCCCCTTAAAAAATTTATAGTTGTTAATACATAAATATAAAAGAGCATTATCTATGCCAGCTTTTAATTACTGTATTTACAGCGTTTTTAAGATATAAAAGGTATGAATAAAAGATAAGGCGCACCAAAATGGTACGTAACGCACCAATTCAGTCAGCTGAAATTTAATATAAAAAAATATGGCCTGTCTTTATTATTCAACAGGTTAAAACCTGTGTCAGCAATGCTTTTTACGTGACCATTTCAAACTGATGACAGTATTGCTTAATACTCCATTTTGTCATCAAACCCGGGGGACTGACACGTTTTTATGATCAGCCCATATGCCCTGCCACTATACTTGTTAAAAAAATAATTATGCCAGCAACTAAATGCCCCGATTCTCTTTTGGTAATTCGTTCATCGGCAGATAAATGAAAATACTAAGACCATCTTCTTCATTGGCTGCCAGCATCTTTCCACCGTGTAAACTCACTGCACGTTTTGCAATAGCAAGTCCCAGTCCATAGCCACCGCTTTGACGATCGCGCGCTTCACCAACCCGAACAAAAGGCTCAAATATTGTCTCCAGCATTTTTTCGGGAATGCCTGGCCCATAGTCGCGAACCTTAATAACAATCCAACCGGAGGTTTCATGATTATCTTTCAGGCTAATCTCAACAGTAGTCCCTTCAGCAGTATAACGAATGGCATTACGAATAACATTTTCAAATGCGCTATTTAAAAGTACATTATTGCCTTTAATGCTAACGGGCATACTCTGGATTATTTTAACTTCACGGTTAGTGGCACGAGCTTCAAACATCGCATCATCAACGACTTGTTCGAGTAATGCAGTAAGCTCGATCGTATTATGTTCAATTTTTGTAGTGTTGGTTTCGAATCGGGCCAAAGTTAATAGCTGGCCGATAAGTTCGTTAAGTCTTTCCGCTTCACGTTCAATGCGATCCAGTTCTTTTGTCGCGCTGTCACCACCGCGCTGACGTGCCAGTCCAAGAGCAACTTGTAAGCGGGCAAGAGGTGAACGTAGTTCATGCGATGCGTCACGTAACAACTGTTTATGCGACTCAACCAAAGCTTGCAGTTGTTCAGCCATATAATCGAAGTCATTAGCCAGTTCGACAATTTCATCTTTACGTTTTCCCATTGAGGGTGAAACACGCTGGGTTAAATCTCCCTGTGCCAATTTCTGAGTTGCCTGCCTTAAGCGAGTAATCGGGGCAGTCAAATAACGCGCGAGCAACAGGCAAATAACCGCACTGATTAATGTCGCCAACAAAATGGGCATAACAAAAGCTCTGGGGCGATTGAGCACACGGTGAAGAGTAATGCTTCGGAAGTCGGGTAGCAGACGATAGCGCTGGCCATTAATAATAATCGGGCGATGGTGTGGCCGTCGGTTTCTGTGCTCATGATCATCTTCTTGCTCATCATCAAGAAATTTATATTCCATCCTGCGCGCACGTTGTTGCAAATATAAAGGTACAGGCCGGTTTAGTAAGTCTTGCCCCTTTTTATCAAGTAACAAATAAGGAATGGCTTCACGCTTATCCAGTTGCGTTAACCAGTTCCGTAACTTTTTGATGTCACCCTCTTGTGCCAGAGCACGCGCTTGGCTGATATATTGGAGGGTATTGTTACGCGGCTGAGCACGACTCGCTTCATGCCGTATATTCTCCAGGTAATGTGATGTGGCTAACAGGGTCAGGCCAGCGAATAAGATCAGGGCCAGCCAGAACGAAACAAATATTTTCCAGAATAAACTTTTCACATCAGGCCTCTGATTTTGGAAGATTGTTCTGATAGCTGTACTGGTAACCCACGCCACGAATAGTTTTAATACGCTCCTCACCATCAGCCAGTGGACCGAGTTTTTTACGTAGATTACTCACATGCATATCCAGACTACGATCATAGAGA
>Ga0316208_1001105_pt1 | contig 27232 bp, 41 predicted proteins | sample 3monopyrite_MG_FD_204944 | JGI IMG/M metagenome (GOLD analysis project Ga0316208, IMG submission 204944) | Microbial mat bacterial communities from mineral coupon in-situ incubated in ocean water Damariscotta River, Maine, United States -... | ecosystem: Environmental > Aquatic > Marine >... | reverse complement strand
ATTCACCGGACTTTAACCCTATCGAACAGTCTTTTGCTGTCATTAAAAAACGTCGACAATTCTTTAAAGGCTCAAACGCTTTGGAAACAATATTAAATGGGGATTTATAAAGTGGAATTACTATAGTATATGGGCTTCGGGTAAATTTACCCTCAAGAGAATGGTGCTAAAACTGGCTTTTACAGAGCCACTTTTGTATTGCCGCGAAACAGGATATAGAACACCAAAAACTGCCATGCCATTCAAGGTCTTAGGCTCTTTTAACACAACAAAAAATGAAGTGGTGCCGCTGGGGGGACGTATTTTCTTGTTTTATTTTAATATGTTACCAAATAAATGGTGCCCGAATGATGCCCGTGGAAATCAATCACACAAAAGATTTTAAGGTAACATGTAGAATAGGTGCGACTACAATTGATGAGCCCATCAACTAAGTTAGGCCTGTGATTTTTTGCGATCTCTCTATTTTCTAAGAACTCTCGTTCATTATACTCTTAAGGTACTTTGTACCTTCAGGGGATACACGCTTATAGCTAAGTCTTCCAACTTTTCGAATTTGAATTAAAAACTTTTTCTGTTCGAGTTGCTTAAGCGTTGTAGAGGTATTAGTTAACTTAATGCCATGGTCTATAAGCGATTTATTTATCTCAGATGTCTTAAAGTCATTCTCTGCTGATGACTGTTGAACATAATAAGCCGTAATTAATGCCTTATCCTGATCGCTTGTTTCACCCTTAAATTGATGTAGCCATTCACCAAACACATCTGGGACGACAATTTCGCCTGTTTTAGCCTGAGGAGCTGCGCCGACATCACCCCCATTTCCCTGTGTGTCAATATTGGCCTCTTCAGAGTTCGTATTTTCATGACCGGAATCTTGCGGGGAAATCGCTTTGTCGCGCACAAGAGATATCAGATTTTTGATGTTATCCATCTGCCCAGTCACAAAAGCTTCGCTCCCTTCTGCAGATATTTCACCCGTCGTTAAATTAACGTAGAGTTTTGTAACATTCTCCATTTATTCCCCCTATAGTGCTATTTTAAAACCCCAGATTTATAAAGTAATTCCTCTATAGCAGCTCGATACTCGATAGCTACTTTTTTTATGTCGGGCCTTTTCGCGTTATAGTAAATCTTATGAGCTGAGAAGTTCCCAATTGTCCTAAATTCATTCACACAACTTTTTGTGTTTCTCGACAAATTCAGAACCGCATTATTTCTTGCATGTTCCACTATGTAATTCAGTTGTTTGTAATCACCATTACTGTCTTTAATTTCCCCGGTGATACCAAGTTCTTCATAGCTTAGTATCAGACAAACCTCTAGCAGTCTGCGCATCATAACCGCACAAGCATCAAACAGATTATTCTCATAGCAAGCATTAATTTGCTGGCCTAGTCGCTCAATAAACCCTCGCTGACCCATGAATAGTGCGGAAGGCAGAATAGAATCACCAAAAACAACCTCCTCTGCGTCTTGGTGCAAACTAGGAAATTCAACCTCTATTTTGCTTCTAGCGCTTGCGTGTAGCTTAAAAGAACCAGCTCTGTGGCCTTTAATGAAAAGCGGTGATTTCTGCATTTTGCTCTTTAGGCGGCCTTTATTAGGCTGCGCAAAGTCAAGCTGCAAAAAATGCGCTGCTAAATCATCGACAGTAAAATCGCTTTCACCACAAATAACACAAGAAAAATAGCCCAAATAATAGGCCTTTTGAATTTCAAGCCTGTCGGCGAGGGAGATTTTCTTTTCAAAAACTTTGATATTCATGCGCTGTCGCCAGTATTGAGAGTGCTTAACCTTCTTCAGCCATCAACATACATCTATTTCTTAATTCTCCAATACTTCAGCGACTGTAACTAAGTAGTTTGGGTTGTAGCGGCCATATATTCAGGCTATCGCTTTTTCCATTTCACCCGTTTTTTTTGCTGCATACTGCTGTTGCACTTGCAGTCAGCCTAAAACCAGATTTTACTTCTAAAAAATAGCGCATAATTCTACTTCAATTTGCAACCTAGCCTTTTCTAGCGATAATTGAAGGTGCGACTTTTTCCACTGTACGCCCCACCACATAACCACCGATACCAATCTTCACTAGCTCGTATAGGTCGGCTATCTGCGTCTCCGTTAAGTTCTCAGGCGTAAAGCCAAACCAGTGCGCACCAATTAGGGTCGCGAAGAATACCATCATTAGCGGGCGCCAGTTGCGCTGCAACCAGCCACCGTTTGCCTCGGCGAGGATGATTGACTTTTGAGCATCAAGCTCTTTGCCAACCAATCCTAGAATTTCGACATTCAATTCAGCCTGAAGCGTTTGAGCCAAGTCTTTATCTTTGACAAATTTGCCAACAATTTTCGAGACTGGCGCAATTAGTTTTTCGATAAAACCCATAACTCAGCCCCTTCAGCGTTTCGCTTTGACTTTGACGGTGCGCCCGCCGCCGTTTTTCACAAATTTATGGCCCTTCTTTGGGACTACACGCCCTTTGAGGCGGCGCGTGCCGGGCTTCAAGGCTTTGCTTGCACAGATGGTTTTGCGGGTCTTTGATGCTGCTGGTCTTTTCTTACGACGTAGCATTTTCTTTTTCCTTTATTTTTTCAATGAGTGTTCCGGTCGGCCATGAGCCACAGAACGGAGGGCAACCAAGCTCGCGGGCGCGGACTGTTGCCTCTTCGTGTGACATGGTAGGCAAAAGGGGCTTTTCGGGTGCCAAATACCGGGCCCGCCCGGCCATACGGCGGCGGTTATGGTTCATTTCAACTTCTCCCGAATGTCGTTGATTGCACGCCACAAGTCGGCAATCGCTGTTGTGTTACTGGCGGTCACAGCTTCGACCCTGCCAATCTTCTGAAAGATGCCGCCAAGCAAAGTGACTGACGGCAAACCGAACACGACTATTAAAATTTCTGCTACGCTCATTAGGCTTTCTTCATCATGCGCCAGAGGTAAAAGGCCACGACTGCCAACACCACAATTTGCAGTGTTGGCAGTCCCGCTGTCACCCGCTCGCCTGTTGCGGTTTCGATAGCGTCGTCAGCTTGAACAGCGGCAAAAATGCCCGTGCCAAAAAGCAATGGAATTAAAATGGGCATTTACGCCACTCCTTTGTAAAACTTGTGATCGCCGATCACGGTTGTAACCTCTGCGCCGACCGTCCAGCCGGGCGCAGGCAAATCAATATGGTGGTAATGGGTCGCCCCACCTGTCAGGTCAGGGAGTTCGCCGCGCACGTTTTGCGCCGCAAGTTGAACCGCCAAAGCAAACACTGGGTCAGCGTCTGTCACGGCTTCAAGCTGTGCCCGATTAGGGTCGTTTTCATTGTAAGCGCTGTACTGGTAGGGCTTGGTTGCCACATCAGCCAATCCCTCGCCCCACCAATCGGCTTTACCATCGTTCCACAGGTCCATATCAGACCGATTCTTCATGGTATTCAAAACGGCTTGAATGCCGTCTTTGCCTTGGTTGCGGGCTTCGCCCCATGCCACCCGCGCCGGTAAATTAATATTTCGCATTCTTACACCTATAAAAATCAATACTACGACCGCCAGAGTGGCCAGAACTTTAAGCCGCGTCATTTTCCGGCCACCCGCTTACGATTGCGTCACGCTCTGCTTGCGTTACGTCAACGCCAGTGTCAGCAACCAGAATGTCAAGAAACGTAGCCACGTCGCCGCGCTCAAAAACGCTAGCGTGTGTGTATCGTTCCATAGCGGCCACAACGAGCGGGCTTGTATTAGCCTTTGCCTGAGATAAGATTTCTCCGTAACGGGAAATGCCTGCAAAACCCCCTCCGAGATGCGGGTAGGAAAAATCCATAAACGCGACCTTTGACAGCTTGGCCGTCGCGCCCGCCACCCATTCGGAACCCGTCCAGACCGGCGAAAGCAAGTTTGGGTTTGGTGCAACTGATGTTGCATTTGGGTGACCCTCAGGAAGGTCTTTTGCGTTTAACGTTGCGGTCATTTTTCCTTGACCGTCGTAATAATAGATTGTCGGCATTGGCTGTTACCTTCTCTTAATTTTTGACGTACAAAACACTCACAGTGACCGAGGAATAGGATTTTTGGAGATACCAGCCCGCCGGTAAATCGAAGTCTCTAAGCGTAAATCCTCCAATCGTTGACAACTGGTGTTGCAGCGTGCCTGTTGCGTCGTACAAGTTGATGAAACGGCCATTTGTGCTTTCAACAAAAAGTTCCAGTATTCGCATACCGTTCGGATTGTCGGCAGAACCAAAAATGTTTGTGCCTGAGCTGGTGTAAATTTTCTCTACATCCTCGAAGGCATAAGAAAACTCACCGCTGCCGCCACCAATTAAATCACTTGCTTTCACCATTATCTCACCATTCTCCAAGTGTTGCCGACGAACAAAAAGCCGGTCCCAAATTCAGTTACATCAATCACAAAAGGTTGGATTGAGCCGTTATAGTTTTCCCCGTTGAAAGTGACTGTGATGTTGTTGGTTTCGGCACTTGCACCCGCGTCACCAACATAAAAATATGTATTGTCTGCCGGGCTGGCCGGTGCGGTGATTGTGATAGCCGCGTTTGATGTATCGACCGCAATAACTTGCTCGGCTATGGCCGTGTAGTTGCCGGTAACAATCACCCGGTTAAATTTGACTTTGCTGTCAAGCTCCGCCTGCAGGCCTGCCACGTCACTGATTGGGTGGCCGTGCGCTGACGGTGCGAATGAAGACGGCTTGCCTGTAATGTCGCCCCATGCGTGGCCGTGGCTCAATGCTGCCGCATCGGTGATGCCGTAGCCGCTCAACGTTGTAGGCTTGCCGGTCAGGCTTGCGAATGTGTGGCCGTGGCTGGCAGATGATTTACCATCAAGCGCCGCTTGCAGGCCTGTCACGTCGTTAATCACATGCACATGGCTTGAAGCTGCCTTGCTATCAAGAGCCGCCTGTGTGGCCGCGCTGATAGGCTTGGCGGCGTCGGTGGTATTGTCAACGCTACCAAGGCCAATAGAAGCTTTGGTGTGGCTGTGAGAGGCCGCAGCAATGCCCGCCTCGGCCAAGGTCTGATTGATCCAGTTACCCGCCGAATATGTCAGGATTTCACCGGCAACAACTGACGTGATTGTGACGTTAGATAGGTTGTCCAGGCTGTGACCGTGACCACTTGACGCTTTGCCGTCCAGTGCAGCTTGCAGGCCCGTCACATCGCCAATTTCGTGAACGTGCGCCGAAGGTGAGAAAGAAGACGGCTTGCCGGTAATGTCGCCCCATGCATGAGCATGAGAGGCCGCAGCAATACCCGCCTCGGCCAAGGTCCGGTTAATCCAAGCCGAACCGCTCCAAGCGATAAGCTCGCCCGTTGCAACTGCCGAGATAGCAACATCAGAGAGCGAGCTAAAATTGTGGCTGTGGCTCGCGTTAGCTTTCAATCCTAGCGCAGTGTCGATTGTCGCCTTGAGATAATAGCGAACGTCGCCGCGCGCATCGGTATGATACTGCATGTGGTCGTCACTTGCGAGGCCTGTAAGCCCGCCATGTGTGGTGACACCACTGTCAAATAAGTCGCTTGCTTTTGCCATTAATTCCAAAGCTCCCATTCACCATCGTTGAAGAGGAAGCCAGAGCCAAAAGCGTTAATATTAATTACAAAATCTTGGTCTGAGCCGTCGAAAGTCTCAGCGCCAAAATCAATAGTGATGTTGTTGTTTGACGCATTGCCACCTGCATCACCCACAAAGAAATATATTCCCTCTGCTGGGGTGGCGGGCGCTGTGATCGTTACCGCTGCAATATCGGTATCAACTGCAATTCGCTGCTCTGCAACGGCTGTGTGATCAGCGGCAATTGTAACACGGCTTATTGCCGTAGCTTTGCCTGCTAAAGCTGCGTCAAGTTGTGCCTGCGTATAATAGCGAGCATCGCCCCGCGTTTGGTTCAGATAATGCGGGTGATCGTCGTTACCAAGGCCGGTAAGCGCCGCGTGATCAGTCACGCCGCCGCCACTGTTAATCGTCGCCGGGCGATACTCGTTCGCACCATCATTCCACACCAGCGCTTGACCATCCGTAGGCGCTACGCTGCCAACGTTCGAAAGATCACTAAGAGCATGAGCATGGCCGCTCAATGCCCGCGTGGCTAGACCGTCATTAAGCTGTGTCAGAGTCGCTAGATTTACGTCAATCCACGTCTGAGTGTAGTAGCGTTCATCGCCCCGCATTTGATTAAAATATTGCGTGTGGTGGTCACCTGTCAGGTTTTGCAGAGCGCCATGATCCACAACGCCACCCGCAGCTACCATTACTGGTATCCATTTACCAGACTGATAAACAAGCGACTGGCCGTCAGTCGGCATAACGGTTTCATCAACGTCCGTCAGGTCGTTTAAAGCGTGCGTGTGGTCACTGCTCGTCTTAGCATCTAGCGCCGCCTGTAGCCCCGCTATATCGGTAATTACATGCGCGTGAACAATCGCCGCTTTACCATCAATTGCACCTTGCTGCGATGCCAGCGCGTTAGCTAACTGAGCATCAAATTCAGCCTGCGTAATATTACCGCCTGTAAATATAGCCATTAGTTTGACAACTCTTGACTAAACGACATGGGAGCCGTGATACCTTCGGCACGAATTGCCCAAAGCTCGCCACGCAATTTCAGCGTGACACGCTCGCCCGCTTCTACCTTGTTGCCAATGGTGCCCGGCATCACTTCTTCATTACCAAACCAAAGCGGATAATCTGGCCCGGCCCAAAGATTAATCTCGGTGCGGTTCGCGTTTTCGTTTACCAGCTTAACGGCTCTGTCACCAACAATAGTATCAACCGCGTTTGAGACTTTAATAGCCATTATTTACGCCCTCCGAAAAAGAAGATTACGAGCAGCACAATGGCAACCATGCCCATGCCAATCAAAAGTGTTGTCTGTTGCTTATCAGCCAGCCCGCCGACCGTTGACTGGAAGGCGTTAGACTGTGATTGAAGCGATAGCTCGTTAGCGTCCTGTAGGTTGGTGGTCAGGAAGTTTAGGCCGGTCGAAAACGTGTTTTCAATGGCCCGTTGTTCTTCGCTCAAGCTATCGCCAAGGAAGTTAAGTACGCTTTCAAAACCGGCCTGATTTGCATCAAATGCCGTTTGCAAAACGCCTGAGTTTTCCTCAAGCGCTTCTTCCGCGAAGTTGAACGCGCCGAGTGAAACCGCTTCGTTACTATTGAACGCTGCTTTTGAAACATCTTCGTTGCTTTTGAGTGCCGACTTGCTCACATCTTCCAGACTGGACACCGCCCCGCCTGTGAAGTCAAAAGCGGCTTCTGTCGCTTTGACATTTCCGTCGATTGCACGGCCATTTGCCGCCTCAAGCTGATTTGAAAAGCTCGCAAATCCACTTTGCAAAGCTGCGCTTGCTTCTACTGCCGAACGGTTGGCCGCTTCAATGGACGCAAGGCTCACAGCTTCCGACTGAATGGTAACGTTGCCTGTCGCGTTTATCTGGCCTTGGCTGCTATCTTCATAGTCGATTTCAGTGTTTCCGCTGTCTTCAACGTTGGTGTTTCCACTGTCTTCCAGCGTCGTGTTTTCAATATTGCCACCCGCATTATTCTGGCCCTCGCTGCTGTCTTCATATTCAACAGTCTGGTTGCCGCTATCTTCAAGCGTTGTCGTGCGGATTTGACGACTATCAATATTCTCTGTGGTATTGCGTTCGTCGCGTGAAGTACTGCCCATGATTAAACCTCAATCATCATCACAGCTTCACCATGTAAGCTTATGTAGTTACTAATAAAGTCTAGGTCGTCGGAGCGATATTCCTGTGTTGTCTTGAAATCAAGAATTGCTTCGCCGCCGCATTTCAAGAATGCCTTGACAGCTTTAGCCCTGGACACATGAGCGCGGATAAAATCAAAGCCATTTTTAGCGGCCATTTTCTTGATTTCTTCGATACCATCCACGAGCCGGTTTGCAGTCTCACGGATATAGACGGCGACAATGACCAGCACCGTTTGGCCATCTGGCCGCACCTCAGAACGAAGCGCCATAGAGCCGATCCGTTCGCCCTTGTTCAGCACCTTGAAGCCGCCAAGCTCGAAGCTTTGATCGTGCTTAATATATTCTTCTATTGGGCCAACGCGCCCAAGCTCTTGAATTGCTTGGGCGTCTAAATACTCTAGGCCTTCGAACGAAATGCGAGCCATAAAATCACCATCACCATTAGCGCCATCGCGCCTATCATCACGTAGCTGGTTGTTGCTTGTGCAGGAGCACCGAAAGCACCTGTTGAAAAGCTTATGCTTGAGGTGTCTTGCGAGCGGATCGGGCCACCACTGGCTGAAACGCCAAATTGGCCGCCCGCCCCTACTCCTATTCCCGGCAGACCACCCACCGGCTAGCCTTTCACCAGAAGGACGATAAGAAGCACCACAACGAGCGCCGCGCCGCCGTAGAAAACTCCGTTAGGCACGCCAGCAATCAAACTGCCAGAGCTTGACGACTGCGCGGACTGTGTTGCCGCCGCATTTGCCGCTGCTGTGTTTGCTGCTGCCTGTTGCGCTGGTGAACCTGCAATCCGATTTGCGAGGTCGATTTGGAGCAGCCCATTTAGAAAATTGGTGCCCGTATCAAGTACCCCGCCAAAAGCATCACCTAGACCATTCCAAAACCCGCCTTCATTTGCTGCGGGCACCGCCCCCGCTTCCTCTGTCTCTGAAACAGGGGAAGCGAGAACGGTAGCTCCAAGACCAAAAGCCATGTAACTACCTTTCTTCGTTTACAATTTAGAGGCTGGGCGATTGTAGATTTCCGCCAACAATTCAACGTCGGTCGTGTCCGATGTTGTGATCTCAAAATCGAGCGTATTTTTACCGCCGAGATTGGGATCAAACGAGCCGCCAATGCCGCCTGAAAGAGCCTCAAATGCGATATGCCAAACGTCAGCTTGTGGCACCATGCCCTTGCTTGCTAGGCGTGCATTCAGGTGCGCCAGATCACGGAAGTGCCAGCGCTCTTGCTCATTCACGAAAACCTTGATTGACGTGATATTAGAGCCTTTGAAGTGCAGGCCGCGAAGAAGGCGACCACCACCCTCGTAGCGGTAATCATTCGGGTTACCGTCGCCGCTAGTGAGAATGTCAACCGTCTTACGATAGTGCTTGATAATCTGGTTAGCACCGCGCGCTGGCTGGGCAGCAATTGCTTGGCGGTTTGCTGGGCCTACGCCCTCCGTGACAAGCGTTTGTTCAAGCGTCGGCAATACACGGCCCGAAGCGATATGGTAACGCATCTGTGGATCTGTGTGAGCCGAAGGAATGAAGCTTGTAGCCTCAACCTCTTGAATGGTCCGGCGTGCCTCCTGAGCGAAGCGCATTGGTAGCTCGCCCGCAACGAATGTTTCGCCGTAAAATTCATCAAGCATCAAGACATCTTCCGTCTTGTATTTGCTGAATGTGTCGCCGTTAATCAAAAGCTCAAACTCTGGAATAGCTGCAAGCATTACGGCCTTTGTCGCCGCGCTGCCGTTCTCGGTGTAATAAGCGTTCGCTTGGTGAACCATACCCCGATCTGCCGGGATACGAATAGTAGACGGTGAGCCAGCATTTACGCCGTTAAATGGCTCTTTGTTCGTCCGTTCGTCATATAGATTTGGCATATTTTCTTTCTCGTTTTCGAGTTACATGCTGACTTCCGCTGCTAGGCGATTAGTCGGTGAAACCTTCGCGAATTTGTTTCACGCCGGGCATGTCTTCACCGAAGTAAAGAAGCGCGCCAAAAGCAGCCAAAGCCACCATGATCAGAATGACGGTTTTGCCGTCTTTCATATTGAATTTCATGAGTTGATATCCTCGTTGTCGTGTTTATCGATTTTGTGATCAATCCAGTGCTTGAAAGGTGCCGCCAACGCATAAACAGCAACGGCGAAAACTGCCGCTGCTAAGACTGCTGTAACTGTGAACTTCTTCGGCAATTTCTCGCGCCTTCTTAGTTAATGTCCTGCGTATTAGATCAGGCCAAAGCACTTCGTGTGCTGACAAAAAAAGGCACTCAAAGCGCTTAAATCGGCACTTTGAGTGCAAGTTGTGCAGGAGGAAACTGCTACCCGGCTAAAAAGTGAGCTTGCCGGGCGTGAATGTGTTGTTTTCCATTCGGATAAATTCCAGTGATTTCAGGCGCGACACAGCCAAAGCCAGTTCTTTGCCGTGTATCCCGCCGATCTCTTCAACATGCCGCAAGTCTGCCGCTTCGGTGAGGTTGAACAGATAGCGCCGGTTAAGCTGGCCGCGAAACTTGGTTGACACCTCAGCGGGGCGCTGTGTGGCTCCAAGCGTATGAATGAGAGAATGCCGACCGGCGCGGCACATCTTGCTAAAACCGTTGCAATCTTTCTTCAAAAGCTGGTTCGGAAAGCAATCGCTCATTTCGTCAACACCAAAGAGAATTTCGGGAATATTGCCGTACCCGTAGCGCTCCGCATATTGGTCTTGATGATTGATCAAAAAATAGGACAAATCAGAAAGCGATTGCTGCAAAAAATCCTCTTCATTTTCTGGCTTAAACCAGAAACGAAAGCCCGTTTCATAGTTAGCTTGGACGGCTCTTTGCAGTTCTGAAATATGTTCTATTTTTGCGAAGCCCTCGGCGGCTGCATTGCTGGCTCGCGCCGGTAATGGATCAAACAAAACCACCCGTTTATGAGGCCGCATAATGCGGTCGAGAATGGTTGATTTTCCCGACTGTGAACGGCCAAAAAAGCCAAAGCGTGCTATTTCAGCCATTACAGGTTCCCTTCAATGATTATCGGCGCGGTAGTCGCCCGCTTAAAGTGCTTCTCTTTTGCTTTTGCTGTGCGCCGGTCGCGCTTATTGGGCTTTGGGGGCTTGGGTTCGCTACTGGCCTCAAGTGCTTTTCGCGCATCACCTCGCTGCTTGAGGCCCTTCATGGTCGCCAGCATCTTGCCGCCGAAGAAAAAGGCAACAATTGCCAGATCGCCGCCGATAAGCGTTGAGGGTGAAAGCATCCAGCCCAAGTAGTTTGGGTACTTGAGAGCGAGTTTGTAGAGGCACGCCGCCGCCGCTCTGCCGTCGTCTTCTTCGCCCGGCTCGGTTTTCAGTTCGTGAAGGTCTAGCCCGAACATTCCCGAGAACTTTGTAAGCGCATCCCAAGCACCTATTGCCCAAAATTCTACGAACTCATTTTCAGTAATTTGGGGCTTGATTGCCGGGGCGTCTTCTTCCGGTTCATCGTCAATGTACCTGTTGCCCCTTTCCTCGGTTGCTGTCGCAAGCTCCAAGGTTTTAGGCTTCCAATCATTTGCACTTTCTGCCACCTCTGCAAAGGCCGGGTCAGGCTTAACCACGATCTCAAATTCGGGGTTAGGTGCTGTACCGGACAGGAACCCGATAGGCCCATCATTTGCCGGGTGTATTGTCCTTTGCGCTTTTGTGCTTACGGTAGCGCTTGGGGCGCTGTGCGACACAAAATGGCGAGTTTCGGGAGTGCTTGGGCGAGCAATTGCGGCTTTTTGCGCTTCTGAAAGCGCTTCAAACTGCGTAGCGCCCTGAGCGCTTGGTGCTCTTTGGCCCGAGCCTGATAGCATTCTTAAAGCACTACTCATGCGCTTCGCTCCCGCTTTCGGCGCGCTCTGCCGGTGCTTCGGAAGTGCTGCGGATATAAGACCGCCAAGCCTCGTCTAAATAGCGTGCGACAACATCAGGCATCGGCCACTCACCAGACACATAGGCAACCGCTTTTTCGTAGCTCTCGAAGGTCTGGTCAGGCACATCGGATTGAATGCCTTTCACGGACCGTGTGCAGCCTCGGGCGGTGATTTCACCGCGCTTGCAATTGGCGTAGGGCTTGCCGTGATTATCGATTTTCACCAACAGGTATTCTGTGCAATCACGGTCCTTGTTGATGCAGGGATAAAAGCCAACAGCGGCCTTTGATTTACCTTCGAAATCGCCTTCGTGCATACCGGGCGGCAAAGGGATAATTAAATCCTTATTCATGCGCCAGCTCCCTGCCGAAATCGCTGGCAATGGCACGGATATAATCAGACAGCGCCAGAAGGTCTTGGCGCGCCATCACCTTGTCAAAGGTGTCTGGAACATCGACAAATGGAATAGCTTTAATAAGCTTGGGAATTGTGACAGCACGGCCTTTTAAAAGCACGTTTTCGCGGTCTATTGGCTGGTAGCCGATTGCTATTTCGACCTTGCCCATTTGGGTTTGAAATTCAAGGTTTTTCACAGTGTTTCCTTTCAAGTTTTCGCGTGCCCCCACGCAAAAAAGGAAAGGTCTGTAAGGCGGGACTAAACCGGGTTATCTACGAGTGCGTATTTCTCCGTTGCGCGCCTGATTTTCTCAGGGTGCAATTGGTCCTCTAACAACAATTTCATTGCCGTTTGCAAAATGTCTTCGGCTTCGCTTTCTTCGAACACGCCTGCCTCTCGCAAGCGCAACATTGCAAGGCTTCGTGTGGTCCCTGCGATGTTTTGGAGCATGATCTTTTCGAGCACATCGGCGCGGCCTGTCGCGGTGCGGTCAATGCTCTTAAACCGGGTCGGGTTTCCGATCGTTTCGAGAGCTATTGTATAAATGGGATGCAGGGGCCAGCGGCGGCGGTTGCTGTCGGTGGTGCGCTTGCATAACCGCCGATTATAGAGCGCATCGCTTAGGCACTCCCACATGGACGCTAGAAAGGCATCAGGCGTGTTTACTTTGCGATCTTTGAGCCATGTCTTGCGCAAACGAATTTCGACGCGCCACACATCAGACCAATCAAGGCGCTCCTCACACTCGCCGGTTTCAGGGTCAAAGCCCCAAATGTCATAGAGCCAAGTCTTGTTACTGGCCTCGGTTATCTCTTTGGTTTTCTCATAAATCTGCACTTGGCACGTTGCACCGAGGCCGATGGTGAGCGTTTCGACCATATCGCGCTGAACGACCCAATCACCGCGCACCTTCGTTTCTTTGGGGCACACGGTCTGCTCTGCAATGTTTGGCACCATTTCGCGGGTGAAAGCGGGGCTTTCAATATCAAAGCAATAGTCCACCCTGGACAACCTTATATAGTCGTCAGGGTCGTTTGGTCGGCATCCTTCGAATTTTAAAATCGTGTAAATTTTATTGCGCAATTTCTCGACGCCTTCGGCCCAAATCGCCGCAGACGTTGCGCGCCAAGACATTGACCATTCCCGATTAGGTGAGCCTATTTCAATTCGGTAATGTTCATTGACCAAAACAAATTCTTTGCCGCCTGCCGCGCCGCGTGGCTGTAGCTGAAACGGTATGTCGTCAAGCTGGAAGGCGATAGGAGTAGCGCGCCGGTCGTCAAGTTCAACGGCTCGCTCTTTAGCATCCTTGAGGCGTTGCCATAGCGTGCCGGGGATCGACACATTTAGGCTTTCCTGCCACCAATCGAATTCATGCACCAACAAGCGGCCATAGCCCTTCGGGACCGGCGCCAATTTAATCTGTGGTGCTGTGCGTGCTTTCATGGGTTAAGTTCCTTCAAGCACACAGTTTTTTTTGTTGGGGTAGAGTATGGGGTGTACAACTGACACCCCCTGTTAGGGGGGCGGGGGTGTCAGTGATTTTTTGTGAAGATTTTTTAAATCTGTTGAGGAATTCGGCGTCTGACTTCACCAAATCTCGTATTGTAGCGCCCCATAAGCGCCAATAAGGGCGAAGGTCGCCGAGCTTCACATAAAACATCAAATATTCAATATCGGCCTCCGGCACCTGCTTAAAATGGCGGCGACAAACAACGGCGGTCGGCTCGCTTTTCAAGCATGGGCAATGAGGGACGGCGCACAAAAGTTGGCTCATAACTGAAACGCCTTGTTTCCGGTCGCATCAAACACGGTGCCGTTAGAAACGGTGTAGCGCATCACATACCCCGCTGGGGCCTTGGGAGCCGCTGCAGCCTTAAAGCAGGCATTTAAATGCAGCTTGAACCCGCGCCCAAAAACACCCTTGCAGAAAGGGCATTCATGAGCGGCGGGCTTGTGCGCCGTGTTTCGATACGGGCGAACCACTAGCTCACAGTCTCGCCGGTTAGGCCTTCGGCCATTTCTTCGAGGGTTGCGAACATAAAAGCATCGTCACAATATTCCTTCGGCGACGCGCCCTCTATTTCGTGCCCCCAGCGTTGAGCCTCGGCCAACATCAGCGCGAACACCTCTAAAGCTCCCTCAAGACCAAAGACCTCGTCGGAAGCGCCTTTTAATAGCTCAGAGGCATACGCCCGCTGCTCTGGTGACAGCGTGGCGGGTAGCGTTTTTGTGTGTTTAAAGGCTTCCATTCCCCTACCCATCAGAACGGCATTTCATCGTCAAGACCCGCGGCACTACCGCCCATGCCTCCATGTGCGGTATTGGCTCCACCTGCCGCCTTCTCGCTGCCGTAGGCACTTGGGTCACTGGAAAAACCGGGGCCAGACTTGCCGCTACCGCCAAGCATGGTTAGCTCACCTTTGAAACGCTGCAAAACTACCTCAGTTGTGTATTTTTCTTGGCCCTTGTCGTCGGTCCACTTACGGGTTTGCAACTGGCCCTCGATATAAACCGTCATGCCTTTTTTGAGATATTGCTCGGCGATTTTTGCGAGGTTTTCATTGAAGATAACGACGCGGTGCCATTCGGTGCGCTCACGCTTTTCGCTGGTCGCTTTATCGCGCCAGCTTTCACTAGTGGCGAGTGACAAGTTCGCGATGGGCGCACCATCGCTCGAATGCCTCACCTCAGGGTCACGCCCGAGATTGCCGACTAAAATAACTTTGTTTACTGATCCTGCCATTTTTCTATTCCTTTATTAACGAAGAAGGCTCCGCACCGCTTCGCGGCTTGGGGAAACTAAGAGGCTCCAAAGCAAGATTTTTTTTCTGAGAAAAACGGCCACCGGCTCGCGTGCCAGTGACCGTTCTTGCTTCTTCGCCTCCGCAGAGAGTTTCCAATCCCCTACGGGGAAAGTCGCCCTGTGAGCGGCTTTCCTCGTACGGGTTTGTGACTTCGCTGGACTGAATGAATAAATCTGAAAAATCAGGCTCAAGCGCTGATAGCTGGCCGTCAGTGAGGCCCACGATTTTAAACTCTTCGCTCATGCCATTACCCCCAAAAGGAGGGGGCCGGGAGCGTGTGAGAGCGCCACCCGGCCAAGCGCACCGCAACAGGCTAAAAGGCACGGCGCAACAATCAAATCCGCAATGAGAAGAATCGCTAGATGAATATTGCCTGAATTGGGAACTAACTTTTTGTTCACGATTGGGAGCCTACAAATATTGCCTGTTTCCTTCGAACCCCGAAACCGGGTGCTATGCCTCTCACAGCTACAAGCACCCGGCCCTTTTCAACGTGGGGGTGTGCGCACAATGTCCTCCATTAGAGGACAAGTCAACACTTAAATTTGTGATTGGGGTAGTGTCATGACTAATTCAGAAATAGCCGCTAACAATGAACTCATGTTTCCAATGGGTGAAAAGCTGCGGGCAATCCGCGCAAAAGCAGATATTTCGGCGCGAAAGCTCGCGGCGTATTCCGACATAACATGGCCCACATATAAGGCGTGGGAGTATAACTATAAGAAGGACACCCTGCCCGTTGAGGTGGTGAAAAAGATGCACCCAGTACTAAGTGAACGGGGCGTTCCAGAGACTGAAATTTGGGCACTAGCCGGTGTTAACACCGACCCATTTAAGGGTGCCGGTGAAATTTCAGTCACACTCGACAATGGAAGCATTGCAACAGGCATAGCGGCACCCGAATGGAGCAATCCTTCAAGCACCGCACTTGTGCGCTATGTTGGCCCCGGCCTTGTAATAGCTGTTGAATTGAACCTTGGTGGGAAGAAAACCACCAAGGCTTACGACATTGAAAAAATCGGCGACCGATTCGCCTTCAATCCCCTTAATGAGAAAGTTAAGGAGCCTCTGTTTTTTCAGCCCGGACAAGAATGGTTTCACGGCGAAGTAAGCAGAGGGAAGCTAAAAGGCACCGCTCACATTCTTCTAGTCGTGCAGACAATTTCAAATTCGTACAATCAAGATTTTGTATAATTAAACCAACGGTTTTACTCGGCACAAAAACACCCCCAAAGCGCTTAAAATTTACAAATTTACTAACCAATATTGTTAGGTTCCGGTGCGGCTATATTATAGCCACGCCGGAAGGCATCACTAAAATTGGCGGCAATGGTTCTTGCAGGGGTTATTGCCACTAAGAGGCCTTCCGGCCCCATTAGGGGTTGCACAATACAGATATAGGTTACCCACGCAATCCATAAAACTTCCCACTTGAAACCGTGGTTACCTCCAGATATTTATTAAGTGTCCTCTAATTGAGGATATAAAGTTATTGACTTTAGGACAAAATTACTTTTTCTCTCTCTTCATCTGATGAATTCTTGGGAACAAACCAATGTCCGAAATCGAAAAAACTGTAATCATGGAAATGCTTCGGGAGATTAGCCAGAAACTAGAAGGGGCCAATGATCCACAAATTACCGTTGATGTTAACGAAATTGCCAAGATGTTTGGAAACAAGGGCAGCAGTGGTTACAGGATAGTCAAAGCACCCGGCTTTCCCGCACCGTGCAACGCGGAAGGCTATTTTGGCCGATGCTGGCTCAAGTCAGATGTTACACAATTCGCCCGCACCCAACAAATCAAGAACAAACGCGCCCTTGCTTAATCAAGCTGCGCTGCGATCTCCGCCGCCGTCGCGTTGTAATAGACCAACAGTGACCGCAAATCCCGATGGCCCAGCATTCTAGCTAAATCCATTATTTCCAACTTCTTTGACAGCCGCGTGGTTGCCTCGTGCCGTGTGTCATGAAAATGCAAATCTTTAATGTCTAACGTTCGCATGGCCTTACGAAATGTAGAACTAGCTACCCCTGACGCGACATGCAGGCCGGATGCCGTCACATCAGCCAAAACAAGCCGAGCATTCTTACTCAGAGCCACATTCCTCGACATTCCGTTTTTCGTATCTCGAAGACAAACAAAACACTGATCCATAAACATATCGCCAGCTCGCAAGCCGCACATTTCGCCCAGCCGCATTCCAGTCTCTATTCCCAACAGAAAGAACGCGCCAACAAGTCCCTTTTTTGTGGTGATCTTTGTACCAATATCATAGCCCAACTCAGCCTTAATTTTCTTTGTCTCTTCAAGTGATATGCGCCGATCTCTCGCCTTGCTATTTGGCGGGCGCTTGACATACGAAACCGGGTTTTCGGTTAGCCAATTCCACTCCATCACACAGATTTTAAAGACCGCGCTCATAAGATTTATTTCACGCCGAACGGTGGCACTTGAGACTTTTCTTAATCGGGCGTCCCTCCACTCAGCTACATCAAGCGGCTTAAGTGCATCTAACGGCACCTTTGCTAGCGGAAATTCTTTTAAAGCCTCTAGCCGGATCAACTCCCACCGGCTCCCCTTTTTAGTGGGCGAAACCTCACGCACGTATTTATCGAAAGCGTCGGAAACAGTTTTGTTTTGGCCCAATTCTCCTGTGACCATCGCTTTAAGCTGTAGCTCTTTTCGTGTCGCCCATTCTCTCGCGTGAGCCCGTGTTTTAAATGTCTTGGTGAAGCGCTTACCGCCTAATTTGACCTGCGCCCGGTATGAGTCGCCGCGCTTAAGAACAGATGCCATAAATACCCCAATACCTTACAGCCTACAAAATTGGTGCCCACGGTGCCCCAAATGGTGCCCGCAAGTGACAAACCTTGATGGAATTTAGCAACATACGAAAAAACAGCAACCATTAAGTCACTGTTTCAAAAGCATTTAACAATTCTTGATAGGCCTTGATAAAGGCCCGTGGTGCCGCTGGGGAGAATTGAACTCCCGGCCTCACCCTTACCAAGGGTGCGCTCTACCACTGAGCTACAGCGGCCCGAAGGCATGGGGCATACTATCTGAAGCATGCTCGCCGCGCCTATTGCCACAGGGTTGGCGTGGATGCAAGAAAAACTGACTCTGGTCCCGCACATTTTTACTCGCTGCTCTGCGCATCCCCTGCGCATCCCCTGCGCCCGTGCGTCCGCTGCTTTCCGCTTGAAATTTCCAGCCAATCCGCTAAAGCTGGCCCCCATGAGCAAAGATCAAGATAGCAAAAAACAAGCCAGTAAAAATGCCCGGAAGCTAAAGTCTGAGGCCAAGCAACAGCAGCTCTCTGAAGCGCTGCGCGCCAACCTTAGGCGCCGTAAGGAGCAGACACGCGAGCGCAAAAAAGGCGCGCAGGACTAACCCCCCTTTCCTGACCTTTTTGTCAGCTTTTCGCGTGTTTATCGAACATCATCCACCTATTAAACTTCCCGCTTGTGTGGCGCTTTCTAATCCCCTACTAATTTCTGCAGGCCCCGCATGGGGCAGGCGATCATAAGATAATAAGCCCCCGCAAATGGGAAAGGCTTCAGGAGAAAACACCATGTCCATCATGTCCGATAAATGGATCCGGCAAATGTCACAAGACCACGGCATGATCGAACCATTTATTGACGGTCAGGTGCGCGAAGGCAATATCTCCTATGGGCTATCGTCTTATGGATACGATGCGCGCGTGGCACCCGAGTTCAAGATTTTCACCAACATCGACGGCGCAGTTGTTGACCCAAAGAATTTCTCGCCCAAAAGCTTTGTCGACCGCGATACCGACGTGTGTGTGATCCCACCAAACAGCTTCGCACTGGCGCGAACGGTTGAATATTTCCGTGTACCCAAAGATGTGCTGGTGATCTGCCTCGGCAAATCCACCTACGCGCGCTGCGGCATCATCGTCAACGTCACGCCCCTTGAACCGGGCTGGGAAGGCCACGTAACGCTTGAGTTCTCGAACACCACGCCGTTACCCGCGAAAATTTATGCCAACGAAGGCGCGTGCCAGTTCCTGTTCCTGCAAGGCAACGAGCCCTGCGAAACCGCCTACAGTGACCGTAGTGGTAAATATCAGGGCCAAACAGGCGTCACCCTGCCAAAGCTTTAAGCACCCCTCCCTCGGCGCGCAAGAGATTGAAAAGATTACCCCCTCATCCACACAGCTTTATAGCTTTTGAAAGACACTTTTCTATTGGGGGGACATGATAATTAAGGTGCAGCAATATAAAAGCTTCAGAAATATAATCAGGAGATAATGGCACTCCCCGGAACTGCTGTCTTTCTCTTTATAACCTAAAGGTTTGGCTCTTTATATCCCAAGGGTTTGGCATTGGATTAGCTCAGAAGCGATAATGCGAAAACCATGGGCGAACCAACGTTCGAACCCGGGAACAGAGGACCGCCAGCCGCAAAGCCATGCTTATCACCTAAGTTTTAAGCAAATACAGCTTACCACCACGTGCAATCACACACAGATCATACGTGCATCACACATAGATCATACTCGCATCACACTCTGGGCTTTACTTTGCCACCATAGTGCCTCTATTGCAGGGCATGGTTTCGCCTCATTCGAAATCATCAGTAGCAAGGGCAAAGGCATATGGAAAAACTCGTCATCACGGGGGGGAAATCCCTTCAGGGCACAATTCCGATCAGCGGCGCAAAAAATGCAGCGCTGCCATTAATGTGCACCTGCCTGCTGTCCGACGAGCCTGTAACCTTAAAGAACCTGCCAAGACTTGCCGATATCACCACGCTGTCGGATCTTTTGAACCATATGGGTGTTACCGTCACCATTGCGGGTGGGCGCGGCGGCAAGCTAACGGGCCGCAGCCTCACGTTTGACGCGCAAGATATCCACGATACGGTTGCCCCCTATGACATGGTGAGGAAGATGCGTGCATCTATCCTGGTGCTCGGGCCGCTGGTGGCGCGCGCCGGTGAAGCGATCGTCTCCCTGCCCGGCGGCTGTGCGATCGGCAACAGGCCCATTGACCTGCACCTCAAAGCGCTTGAAGCAATTGGTGCCACCATTGAACTGGAGCACGGTTATGTGCGTGCAAGTGCACCTAATGGCCTCACGGGTGGCATGGTGCGCTTCCCGTTTGTCTCTGTGGGGGCAACGGAAAACATCCTGATGGCTGCCGCGCTTGCGAAAGGCACAACCATCATTGAAAATGCGGCACGCGAACCCGAAATTGCCGATCTTGCCAAGTGCCTCAACGCGATGGGGGCCAAAATCACTGGCGCAGGCCATGAAACGATCACCATTGAGGGTGTTGAAAAACTGCACGGCACCACGCACGAAGTAATGCCTGATCGGGTTGAAGCAGGTTCTTACGCTGTTGCCGCCCTGATGACACGCGGCAATATCCTTCTTGAAGGCGCGCGCGCCGAAGATATGCAGGCAGCCCTCGATACGCTCACTGAAGCGGGCGGCATTGTTGAGGTTGAGGATACAGGTGTACGCGTGCGCTCAAATGGTCATGTGCAAGGCTTTAACCTCGTGACCCAACCATTTCCTGGCTTCCCAACCGATATGCAAGCCCAGTTTATGGCGCTCGCAGCCATAGCAAACGGCGCCAGCGTGATCACTGAAGCCATCTTCGAAAACCGCTTTATGCATGTGCCGGAACTAAGCCGTATGGGCGCTGACATCACCGTCACTGGTGCCAGCGCCACCATCCGCGGTGTGGGTACACTGGTGGGTGCAGAAGTGATGGCAACCGATCTAAGGGCCTCAATGGGGCTCGCGCTTGCGGGGCTTGTGGCCGAAGGCGAAACCACCGTAAATCGGCTGTATCACCTTGACCGCGGCTACGAGCGCCTTGAAGAAAAATTGCGTCAAGTGGGCGCGGTGGTTGAACGCGTGCCCTCATAGCCTTACATTGCGCAGGAAATAGCGATTCGCGCGCACGCCGGGTCGCAGTGATTTTAGTAACCGGACCTGTGCATTATGAGTGGACCCCTGAAATTAATCGCGCAATCTGAAAAAGACATTCAGATTATCTCGACCCTGCTGCAGGATATGACAGTACGCATCGGCGATATGGCCTGGCTTAAGGGCCAATACCGCTTTGCCTTTGTTGGCAACCGTTTCCGCTGGGAGAAAAAAGGCTGGTTCCGCCGCCCCAAAGGCGAGCGCATCCGTACAGGCCTTCACCTGAACGATATCACGAGTGCCAAGCTTCATCAGATTGACTTGAACGACAAAGATACTGTCCTTGAGCTTTTGGACATCGAGGCCCACGAGCAAGATGAAGGCTTTGTATTCCGCCTAAATTTCGCAGGCGGCGCGGCTGTGCATCTGGAAGCTGAAGCCATTGACGGGCTTGTGACCGACATGGGCGAAAGCTGGGACGCGATCGAGCGGCCGCGCCATGAAGTGAAAGACGCTTCTTTTTAAAATCAGCCACCCTTCTGGTGACCCCTTCCTCCCAAAGGAAACCAAGAAACCGGACCCGAGCAAATGGACCCGAGTAAATGGAACTGAGTGAAAAACTGGTTTTGGCCCTCCCCAAGGGCCGTATCCTCAAAGAGGTTATGCCGCTGGTGAATAAAGCGGGCATCGTGCCCGAAGCGGATTTTGATGATCCTAAATCTCGAAAACTGGAATTTGAGACCAACATCAAAAACCTGACAATTATCCGGGTACGAGCGTTTGACGCCGCCACTTTCGTCGCGTTCGGCGCGGCCCATCTGGGTGTGGTTGGCAACGACGTATTACAGGAATTCGGCTACAGCGACCTTTATTCACCGCTTGATCTTGATATCGGCCATTGCCGCCTGTCGCTTGCCATGCCTGAAGACGAAGCCGACGAAGACCCACGAGAGTGGTCCCACATCCGTGTCGCCACCAAATACCCGAACCTAACGCGGAATTATTACGCCCAGCGCGGCGTGCAAGCCGAATGCATCAAATTGAACGGCGCTATGGAACTGGCACCAAAGCTTGACTTGTCGCGGCGTATCGTCGATCTGGTTTCCACGGGCGGTACGCTGAAGGCCAATCACCTGAAAGAGGTTGAAGTGCTAACACATATCACTTCGCGCTTGGTAGTAAATCGGCCCGCCTTCAAAACGCGTCCACAGGAAGTAAGCTATTGGATCGACCGTTTCAGGGAGGCTATCCAAGATGGTGCAGCGGCTTAAAGCTGGCAGTGCGGATTTCGAAGCGCAGTTCACGGCCCTCCTTGGTGCCAAGCGCGAATCGTCTGCTGATGTAAGCGACGTGGTGCGCGGCATCATCGAAAAGGTGCGTGCCCACGGCGACGAAGCGGTCCTTGAGTTTACCGCCAAATTCGACAGGTTTGATGCAGCGGCAAAAGGCCTTGCAATTACAGCCGATGAAATCGATTCCGCCTGTGCCATGGTTGAGCACGAAACCATGAAGGCGCTTGAAGTTGCGGCCTGCCGTATCCGGGCATTCCACGAAAAGCAACTACCGCAAGACCTGGATTATGTGGACGAAGTTGGCGTGCGCCTGGGCCAGAACTGGAAAGCGGTTGAAGCCGCAGGGCTTTATGTGCCCGGCGGCACAGCCAGCTACCCTTCCTCTGTGTTGATGAATGCGGTGCCTGCGTCTGTTGCAGGTGTGGAGCGCGTGGTGATGGTCGTGCCAACACCCGATGACCAGTTGAACCCTTTGGTGCTGGCAGCAGCCAAGCTCGCAGGTGTGACTGAGATTTACCGTATCGGCGGGGCGCAAGCTGTGGCTGCGCTTGCTTACGGCACCAAGACGATCAGCCCCGTTGATAAGATTGTCGGCCCTGGCAACGCTTTTGTTGCGGAAGCGAAACGACAAGTGTTTGGCAAGGTCGGCATCGACAGCATTGCTGGCCCCAGCGAAATCCTTGTGGTGGCGGACAACAAAAATGACCCGCGCTGGATCGCGGCCGACCTCTTGTCGCAGGCAGAACATGATGCTGTTGCCCAGAGCATCCTGATCACTAACGATGCAAAATACGCCGATATGGTGATTGCCGCTGTTGAAGACCATTTGGTGTCGCTTGAACGCCGCGAAATCGCACTCAAGAGCTGGACCAATTACGGTGCCGTGATTGTGGTAGACGATCTCGCTAACTCGGTTGCCCTTATTGACAGGCTCGCGCCGGAACACCTGGAACTGGCGGTCGATAACCCCTCCGAGATGCAGCACAGGATCCGCAACGCGGGTGCCATTTTCCTTGGCCGCCACACACCGGAGGCAGTTGGCGACTATGTCGCCGGGCCGAACCATGTATTGCCGACAGCCCGCACTGCACGTTTTTCAAGCGGGCTCAGTGTCTATGATTTTATGAAGCGCACCACTTTTGTGGGCTGCACTGAAGAAAGCCTGCGCGCCATCGGACCGGCTGCGATCCGCCTTGCCAACGAAGAAGGCCTCGGCGCGCACGCGCTTTCGGTTGCCATTCGCTTAGCGGACGGGCAAAAGTAGCTCTATGACCAAAAAGCTCGTAGATGTAACCCTTGATGATAGCACGTTGGTACGCTGGAGCGCCGACGTGGAGCATGAGCGGCGCATTGCTATTTTTGACCTGTTGGAAGAAAACAGCTTCGAGCTTTTAAAGTCTGCCGACGAAAATTATCCCGGCCCCTATAAGCTGCATCTTGGCACCATCGAAGGACGGCTGGCGTTTGAGGTGAAAGCCACTGACGATTCGCTTCTGATGAGTTTCCGGCTGGCGGTCACACCCTTCCGGCGCATTATTCGTGATTATTTTGCAATCTGCGACAGCTATTATGAAGCGATTAAAACCGCAAGCCCCAGCCAGATCGAGGCGATTGATATGGGCCGCCGCGGCCTTCATAACGAAGGCAGTGAATTGTTGGCTGAACGGCTCGATGGCAAGATAAAAATCGACAAGCAAACCGCCCGTCGGCTGTTCACGCTAGTTTGCGTATTGCACCTGAAAGATGGGCGGGGGCCACGTTGATGGTGATTTCGCCCAAAAGCGTTTTGTTCCTGTGTAACCAGAATGCGGTTAGGAGCCCGATGGCCAAGGCACTGGCTGAACGCCACAGCAAGCGACGCATTTTTGTGGAATCAGCGGGCTTGATTGCCGGAGCGCTCGACCCTTTCTCAGTGGCTGCCATGGAAGAGGAAGGTGTCAATATTGCCGACCATAAAGCCAAAACCTTACGGGATGTGGAAATCGGCCTGTTCGAACTGGTTGTTGCGCTAACGGAAGAAAGCCGCGACCATATCGCAAAACATTTTCCTGATGTGAACCTTGAATATTGGGCAACGCCTGATCCGAGCGACTCAGAAGGTAACCGGAACCAGGTAATGGACAGCTACCGGCTCGTGCGCGATCATCTGGAGGTCAGAATCGCCGATCGATTGACACTTGGCAGTTGAGGAAAGTTGATTTTGGGCAAAAAAGCGTGCCCTAAGCACATCTTTAACCAAATAAGCATACATTTTGTGGGCATATCCCGCGCAAAAAAGTTGCATTTGTGTGTGAGGACCGGCATGAATGTGCGCGATTATTCAGGCAAGAGCCTTAACAGAAGCCTTTACAAGGAGCCATAATGGCTAAAGAAGAAGTATTGGAAATGCGCGGCACAGTCACCGAACTGCTGCCAAACGCAATGTTCCGCGTGAAACTTGAAAACGATCATGAGATCCTTGGCCATACTGCTGGCAAGATGCGCAAGAACCGTATCCGTGTGCTGGCTGGCGACGATGTGCTCGTTGAACTCACGCCGTACGACCTGACTAAAGGCCGTATTACCTACCGCTTCAAATAGGACACTTGGTGGCCCCATGACCACCAAGGCTTATATGACAGCACCCCACACATCAGAGGGCTTCATTCTTGCGTCCGGCTCGCCGCGACGACGGGATCTTTTGGCGCAGATTGGTCTGACGCCACGCCTTATTGTGCCCGCCGACATTGATGAAAACCCGTTCGAACGTGAACTGCCCAAAGCCCACGCCGAACGGCTCGCTGAAGAAAAAGCTGCCAAGGTTGCCGCCAAGCATCCGGGCGAACTGATCCTTGCCGCCGACACGGTTGTTGCCTGCGGCAAGCGCATCCTGCCCAAGGCGGAAGATGATGTCACAGCACGCGAATGCCTGAAGCTTTTGTCAGGCAGGCGACACAGGGTGATTTCGGGCATTTCCATTGTCACACAGAATGGCACACAATATACCAAGTCGGTAACCACCACGGTTGCTTTCAAACGCTTGTCTTCAGCCGATATTGACCATTATATCCTGTCTCAGGAGTGGCACGGCAAGGCGGGCGGTTATGCCATTCAGGGGCTTGGTGCCACTTTTGTGCGTTTTATCTCGGGCTCCTACAGCAATGTGGTTGGCCTGCCGCTTTTTGAGGTTTCCGGCTGGTTCGAGAACCACCTGAAAACGAACGCCACCTAATGGATTGCCCGTTTACCATCATTGAGCCCGGCATTAGCCAGTGGCGCAGCGCCGACATCGACGCAGACGAGCTGCCCAGCGACTTACGCTTCCACGACGATGTGGCATTCAGCGCCTTGGACGCCGTTTATGGCGCCCGCGTCACCCGTGTGGACCACGCGCTTGATATGGCGTTTCTTGATCTCGGCAACGACCGTACGGGCGTGATGAATTTCCGCCGGGCTCGGCTTCTGGTCAAAGGCCAGGTGCAGAGCATCGCCGACTGTCTCACAGAAGGCCAACTGGTACGTGTTCAAGTGGTTTCTGAGCCATCGGCACTTGAAAGCAAAGCCCTGCCCGTGACACCGCGCCCGCGTCTCACTGGCCGCTATGTGGTTGCGGAAGCAGGTGCACCGCGCCTCAATCTTTCGAAAGACCTGACAGCCCGACGGTCGAAAGAGCTTAAGGAACTGATTGGCCCACATGTGAGCACCGCCGCACTGATCGTGCGATCCCGCGCGCAAGACATCCCCGCAGAGGCCGTGCTGGCCGAAGCAGAACGCCTGCACAGTGTGTTTGCAAAACCCATGGTTTCTGTGGGCTTGATCCATGCCTGGACACCCACAGAAAAAAGCCTGCTCGCAGCACCTGACACGGACACACCTATCCTTATTGAGGGCGGCAGTTGCTACGCCGAAGTCCGAAAAGCCGCAAGCCAAGCCTGGCCTGACCTCCACGCGCGCCTGAAACCCTATGAAGGCGCGGGCTCCGCGTTTGAGGAATTTGGTGTCGAAGAAGCAATCGAAGAAGCATTGGCCGACCGCATTATGCTGCCCTCGGGCGGCTGGATTTCGATCACCCCAACACCCGCGCTTACAGCCGTGGACGTCAATATGGGGGGCGCGCTTAAAGGCATGAGCGCCGGAGAAGCCAAGCTTGTAGTGAATATGGAGGCCACGCTCGCGCTCGCCTATCACCTCAGGTTTCAGGATATTGGCGGCCTGATTATTGTTGATTATATCAATATGTCTGGCAAGGGCAGCACCCGTGAGCTGATGCAACTAATTGAACGTACCTTCAAAGGCGATATAGTGCCCGTGCAGCATACCGGCCTGTCGGCCTTCGGCCTTGTGGAATTCACCCGTAAACGCAGCGGACTGTCCCTGAGGGACCGTATGCAGCGCCGGCGCTCGCCAGTGGCTCGCAGCGCGGCAGTTGCCTCAGCCCTCCTTAGAACCGCGAGCCGCGCAGGCAAAGGCCGCGAGGCGGGCACGCTGGTTATCACAGCACCGCAATCGGTGCTTGATTGTATCTCTGGAGACGTTCGGTTATTAGACGCCCTCCGCGCTCAAACAAGCCGGGAAATTCTGTTGGAAGCCTCCGGCAAAACAGAAGCTTATATTCGCCGCTAGAATCACCGCAGGTTTACTAAGGACTGTCGCTCATGAAAAAAAACAAATGCCCCGAGTGCGGCAAAGAAACCGCCCAGGATTTCCGGCCCTTCTGTAGCAAGCGCTGCGCTGACCTTGATCTCGGGAAATGGTTCAACGAGAGCTACCAATTGCCTGGTGACAGTGAGATTCCAGACGATTTAATGGAAGATCGCGGCGATGGCTAGAAGCCATTTTATGAGGCTGTGCAAGAATCTCTGATTTGCTGCCAAAAAAATGCAATAGGTGCTGGACAGACCCCTTTATATTGGCTACAAGCCCCTTCGCATCGCAAGCAAACCCCGCTTGCAATTGATGATGTGCCCGGGTAGCTCAGGGGTAGAGCAGCGGATTGAAAATCCGCGTGTCGGTGGTTCAAATCCGCCCCCGGGCACCATTCATTTCCCAATGATTTCAATACATTAGTCATTTCATGCTTTCCCTGCGTTGCGGCGGTTTGCAGCTTGGTTTGCAATTTTATAGTATTTCCAATTAACATTTACACATGTTATACTTGAGGATGACATATTCATTAGATTTACGGGAACGGGCTGTTGCCTACGTTCGAGACGGCGGGGCTCCTACTGAGGCCAGTCGTATATTCG
>Ga0316208_1001104_pt1 | contig 27246 bp, 19 predicted proteins | sample 3monopyrite_MG_FD_204944 | JGI IMG/M metagenome (GOLD analysis project Ga0316208, IMG submission 204944) | Microbial mat bacterial communities from mineral coupon in-situ incubated in ocean water Damariscotta River, Maine, United States -... | ecosystem: Environmental > Aquatic > Marine >... | reverse complement strand
ATTTTTTGCTGCTCCAATTTGGCTTTATTGATGCTGGCCAATCCACCTAAGTTATCCCAGATCGGAACGCTCAATTGAATTCCCCACAACGTTTGCGGATACCACGATTTATCGAAATCGAAAAAGTCGAATCCATCTCTAAATGCTTGTTGTTTATAATCAAAAAATGCATTCAGCCTGGGGTAGTATTTAGCTTCTTCTAGTTTAACAAGATACCCGTGCATCATCACATCCTGTTTAATAATATCATACTGTAAATTTTCAGTTAGGTCAAGCTCCATGTTCATCAATTCTTCATCAGATTGGATAGTCCAAAGTGTTTCCAAATCATCGCTAAGCAAGATTTTTGTGTCTATTTCCATTCCCATCTGATACTTGAGAAGATTTAATGTTGCCGTATGCTGCCGCTCTGCTTCCTTTGCTCTGTTTTTGATCTGGTTTATCATCAGATCCAATTGCTCCACATCCATTTCTTCGGTAAACCCCTCCTTATATAGCGCGCTTGTTTGCTTGAGTGTCTTCTCCATGTTGGCAATATTCTCCTTCAGTAACCGAACGTTTTCTTTGGCAATTTGAGAAGTGTAATAAGCTTGCGCGATGGTGGTTTTGACTTCATTTTTGGTCATTTTCTCCATGTCACGACTCATTTCCTGAAACCCTTTGGCACCCTTAACCCCAATAATGTAGGAGCCATCAAAAAGCTGCAGGCCAACATTTACGCCAACATCCATTGTATATGGTTGGCCAAATTGAAGCTCTGCTATTTGTCCAGGAGGAGCAGCCGGATTAAAGTCAGATGCTTCGAATACCGATGTAGGCAGATTCAAAAAGTTGTTGAAGCTAAAATCGCCCCTTACTATTGGAAGCCCGCGCGCTGCCTGAATCCAAACATCCTTATCCGCCTGCTGTACATCAAGTGCTGCTGTTTTCGATTTTTGGCTGTTTTCCCAAGCGTATTTAACCGCATCGCGTACCCCTAGCCGCATAGGAACAGATTCTTGAGCAAGTGCCAGATTTGAGGTAAATAAACTGATGGTAAGTATGAGTAGTTTTCTCATCTGTTAAAAAATAGGATGCTGTGTGTCTAAAGTGTTGAACTTGTCCTTGAGGTATGCCATTCCTTTCTCGCTTGCGATTCCACGAATGTGGTACCGAATGGCTTCGAAATAGACATCTTTTGGACTGTATTTGATGGCTGGAAAAAGTTGCTGGTCGAAAATGATGTCTATTCTTCCAACATATAACCCGGCCACAATCGGAATGTTTATGTTATCGCGATACAACCCTTGCTCAATTCCCTCTTCAATATTCCGAGCAATGCAAGACATAATAATCTGGGTCTTGTACTCATTGAATTTGCTGAATGCAGCCGGATAATACTTCTCCAGATCGAAGAGAATGGAAGGATGCATGCTTTGCAGATGCGTGCTTACATGCTGAGAAATGAGAAACATCTCTTCAATAGCATTTTTACTTTTTTCTTGAATGGAACACAAGGCGGTGTTCTCCTTATCCATGTAAGATTGAATACCCTTGGTTACGAGATCGGCCTTATCAGAAAACGATTTGTACAAAGTCTTCTTAGACATACCCAAGTGCCGAGCAATGTCGTCCATAGCAAGGCTTTTTATGCCGTACTGCATGAACAGAATTGTAACCTGATCGAGTATTTTTTGTGCTTTCCCTTCCACTTTCGGACGGCAAATATACTGGATAAAAAACGCTGGAAACGAAAAGCATATTAAAAGTTTCCTTGGTTTATTGAGTAAACAGCTATGAGTGCAATGAGGGTATATGGCAAAGTTCAACTTGCGCGTTTGCATATTTGCCCATTACTCTAATTCCCTAATTTGTTAATCCGCTAAAAGCTAATCGCTTCTTTATCTTTGCGCGCTTCAAAAGCACTTGAAATGGAAAGCGTAAAACAGTTATTGACTTCTCGGAAATTAGATAGAGAAGTAACAGTTAGAGGTTGGGTAAGAACAAAGCGAGGGAATGCCTACGTGAATTTTGTTGCGGTTAATGATGGTTCTACCATTAATAACATTCAATGCGTTTTTAACCTGGAGGCAGCTTTTAAAGAATCCGATTTGAAGCACGTAACCACGGGTGCTTGTGTTTCTGTTGTTGGCCAATTGGTTGCCAGCGAGGGGAAAGGCCAATCTGTAGATGTGAAGGCTACTTCTGTAGAAATTCATGGCGCAGCCGACCCAGATAAATTCCCCATTCAACCAAAGAAGCATAGTCTTGATTTTCTAAGGGAGAACGCCCATTTAAGAATGCGAACGAATACGTTTAGTGCAGTTTTCCGGGTTAGACATGCGCTTACGTTTGCAATTCACAAGTATTTCAACGATAGAGGTTTCTTCAATATTCACACGCCTATTCTTACAGGAACAGATGGAGAAGGAGCAGGAGAAATGTTCCGAGTTACCATGTTAGACCCGAAGAATCCACCATTATCTGAAGATGGTTCAATTGATTATTCTGAGGACTTCTTCGGTAAGGTGACTAACCTGTGTGTTACTGGTCAGTTAGAAGCCGAATTGGCTGCTATGGCACTTTCTAAGGTTTACACTTTTGGACCAACATTTCGTGCAGAAAATTCAAATACGTCTCGGCATTTAGCTGAATTCTGGATGATTGAGCCAGAGGTTGCTTTCTGCGATATTGTTGGTAACATGGATCTAGCAGAAGACTTCCTAAAAGAGGTCATCAACTACGTGATGGAAACGTGTGCGGACGATTTACAATTCTTGAGCGAAAGAATTACCCAAGAGGAAAAAGGTTTGCCGCAAGACCAGCGTCAGCCAATGGAACTGATTGAGAAATTGAAATTTGCTTCTGAGAACGATTTTGCCAGAATTACCTACACCGAAGCATTCGATATTCTAAGAAACTCAAAGCCGAACAAGAAGAAGAAATTCCAATATCCGGTAGAGGAGTGGGGTGTTGATTTGCAAAGCGAGCACGAACGTTTCTTGGTAGAAAAGCATTTCAAAAAGCCAGTAATCATTACGGGATATCCGGCCACAATCAAAGCTTTTTACATGAAGCTTAATGAAGATGGAAAAACAGTTGCAGCCATGGATATTCTATTCCCTGGTATTGGCGAAATAGTTGGTGGTTCTCAGCGTGAAGAACGCTACGATGTGTTACTTCAAAAAATCAAAGAATTCAATATTCCTGAGGAAAGCGTTTGGTGGTATTTAGATACCCGCAAATTTGGAACCGTTGAGCACAGCGGCTTCGGTCTAGGCTTTGAAAGATTGATGATGTTCATTACAGGAATGACCAATGTAAGAGACGTTATTCCTTTTCCAAGAACCCCGAAGAATTGTGAGTTTTGATTAGGTCTCGGTCCTGCTAAGATCCGTGCGTGAAGCCATTCTCGGACGTCTTCAAATCTCATTTCCCCCTTGCTGGCAGCTATCACCATGGTGTATCTTTCGTCTTGGGTTGCTTCGAGGTCAAGACCATTCTTAATCAGAATCAACCTCATCATTACGTACGCTGTCCTTTTGTTGCCGTCAATAAAAGGATGATTGATTAGGATGCTCTCGAATACAGCCGATGCCTTGTCTAGTGGAGTAGGATAGAGGTCTTGATTGTCAAAAGTAGCAAACGGTCTGTTGATGGCCGATTCCAGCAAAACCCTATCGGAATACCCTTGCTTCCTCCGAACTTGTCTATAATGACATTGTGAATATTCAGAACATCTTCAATTCTGATCATTTTGCCAGCCGTTCGAGCAGATCCTTGTCTTCTGTGAGGACCTGACGTAGATGGTTTGCGAGTTTAACCTTATCTTCAGGATGGTCCTGGAGTTCTTTGAGGAAATCAAGGATGTTCTGTAGGATGCTCTCAGGTACAACGTCAAGCAGCTTTTGGATCTCTGTTGTTATTTGGGTCTTCGTCATATTCAAAAGTAATAAGCGCATTTCGATTTTGGGCAGTTCATTTGGTTTTTAAAGCCCTTTTTGTTCTTAGTTGAGTGAGGTTTTACCGTAGAGAGCGGGGAGAAGGCACTGAGAACACGGAGAGCAAGCACTTAATCAGGGCAATCGCTTACTGATTTGAGGCCTAATAGACAAAAAACAGACTCCTTTTTGTCTATTACACTGCAAATTCTAGTTAGGGATACCGTTCTTTGCTAATACATTATTCATGCACGATTCGTAATTAGCTACGCTGAGCTTACGTTTCGTATCAGCTATCAACGAGTTCCACTAAATTCGTGGTAGAAACTTTTTTAAATAACTTTTATAGTGTCTTTTGAAATTAAATTGGTTTAGAGGGCATTGGGGCATTGAGAATAAGCTGCATTGGGTTCTGGACGTTAACTTTAATGAGAATCTCTCAAGGCTGCGCAAGGGGCAAGCCAATCAGAACCTGTCAATCATAAGGAGAATAGCATTGAACCTGATTAAACTTGACACAGACAAAAAGAAAAGCCTTAGGGTCAAACGCAAGAAAGCAGGGTGGAGCGATCTATTCAGAGAATCAATAATGAAAATATAGACCCGATTGTCCTGTACGCCCCTCCTCTGCGATAATTAATAATGACTCTGATCCGTATCTTTGCAACATGCAAGCGCTGGAAGAATATAAGGAAGCCACTGACGGACTGTGCTCACATCATTATGTGCGCAGTCTTTCTGCGTTTGGTTCGGTGCTGAACAAATCGTTCAACGAGGAAAGTGAGATTGATCTGGTGCTCAATTTTGAGGGGGATTCGCTACTGGAATACTTCAATAACTATATGGAATTTAATGAGCAATTAGAGGAACTTCTGGGGTGTGAGGTTGATCTTATTGAGGAGAAAGCAGTACAAGAACCCTATTTTCAGAAGAATTCTTGATAGAGACATGCAAACCATTTATGAACGAAAGGCTGCTTAAATCTCTTTACGACATCAAAGGGGCGATTGACGAGATTGAGTTCTTTTTCGTCTCAAGCGAAGAAATGGGTTTTGACGTTTATGCCCAAGATTTACAACTGAAACGAGCAGTAGAAAGAGATTTGGAGATTATTGGCGAGGCGGTGAACCGTATTCTGAAAGAAAAGCCTGAAATTCCTATTACCCATGCACATCGGATTGTTGGGCTGAGAAACCAGATCATTCACGGTTACTATTCAATTACAGGCGAGAATATTTTGGGTCATCGTAATCAATCATTTGCCCAAATTGAAAATTGAAATTGAGGCGATGGTTGCGCAACAAGAACAATAAAAAAGCCCCACCATTTCTGGTAGGGCTTTTGTATCAAGACCTTCAAGGTTTCTAAAACCTTGAAGGTCTAGTAAATTCCGTTTTAAGAAAGCGCTTCTTTCACTTTCTCAGCAGCTTCTTTCAATGCAATGGCAGACATTACTTTCAGTCCGCTTTCGTCAATGATTTTCTTCGCTTCAACTGCGTTGGTTCCTTGCAGGCGAACAATGATTGGAACGTTGATTTCGCCCATGTTCTTGTATGCATCAACCACACCTTGTGCGACTCTATCGCATCTTACAATTCCTCCGAAAATGTTCACCAAAATGGCTTTCACATTCGGGTCTTTAAGAATGATACGGAATGCTTGTTCAACACGCGCAGCATCTGCAGTACCACCCACGTCCAAGAAGTTTGCTGGCTCAAAACCGAGCAGTTTGATCATATCCATGGTGGCCATAGCAAGACCAGCTCCGTTTACCATGCAGCCCACGTTTCCGTCAAGTTTCACGTAACTCAGACCAACTTTTCCCGCCTCTACTTCTGTTGGGTCTTCTTCAGACTCATCACGCATTTCAGCGTAATCTTTATGACGGTAAAGCGCATTATCATCAATAGTAACCTTGGCATCAACAGCCATTATTCGGTTGTCCGAAGTTTTCAATACCGGATTGATTTCAAACATGCTGCTATCGCTGCTTACATAAGCCTGATACAATGCGGCAACAAACTTGGTCATGTCTTTAAAAGCCGCGCCAGAAAGCCCTAAGTTAAAAGCAATCTTACGTGCTTGAAAAGCCTGTAATCCCAATCCAGGATCAATCTCCTCGTTAAAAATCAACTCAGGAGTGTTCTCCGCAACAGATTCAATGTCCATTCCACCTTCGGTAGAATACATAATCATGTTTTTGCCCGTTGCACGGTTCATTAACACGCTCATGTAAAACTCTTCCGTTTCAGCTTCACCTGGGTAATAAACATCTTCAGCAATAAGAACTTTACTCACCAATTTTGCAACTCCGTTGGTCTGCTTAGTTTCTAAGTGTCCGCCAAGAATTCCTTTTACAACCTCCTCAACTTTATCTAATCCTTTAGCTAAAACAACACCGTGAGAACCTGTTTCTTCAACCGTTCCTTTGCCTCTACCACCAGCGTGAATCTGTGCTTTTACCACAAACCACTCAGTACCTGTTTCTGCACTCAGTTCCTTGGCAGCTGCAACAGTATCTTCCAACTTAGCTACAACTTTTCCTCTTTGAATGGTTACTCCGAATCCGCTTAAGATTCCTTTGGCCTGATATTCATGAATGTTCATATGATTTTACTTTTTGGAGTGCCGAAAGTAGGAGTTTTCGTTCGAGAAAAAGACATGTATATGCTTTTACTTGTCAACACATTTTGACAACCTAAACCTAGGAAAAGCATGGTTCGGAGATAAAAAAAACCGCGACCATCTTTGATAGTTGCGGTTTAAAACAATTTAAGCCGAGTAAACTCTTAACTCAATTAATCGCGTACAAAAACAGAACCTGCCTTAGAGTACGAATTAACTTCGGCTACGAAAAAGAATGTACCGCTAGAAACACGCTGTCCTTTTCTGTCTGTTCCTGGCCAGCAATAACCATCAGCAATATCATCAGAATCATAGATAAACATTCCCCATCTATCCCATATTCTCAATCTGTAGCAATCCCTATACGATTCGTGCCAGTGCGGAGACAAGCACTCGTTAAATCCATCACCGTTAGGAGTGATAACATTTCCTGCATTTATCGTATCAAAATCGATGGTGAGGAAAAGATCGGTTATATCAAATACTGCAGTATCTGAACATGCACCTTCGTTAGGATAGGCGTATGCCACAAGTGTGGTAAACGGACCCGTTGAATTTGGTGTGTCATAAACCGGGCTAGCTGCCGTATCGGTAGCATTGTTTCCAAAATCCCATAAGTAAGCCGAAGCTCTCTCAGATTCGTTGGTGAAATAAATTTGGAGATTTTCCTTTCCACAGTTAGGCAGCGCTTCGTAAGAAAAAGCGGCCGTAGCCTCATCTACAACATTGGCAGACAATGTGGTATCTGCAACACAACCTTGGTCTGTAGTAGCGGTGAGAACCACATCATATAAACTAATTTCTGAGAATGAATGTGATGGCGATTGTTGCGTAGATGTTGCTCCCAAATCATCAAAATTCCAAGTCCAATCGGTGATGGATCCACTTTGAATTGTGGTTGTATTGCTGAATGTGGCCAGTGTACCTATACACGCCACATTTGTAGTAATCTCAAACGCTGGCAACGGATGAATGACAACTGTTGCCTCGGCCGTATCAAAACATGCGTTTTCGTTTTCGAGGATAAGTGAAACTGTGTAGGTTCCAGGCGTACTGTATGTATAAACTGGCAACGTGTCTGTAGATGTGCCTGAATTATCACCAAAATCCCAATTCCAATTAGTTAATTCAAGAGGAGTAAGCCCAGCATCAGCATAATTAAATGAAAGGTCGTTTGGCTGAAAGTTTTCATTCAAACACACATTGGCCACCTCAATATTGGCTATCGGATAATTGTTCTTAAACACGATGTAATCATCCGTGCCAGAACAACCAAGACTATCTGTAGCCGTAACAGAATAATTTCCTGGTGTTGCCCAAAACGTTTGACCAGTTGAACCGTCTTGCCATTCGTATGTCACATCACCGACAGGATCATCGAGAACCACATCCAATAGCGTGCTATCATTACATTCTATTCCAATGATGTCGGTGGTTGCATCATCAACTATGTTTTTAAAGTAGAAGCGATATGTAAAATTGGAATAACCAACCAACGGACAGTTATCGTCATACGCCTGAAACACCAAGCTCTGGCTGTTCAAATTAGTAAGGTCAGGTACCCAAATAAAATGCCCTACAACAGAGCCTGGATTAGCCGTGTCTGGTTCTGTTGTTAGTATCGCTCCAGGAAAATCTGCAAGGTTGCCAGCCTCCAAGTAGTATTGCTGGCCTTGCAATGTATTTCCTAAAAAAACATCAAAACTTATGGTGTCTGACGTACAAATTAAAATAGAATCGGCATCAAATCCTGGAATTGTATCAGATTGAAAATTACCACTTGGATATTGTGGACAGTTCTCCACAACGGTAACCTGCATATCCCGCATTACACTGCCGATAAGAACACCATTTCGGTATTCCTCAACTCTAACTCCTAGAACGCCAACAGTAAGTTCTGTTGGAAAAATATCCAAAATCCCACTGTTGAAATTCTGATAGGTATTAGCAACTATCGAGTCCTGATTATACCCATTAATGTAATTAACCGGGGTTGTAGGGTCTGTAAGCGGTGCGTAAAGACTGTAAATCAGTTGGTCTCCATCAAAATCAGTTGCTGTGTGAATCATCGCATTATCTTGATTCAAACAAATGATTCCTCTAGCAGGCAGGTCAAATTGCGGAGAGTTGTTGCACGGAGCCGCTAAGTTGTTTAAAAACGCTTCTACATGAATATCTTCTGTTCCTGGCGTTGCAATGGTTTGAATAGCTTCACTCCGTGCATTCTCAGTAAACGACAGCGTGTATCCACTGCATGGTGGCAACGTAACAATAGACGAAAACCTGTATTCCTGAATGCCGGGCAATGTTCCGTTTCCACAGTTTGACTCCTCACAATAAATTGGAATCTCGTATGGTTGAACATACGCATCAAACGGAGGGTTCAACGCAGGAGGGTTTTCTAAATTTAATGTGAAGGTTTGTGCCATTCCACATTGAGATGCCACATCAAGTTCAATTTCCCAAGTGGTAAAAGTGCTTGTGCAATCGTAGAAAAAAGAAACGTTTACACGATACTGGTCTCCACCTAAGCATTCATACGTAATTTCTCCACCCAAAGCGTGAGAGGCATGGGCATTTTTGGTAAACCCGAAAACGCAGAAAAGCATAAATATTGAGGACAAAAGATGTTTGGTAATGTTTTTTAACATAGTACAGGGATTGTTTTTTAGATGAAACAAAGTAACCTATTGAAATTTGTATTGACTACAATCGGTATGATTTCTTTAATTTCTGTGTTTATTAGTGCCTTTTTCAAGCAATTTAATCATGGTCAAACGTGCGAAATGCACTAGCATTACATTCGCATTTGCCGCATGACAATATCACCGTTTACCATAAAAGAAAAGGTTCAAACCGCTGCTTTTTTACCATGGCTTGCACTTGTTATACCAATTGTACTTCAAAATACCCCATATAATTCGTTTCTTTTTCACCCCGATTTCTTTAAAAGCCGCCCCGATAGCTATTGCGGTGCCTAATTTTTTTATACGCTTGTCAGCTACTTTCCCCAAAAGGATTTGCGCTAGACAATATGTGATATACGATTTGTGATTTTTACCTCTACACCCCAATTGTATATTGAAAATTGCAAATCGTATATGGCAAATTTAAACACGAATCTGGGATGAAAAATTCCCGCCTGACCGTACAGATACGGGCAATCCCAATCTTGGGGAAACAGGCGGATAAACATAATTTTTTAAATCATCGGAGCAAAAAATAATTCAAATTCTTTATAGCACATTTTGAAGTACAATTGGTGTAAGTGGAATCTCCTCGGTGATTTGCACTAGCAATTGAATCTAAGATATGACGAATGATGTATTAGCAAAGAACGGTACCTCTAACTAGTATTTGCTAACGTAACTGAGGTAGCATTCGGATATTCGCGTTTTATTCGTAATTAGCTACGCTGAACTTACGTTTCGTATCAGTCTCATGGAATTGTGACCCGCTACCATAAGAAATCCCACTTCCATTAAAATAACAGTAGAACCTAAGTTTGAACCGAGACCTTTGGTCAGTTCTTAAATCTAAAATGCTATGAAACTCGGATACATTTTTCTTTTCTCGTCAATCGTACTGCTTTTCTCTTCTTGTAAGAAGGAAGAAGAACCTGAATTGGTCAATACTTGGAAGTTGATTGAGATGCTTGCCGACCCAGGCGATGGTAGCGGAACGTTTCAACCTGTGGCCAGTGATAAGCTGGTCCAGTTTTATGCAAATGGAACGGTAACATCTAACGGGTTTTTATGTCAGATGGGTACAGAAAGTAATTCGGGTTCTTCTGGAACGTATTCGGAAGCCGAAATGTCTCTCACCCCAAACAATTGTGGAATTGCACCATTTGTAATTTACTATGAATTTGAAGGTGCAAACTTGATTCTCAACTATCCGTGTATTGAGGCTTGTAGAGAAAGGTATGAGCTTCAATAGTTGGCAATCCGGGAAGGTAGCGTGGGTTAGGGATTGCAGCGGCATCCTTTTTTGAGGAACGAGAAAAAGATTTAGCGGAAAGCCCGACCGAAAACGTGGAATTTGCGCAGCTTTTAGAGCGGTTTTCGGGAACCCCAAACGCTTTATTTGAACCTGTTTTTAAGTCTGTTTAAATGATTTAAAAAAGGTGCTTGTTTATTCGTATGGATTATTGCATTTTTGCAGCCCCAAAATTTGTAACAATTAAACAAGTCTAGATGCCAACTAAAATTAGATTGCAGAGACACGGAAGAAAAAGCTACGCATTTTTTCATATTGTAGTAGCCGATTCGCGCGCCCCACGAGATGGGAAGAACATTGAAAAGTTGGGAGTTTATAATCCGAACACCAACCCAGCAACTATCGAGCTTGATATTGATGGTGCTTTAGCGTGGATGGAGAAAGGAGCTCAACCTACCGACACGTGTCGGGCAATTCTTTCTTACAAGGGAGTTCTCTATAAAAAACACCTTCAGGGTGGAGTTAAGAAAGGAGCGTTTTCTCAGGAAGAAGCTGATTCTCGTTTTGAGAAATGGTTGAACGAGAAATCAAACAAGGTTCAGGAAGGAGCTAACGCAATTGCAAAAGTTCAGGATAAGGCTAAAGCTGATGCGTTGAAAGCGGAAGCTGCGATTAAGGAAGCTATTGCTGCCAAAGTTGCTGCTAAGAATTCTGCATTGACTGAGGAGGTTGAAGCTGCAAATGCCGAGCCTGTAATTGAAGAAGCCGCAGAAGGCGATGCACCAGCGGAAGTTGTTGCTGAAGAAGCTGCTCCTGTAGCTGAAGCTGCTCCTGTGGTTGAAGAACCAGTTGCAGAAGAAGCACCTGCTGTTGAAGCTAAGGCTGAAGAGCCTGCTGCAGAAGAAGCTAAAGAAGAGCCAAAGGCGTAATCTGTGAATAACCTTAAAGCCGTTGGAACCATAACTCGGTCTCACGGGCTTAAAGGGGCTTTTAAAGTAAACATACATTCGGCTGGAATTTTACCGATAGAAAAAGACGAACCGGTCTTCATCCAATTACAGGGTGGGCCGGTACCTTTTTTTGTGGAAGAATGCTCCGCTGCTTCGCATGATGTGTGGTTGATGAAATTGGAAGAGGTTGATTCGCTTGAAGCTGCAGATAAGTTTGTTGAGAAGGAAATGCTGATTGAAGAAGCCAATTTTATTGGAATCAAAACCGAGGCAACCAACGAATTGGTTGGCTTTCGGGTTGAGGATTTTGAGAAAGGGGACATCGGTTTGGTTTCAGGGATTTTAGAAACCGCTCAACATCCAGTTTTGGAAATTGAACTTGGAGATAAGTTGATTCTCGTTCCGTGGGTTGATGCCATCGTAAAGGAAATTGATGAGGATGCTAAAACCATCAAGATTGAAGCGCCTGATGGATTGATTGATCTTTATTTGGAATGATGGTCAATTTTGGAATTGAAGAGACATGAAAATGCCACAGAGACACAGATGTACACAGAACAAACACAGAGAGTTTCTTTTTCTCTTTGAAAACCTCTGAGTCTTCTGTGTTTCTGTGGCTGAAAAATGTTTTTACTATTCGGTATCTATCATTGACAAAAGCACACGAATTATCACTTAACCTGAGTTCGATTGTTAATTTGTCTTTATCTACCACGAAATGAATGGTTTACGTCATTGCGAAAAATTTCCTTTCCAGAAATTTTGTGGCAATCTCCTTTTACAACGAGCAGACTGCCGCGAAAACTCCGCTTCACTTGGTATTCTCGCAGTGACGAGCACGGATATTAATCGAACTCAGGTACTTAGATTATGGCGGAACCTTATTTCCAATTTAAAAAATTTCGGGTTTATCATTCGGCTGGCGGATTTAAAGTCGGGACGGATGGCGTGTTGCTTGGCGCTTGGGCTTCCGTAAAAGACGGAGATTCCGTTTTGGATATCGGAACTGGAACGGGGCTAATTTCTTTGATGATTACTCAACGAGCCAATATTTCTGTGGATATGGTTGAGATAAATCCCATTGCGGCAGAACAGGCAAAACGGAACGTGGTGCATTCTTCATTCTCAAACATGGTGGTTTACAATGAAGATGTAGCGGAGTTTGTAGGGCGTGGAAAACAGTATGATTTCATTGTTTGCAATCCGCCTTTCTATTCGCATTCGCAGCCATCAAAAGATGTTTCCATCCGATTGGCGAAACACACGGTAACGCTCAACCCGAAAGACCTTTTTAAGCATGTAAGCAAACTGCTGAAACCTGACGGAAGGTTTGCAATCATTTTTCCGCAAACCGAATACGATGTGTTTTTTAGCTCGGCTAAAGCAGTAGGTTTCTTCGCTAAGGAAGTGGTGGATGTATTTCCTCAGCCTGATTATCCCGTGATTCGGCTGATGGTGTGCTTTACAAAGGAAGATGTTGGCGAGCCAACGAAAACGAAGTTTATGATTGAGAAATCAGCGGAACGTCACGATTACTCTGATGAGTATAAGGAACTGACGAAGGATTATTTTTTGAGGTTTTGAAAACATGATTTTGCGATTATCGTAATTGAACAACTTCATTGTGAAGACCCGCTCGGGCACGTTTGCAACGCGTCCGTGATTCTCGTCATTACCACGCGTTGCAAACGCGCGGCAGCGGGTACCTACTGAATTTGCCACTTGTGTTTCCCCCGCTCGGGCGCGTTTGCAACGCGTCTGTGATTCTTGTCATTACCACGCGTTGCAAACGCGTGGCAGCGGTATTTGCCACTTGTTTCGCTGAGGAACGAAGTGTCTCTAACAGTTTTAGGAAATCCCTTACAATTCAAAGAAGCTGAAATGAACCCGTCCGTAGTTTCTGGTCTGGGTATGCTCTTTAACGTTTGTAAAATCAACTTCTTCTGGATGTTCAATAATCAGAATTCCATCTTCAGCTAAAAGTCCGTTTTCCAAAATAGAGCTAACCAACTTGGGATATTGGTCATAGCTGTATGGCGGATCAGCAAAAATCAGATTCCACTGTTTTTTGGATGATTCTACAAACCGAAGTGCATCGGCTTTGAGGATTGTTCCTGATTCGAACTTAAGTTCATCAAAAGTTGATTTCACGAACGCAGCACACTTTGAGCTGGTATCAAGGCAGGTCACAGATTGTACGCCACGGCTCACAAATTCAAAGCTAATGTTACCTGTTCCGCAGAAAAGGTCAAGCACGTTTAATTCATCAAAGTCAACAAGGTTGTTCAGAATATTAAACAAGCCTTCTTTGGCCATATCGGTTGTTGGCCGCACAGGCAGATTTTTTGGCGCACGAATAGTTCGTCCTTTATGGTAACCGCTTATTATGCGCATGCTGCTTCAAATATGAATGGAAATCGGTGCTCTTGAAGTTCTTTGAAAGAATAACTGTAGGTTAAGTTCTTGGGACGTTTTCCAAATGAGAGTTTCGAAATGTACTTGGCAATAGTTGTGTGCATCGCATCGCCCTTTTCAATGTTTCCGTTCAAGCTTACTTCAACTTCCGAATGCAAGATTTTTAACGATTCCAATGAAGCCATTAGGTAATAGAGAACATCTTCTGGCTTGCCGAATTGAAACCAATTGGAGAAAACCAAACTTGCATCCTTGAAAACAACTAAAGCGAACTGTTTCTCTTCAAGCACAAGTTGGATTTGAGCCTTCTCTGAGTTGGTTTGTAATCTATCTAGCCAAGTCAGACAAGATGAATGGATTGGTTTGGAAACAATTTTTGCAATGTTTTTCGGAATGCCGAAAATGCCAACCGTGTCTGAATTGGAAAGCTTCTGAGCCTTGACGTGAAGGTCTTCCGAATTGTCAAAGAGAAACTCAAAGCTATTTTTCTTCCCAGTCTCAGAAAAAAGCGAAGTTGGCACAAGCATCACTTTTGAATCAGAGATTGAAAACGCTGTTTCGGTATTAGCCACAAATGACTGGAAGTTGTTTGATAAAGTAAGTTCAGAAACGTTGTTCGACCAAGTTTCGTCATCAGATGAATGAGGAAATTGACATGACAGAAATTCAACCGCTTTAAAAGCCTCGTTTCGTTTTAGAATCTGAATCCCCGAACGGCAAATGTTCACAAAAGAGAGAAGGCCACTTTGAGTAGTTTCCTGCTCATTGTCGGCCTTCAGATAAAACGCTTGTTTAAAAATGGAAGAGGGCAAAACCTTATTCCCAGTTTCCGCTGGTTGATGGCTCGGTCATAGACCCAACACGGAGATCCTTTTTAGGGTCGTAGTATTCAGGTACAATACCATCGAATATGTACGAGTTTAAGGCAACAACTTCAAACACAGGAACCATTACCTGTCCTTTTTCAACCATTCCACTCTCCATGGTAAATTCTTGAGTATTTGCAGGAGGGATAAATCTTACATCGTTTATGTCGCCTTCAGATTTGAATAATGAGTCACGCACGCTAACAAGCATGGTGTCTCGCGTAACAAGTCCTAAGTCAACTGCTTGCTGTTCTGTAAGTGTGTCAGGCACAGTTCCCAAGGCTTTAATTACAGGGAAAGAATCAGTGTTGATGAACGTGAAAAGCGTGTCAAAATCAGAAGCATAAGATCTGTAAACAGATTTGTATGCTAGCTGCCAATCTCTGATAGTTCTTAGCTTGGTTTCAACCTTAGCGTAACGTTTCGTTTTCTCTTGGTTAAATTCAATTGGTGCTTGAATTGAACGGTACGCGAAATAAGCCGTAACAAATGCGAGCGGAAGGAATACGAAGAATAGAATCTTCTGAATCATGCCGTTCAGTACGCCAAGTTTCATAGCAACGGAGAACAATCCAACAGACAGGATAAGAGTTCCTCCCAAAATCCAAAAACTATTTTGGCCTCCAAAAAGGGAATAAAAGAGAATAAGTAATCCACTCACAATAAGGAGTGCCGGGAAAATAAAATCGCCTATTTGTTTACCAAGGTTGTTCATCGGTTATGCGGAGCTTGAAATGTCAATTTTTCAGATCGGTGCAAATCTACATTTTTTTTCAAATGAGATTGAACCAAAGGATGCCTCAAACAGGGCAAACGCATCTAAATAATCTAATGCAGAAGAGAAGTTCCATCATAGCTCACGTTATCAGTCAGTTACGTCATTGCGAGGAACAGCTGTATTTTTTGCGCCAAACATACCATGCTGAACTTAATCCGAAATGGAATCACTCGTCTTTGTAAGATGAAAAACTTAATGCGTTTGCCGTGATACCTCAAACGTAGCATCAGGAGGAATAATATTAACACATTACACTTTATAAAAAATCGAATCAGTCAATTTCGGCACTTCTTGGTATAGTTAAATTGCGGCACTAAAACTTAGGGAAATGAAGTGGTTTGGTTTAAAGGGGGGGGCGGCTATCTGCCTGTGTTTTGTTGCAACATCAGTCACGGGGCAGGTTCTAAAAGGGAAAGTTTCTGATAAGAGTAATGGTGAAACCTTGATTGGGGTTAACATCTTTAACCAAGATAATGTTGGGGTTTCGTCAGATTTGGATGGCGCGTACAATCTCAAACTGCCCCCAGGTGAGCAAACTATCACATTCAAATTTATCGGTTATCAGCAGATACAGAAGAGTTTTGTGCTAATAGATGGAGAGACCATTGAATTTAATGCCAAACTTTCTGTGGAAAGTACTACCCTTGATTTGGTTGTTGTTTCTGGAAGCCAGTTTGAGAAAAAAGTAAGCGAAGAAATGGTTTCGGTTGATGTGATTAAGGAATATTTGATTGAAAATACTGCATCGCCAGACCTTAAAGATGCCGTTTCTAAGGTGCCTGGAGTGACCATATTGGACGGTCAAGCCTCTATAAGAGGCGGTGGCGGTTATAGTTATGGGGTAGGAAGTAGGGTGCAGTTGGTAATAGACGATATTCCGCTTCTTACTGGCGATTTGCAGGATATTCAATGGAGCGCTATTCCGATGGAAACCGTGCAACAGATTGAGGTGGTAAAAGGATCTTCAAGCATGCTTTACGGCTCTGGGGCAATGAACGGGGTAATTCATGTTAGAACAGGGTGGGCCAAAGAAAAGCCAGAGACGAGTTTTCGAATTTATCAAGGGATTTATTCGAACCCATCCTTGGAGGAGGCGCGCTGGTGGGATAAATCTACAAGTCCGGTATTTACTGGGGTCTTTTTTTCGCATAGACAAAAGGTAAAGAACGTGGACGTGGTTGTTGGAGCACACGGTAGTTCGGATTACACGTATTTGGAGAAGGGGAGCCGACAAGCATTTCGGGTAAATTTTAAAACCAGAGTAACCAACAGAAAAGTAATTGGGCTTTCTTATGGACTTAACGGTGTTGTTCAATACCAGCAATCTGGACGGTTTGTACTTTGGGCAGACAATGAAAGTGGTGCTTATAAACCATTGGAAGGAACCGCATCTTCTGATAAATACATGTTTATTAACGTTGATCCGTGGATTCAATATTCGGGAGAAAAAACAGGCCTTCACACCTTAAAAGCGCGGTATTACAGAGTAGAAAGACGTAATAATAATTGGGAAGATCCATCAGCTTCTAACGTAATGTTCATGGATTATCGGTTTCAGAATGAGTTTAAGTACAAATTTAGAGTAACGGCCGGTGTTCAATATCAATACATTTGGAGCGCCAGTAGTCTATACCCACAAGCAGGAACTATCGTTACGCACAATCCTTCGGTATATGCGCAGGTCGAAAAACGCTTTATAGACCGTATTTCCGTTCTATTTGGAATCAGAAATGAGTGGAATAATGTTGTTACGCTCAGAAATGAAACTTCATTACCCGTCTTTAGAGCAGGAGCCAATTTTAAAGTGGCAGATAAAACTAGCATTCGCGCGTCTTACGGTCAGTCTTTTCGATTTTCTAGTGTTGGCGAAAAATATATTGATGCCAGTTTGGGTCCGGTTAGGATTCTTCCTAATGAAGAGCTACGATCTGAAAAAGGTTGGTCGGCCGAATTGGCGTTAAAGCAGGGATTCAGAGTTTCTGGCTGGAATGCGTATTTCGATTTTGCCCTTTTCTGGATGGAGTTTAATAATATGGTAGAGTATTCTCTTGGTGCTTATGACTACGGTGATGAAACGGGAGTGCTAGGTTTTAAGCCTTTCAATCTCTCAAAAGCAAGAATTGCTGGGGTTGAGTTTGGCCTTACGGGCGATGGAAACCTTGGACCCATTCCCCTCAGAGCGTTTCTTGGTTATACATTTAACTATCCTGCAGATTTACAGAAGGATACCACTCAGCGCAATGTGGGTGTTTTCTTGGGTAATTTCTTTCAAAGCATAAACGATACTGATGCATTAAATGAGTCGGAGAGTATTTTGAAATATAGAATAACGCACAACTTTAAAGCTGATGTTGAAATGGACCTTTGGAAATTCACGCTAGGTTATGCAGTTGAGTACAACAGTTACATGAGCAGAATTGACGCACCGTTTGAGGCCTTGTTGCCAGGTTTTTCGGAGTATAGAGAACTTCATAAGTCAGGTGTTTGGAGGATGGATGCCCGATTATTGTTCAATATTTCTAAACGGTCTAGTGCTGGTCTTATAACCAAAAATTTCCTGAATGAGTTTTACTCCCTGCGGCCAGGTGTGATGGAGGCTCCAAGAAGTTTTACGCTTCAGTACACGCTGAAAATATAGATTGAATATTCAATCTTAGTTAGAACGTTAGGCCAAGGTTTGGAATGAAAATTCCTGTTTTTAGTACAGTCTTAATAACCAATATGGTTACCGCAAAAATTATTACAGGAAAGACGAACCAAAATCGGCTAAACGACTGTTTTCGTATTAGTTGTGCTGAGTGTGTTGCAAAGAACCAAATAGACAGTAAGCTGATTGGAAGAACGGCAAACGACATAAAGTTCGGAACTGTATTTTTAGGAAACACAAACATGGTAATGAGCATGGCTCCAATTAAAGAAGGAGCGATTAGATGATGCCATAAAAAACGCTTTCTGTAAACGGGTATGTCAATCTGATAAACGGATGTGGCGGTCTGTAAAAATGGTTTAGCGTACAAGAAGCCAACCGCAAGTGAAACCAAAATTCCAACCATCGCCATTGCTGCTTTTGCAGGCGTTTTCATATAATAGTAGGCTTCAACTATTCCAATTTCCAAACCAAGAGAATCAAGGTTTGAGAATTGAAACTCGGTGGCAAAGGCGGCTCCAATAAGCCGCTGTGAGAGGATAACGAAAGACAGAAGGCTGAGCCAGAGCAAGGATAGTCGTAAAAGGATAGAAGAGGTTTTAAACCATAGGTAAAGGAAGTAGAACCCAATACCAGTAATCAGCATTACTGGAATGCCAATAGAAAAGGTAATTTTAACACACCGAGGATACCAGCCAGCTCGGTTGGCAAAATCTATGGTGTCAAAATAAAGTGTGGGTTTAAGCCCGAAATGAGCCGCTGTAACTGCGGTTGCCAAATCATAAAGAATATAGAGGAAGAGATAAGCAGATGCAAATAAAAGGGCAGAACCTAATATGTCGCCCCACCGTATTTTGTTTTTTGCTTTAAGTAGAGCCGCTTCCTCAGTAAGAAGTTCATCCATATACTAGGACACTATGGCTTCTTGGCTTTACCTACAATTCTCAGTTTGGCAAACTTCAATAGAAGCTGCTTGTTTCCTGCACCTTGAAAAGTAACCGTAGCCTTAATGTTTGGAGCTTCGCCATCCATAGCTATGATTTCTCCCTTACCGAATTTGTCATGAATCACTTCCGTGCCGACAATCATTCGGTTTACATGCTCGCTTGTTCCTCCTCCAGTATCAAGCCCTCCAGGTTCACGGCTGTCTTGGTATTTGGTAAGATTTTCTGTTCTACTCACGGTTCCTTTTTGATTTGTTAATCTTCGTAAAAGCGGTTTTTTGTTCCAAGTTTGTGAAGGTACGGAATTTTCACTAATGCTTGGTTTTGAACCTGTTACGTTTAAATGTTTTTCCGGAATTTCTTCAATAAATCGACTCGGTTCACTATGAACAAGATTACCCCATCTAAACCTACTAACGGCATAACTCAGGCTCACTCGTTTTTCTGCTCTTGTCAGTGCTACATAAAAAAGTCTTCTTTCTTCTTCTAAATCTGGTCGAGAGCTTAGCGATAGCTGCGATGGAAATAGGTTTTCTTCCAGTCCCACTATATATACATATGGATATTCTAATCCTTTAGATGCGTGAATGGTCATTAGAGAAACCTTGTTGTTGTTCTCAGGGTCATTGTCCTTGTCAGCATCGGTCAAAAGCGCAACATCAGCAGTAAACTTGTCTAAAGTTTTTGCTTCTGGCTCATCAATCACCTCATCTTCCGCAGGAATGTCTTCAACAAATTCCTTTAATCCGTTCAGTAATTCTTGAATGTTCTCGTATCGGCTAACGCCTTCGGGAGATTTATCTGCGTGCAAATCGCGAAGCAAACCTGATGATGACGCAATCTTAGATCCGAGCTCATAAGCGTCTGTAGTAAGCAATTCAGCCTGAAAGCTGCGAACCATGTTTGAGAAGAGTTCGAGTTTCTTGGCCGTTCCTGCATTGAATTGAGAATTCAGAATTTGTGGGTCGCTTACAATTGACCAAAGATCTTTGTTCCAATCATTAGCAAGTACAATTGCCTTTTCCAACGTGGTTTTTCCAATTCCTCGAGCAGGGTAGTTGATGATGCGCTTCAACGCTTCCTCGTCTTGCGGATTAATGGCCATTCGGAAGTAGGCGATGAGATCCTTTACTTCTTTTCGCTGATAGAAACTTTGTCCACCATATATACGATACGGAATATTCATTTTGCGCAAAGCCTCCTCCATGGAACGTGATTGGGCGTTTGTTCTATAAAGGATGGCAAAGTCCTGTTCCTTCACCTGTTCATTCATCTTTGTTTCAAAGATGGATCGAGCAACGGACATTCCTTCTTCGTTGTCCGTCAGGTTTCTTACTACGGTTATCTTTTCTCCATCTTCATTTCCAGTCCAAACAGTCTTCTTTAACCGATCTTGGTTGTTTTCAATCACGTGGTTTGCTGCACCAACTATATGCTTGGTTGACCGATAGTTTTGCTCCAGCTTAAATGTTTTTACATCGGGATAATCCTTCTTGAAATTGAAAATGTTCTCAATATTTGCGCCACGGAATGCATAAATCGATTGCGCATCATCGCCCACAACACAAATGTTTTCAAATTTGGCCGCCAATCGTTTTACTATAAGATACTGAGCATAGTTCGTATCCTGATACTCATCTACCATTATTGCCTTAAACCGGTTCTGATACTTGTTTAGTATGTCAGGAAAATCGCGAAGCAAAACGTTGGTCCAGTAAAGTAAGTCGTCAAAATCCATCGCGCCAGACTTAAAAAGCCGGTCAGAATATTTCTTGTAAACAATGCTCAGTTTAGGCTTGGCACTCATGCGGTCTTCGGCAATAAGCTCATCGTTTTTCAAATACTCATTTGCAGAAATGAGGTTTGTCTTAGCTGCCGAAATACGATTTAATACCAAACCTGGTTTGTAGGTTTTATCGTCCAAAGCCTCTTCTTTCAGAATAGCTTTAATAAGATTCTTAGAATCCGCAGAGTCGTAAATCGTGAAATTGGAAGGGTAGCCGATACGCTCACTTTCAAACCTCAAAATCTTGGCAAACACAGAGTGGAAGGTTCCCATCCAAATGTTTTTTGCTTCACGACCAACCATATTTTCAATTCGCGTGCGCATTTCTTTGGCTGCTTTGTTTGTAAAGGTTAACGCCAGAATATTAAATGGGTCGTAGCCGCTATTTATAAGGTGGGCTACTCGATAGGTTAGCACCCGAGTTTTCCCCGACCCAGCTCCAGCAATAATCATTACCGGACCTTCTAGTTGTTCAACAGCACTTCGCTGCTCAATATTCAATTCGTTTAAATACTCCATGCTACGGGCAAAATTAGGAATCGAAGCCTCGAAATTGTAATTCTTGGATGCCAATTTGTATTGGTTTTCAACAGAAATGTGCTTGGTTTTACCGAAATCCGAATTGGATTGCATAATTTCTAAAAATCATAGCTTTGCTTTTGCATAACAACCAAGTTGGAGCTGATTTATTTGATACCATGAGAAAAATTTATTTCCTCGCATTCCTGTTCCTTTCTGCAGCAATTTCTTCCGAAAATGTTTTTGCCCAATGCGGAACAACACCAATTACTGGTGATTTTATTATTTCGTCAAACACCACTCTTTCTGGCACGTATAATATTACCGGCTTGTTTAGAGTGGAGTTAGGAGTTATTGTTACAGTTACACCGTATAGTACTGGAGGCTGTGGAGAATTGATTATTAATGCCACGAATGTCGAAGTTTTAGGAGATATTATTGCTGATGGTGCTGGGTTTATAGGAGGAACTGGCGGAGCCGCTGGTAATGCGGGAAGCAACATTGCAGCGCTTACTGGTTGTGTTGATAAGAACAATTGTCTAGTGATAAGCGTAAATGGAGGTGCCTCAGGTGCATCTGGTGCAGGTCTAGGAGCGGGTATTGCTGGAAACGGAGGGTCTCTGGGTAGGGGGCCAAAACAAGCATGTCAGAACTTTGGAGATGAGTACGGGTTTGTACCTGGTGCTGGTGGAGCAGGAGGGTCTGGCGGTGCTAGCTATGGCGGATCAGGCAACCAAGGAGGGGGTGGAGGCAATGGGGCTGCTTATAACTCCGGAAATTTTTCAGGAATGGGAATTACTGGTTGTGCAGGCCCCGTAGCTGGTACAGGAGGAATAGGTGGCATTGTAGGCTCTACTTATGGAACAACAACAGGTACAGACATAGCTCTGGGATCTGGTGGTGCCGGTGCCGGTGGCGGAGGAAAAAGTGCTTCAAATGGTGCTGTTGGACTTGCTGGTGGAGCAGGAGGAGGATTGGTATCGTTGGTTGCAAGCGGAAATTTAACGCTTGCAGGTAATATTTCGGTAAATGGGCAGATTGGTAATGTCGGTGGAAACGGTGGAAACGGTGGGACTACAACCGATTGTTGTTCTGATGCTTGTAATGATTGTGCAGAACGCACATTCTCATCAGGTGCAGGAGGTGGTGGTGGGTCTGGTGGTGGATCGGGAGGCGGAATTCTGCTGAAGGCGTCTGGTGTTTCCAATATTACCGGTACACTGCGTTCAATTGGAGGTAATGGAGGAAATGGTGGCGCAGGAGGTTCGGGTAGTAGCGGTTGTAGTTACAGTAACTTCTTTTGTGGGAGTAATAGCGGAAACTCAAATGCAGGAGCGGCTGGCAACCTTGGTGGAGGTGCCTCTGGAGGTCGAATTAAAATATTTCAAAACCCTTGCCAGACCAATACAATCAGTGCCAGTATTCTTATAAATGGAGGTAGTGGTTTTGGCGGAGCAGCGGCCGATGGAACATATCATTTGGGTGATATCGCAAACATTGTTGCTGCAACTTTAACTTCCACAACCGACAGCGTAAGTTGCTTTGGTTTGGGAGATGGAGCCGCAACCGTAGCTGTTACAACTGGAGGAACTGCTCCTTTTACGTATGCTTGGAATGACCTTGCAAATCAAACAACTCCTACGGCTACTAATCTTCCAGCAGGAACATACGAAGTGATTGTTACGGATGCTAACTCTTGCGCGGTAACAGAAACTGTGATTGTGCCTCAGCCAGATACGCTTACCGCCCAAATATTCGGAACTATATCTGCCGATTGTTATGGTTCTACCACAGGAGAAGCATCCGTGATGGGGCTAGGAGGAACAGAGCCGTATGATTACCTATGGAACGACCCTAGCACGCAGATTACGGATGTGGCAACCAACCTTCCGGCCGGGAATTGGATTGCTCAGATTACGGACGCTAATGGCTGTATGGCTACCGATACAGCAGTTATAAGTCAAGCGGCTCCTTTCGCTGCATCGCTTACAATTGACCAAAACGTATCTTGTTTTGGAGATGATGACGGCCAAGCTACGGTAACAGCAAGTGGTACGAACCTAACCTATTCATGGAATGACCCATTAACGCAGAACACCGCTACGGCAACCAACCTTCCTGCTGGAACTTGGCTAGCAACCATCGCATCATCGCAAACTTGCGATACGGTTATTACGGTGGTTATCACTGAACCAGACTCATTAATACTCATAGCAGTTGAAAATCAACAAGTATCGTGTAATGGCGGTAACGATGGAATTGCGTTGGTAACACAACTTGGAGGAACTGCTGCATTTACGTACCAGTGGGATGACCCAAGTCTGCAAACTACAGCTAGTGCAACAGGCTTAGCTGCCGGTATATATAATGTAGTGGTTACAGATGCTAACCTCTGTTCGGCAACCGCTCAGGTAGAGATTACACAAGCATCGGCCATGTCTATTGCAGTGGCAATTGACAGTGCTAGTTGCAATGGCACGGCTGATGCGCAGATTAACGCTATCGTTTCTGGAGGTACGCCAACTTATACGTATGAATGGAATCCGGGAACGATTGCTGGAAATCCATTAACAGGTATTGCGGCAGGCTCATATTCACTTACCGTTACCGATGCCAACAATTGTATCGCAGAGTTGCAGAACATCCTTGTTCAGGAGCCTTTGCCAATTGTACTAACGTTAGTTCAAGAATCTGACATTACTTGTAATGGAGCTTCAGATGGATTGGCCGAGATAAGCCAAGTTGGCGGAACAGCTCCCTATACATATCTATGGGATGACCCAACAGCACAGTCGACAGCGTTGGCTGGAGGTCTTCCTCCCGGAACATATTCTGTGGAAGTAACTGATGCCAACGGTTGCACGGCCCAATGGCTCAATGTGAACATCACCGAGCCGGATGAGCTTGTCGTTACGGTTATTTCAACCACACCTCTTACCTGCAGTTATTCTGATGATGGAATAGCTGAAACAGATGTAGTAGGAGGAACCATGTCTTACAGTTATTTGTGGGATGATGCCAGCGGGCAAACCGGAAGCACAGCCATGGGACTAGGAGCAGGGGACTTTACCGTTACTGTTACAGATGCCAACGGCTGTACGGCCCAGGCCACGGCAACTATCGACCCTCCGGTTAATGTGCTCAACGCTGACTTTACCGTAAGCCCGGAAACAGGTCTTCAGCCAATGGATATTACCGTAACCAACCTCTCAGAGGGAGGAACCGCCTACGAGTGGATTTTTGGTGATGGCAATACCATTACAACCTACGATACGGCTTCGTTCGAATTCCTTTATGCAGATTCTGGAACATTTACGCTTACACTTATCGCTTATAATGATGTGACCGGATGTACGGATACCATGGTTCTTGAGAATGGAATCTATGTAGAACCAACCTCATTTATCAACGTACCGAATGTGTTTACACCAAACGGTGATGGAATTAACGATATGTTCCCGATTGATCCTACTGGAAACAACTTCTTCCCGTTTGAAATCAGAAATATCTATGATTTTAGAGGTGAGATTTATAACCGTTGGGGAGAAAAGGTTTATCAATGGACACAGCCGCTCGCAGGCTGGGACGGGCGCAGCACCAGCGGACTGGAACTGAACAACGGCACCTACTACTTTGTGATTACCGCCAAAGGCGTAGATGGCGATTCGGTTACCGACTATGAGTTTAAAGGAGATGTTATGATGATTAAATAGGGTTCGTGCAAAGACCTACTAGGTTTTCAAAAACCTAGTAGGAGGTCTTATAAAGGATAAAAAGCCTCCTTCGGGAGGCTTTTTTGTGCGCTATCGCGGGCGTGCCGCCCGTGATGCCTCTTCGAGCTTCTCATAGCCGTCAACTTTCAAAAAGTTGGCGGCCTCCCACAGGCCGGGCATCATCCCATCTTCTGGAAGAACCTTTTTTGTTACTGTTGGGGTGAAGCTTTAAAGGGAATTATGGCACGCACCTGTTTTACTCAACTCCGAACCTGTCTGCTTGATAGCCGCAACTTTTCACTTTTTTCGCAATGCCAGCATCCGTATGTCTTCCGTATCCGTATCAAAGAAGCTGTTCGATTCTATGGGTTGCTCGTCACCAGCATAATCAACATACGTTACGCGGTGTGTTTTCATTATGTTAGTAAGGAATGGTTTGCCCTTCTTAGCATAGTGACTTGAAACGAATTCCATTAACACCAGACAGTCTGAATTGGCGGACAATGTCTTTTGCATCCCATGCCAAATGAGTTCTTCGCTTCCTTCTGCATCAATCTTAACGAAGTCAATTTTGCTTACACCCTTCTTTTTCGAGAAGTAACCGTCAAGAGAGATGGTTTTTGCTATGAAAGAGGAATCGCAGGTTTCTGCGTTCCCGTCAATAGTAGTATTCATGGAGTGACCATTAAACTCCCAAAGTGTTATCTCAGCGGCTTTGCCATCCGTAACGGCTAGGTTCTCGATGACAACGTGGTCTTCGCAGCCATTGATTCTGTTACTTCGGTTCAACAGGGCGATACATTTCGGGTCTGGGTCAAAGCTGAAAACCCTGCATCTGTGCTTAGCCAGGAAGAAAGTGTAAAAACCACAGTTCGCGCCAACGTCAATACAAACAGAATCGGGCTTCACGTTTCGACTCATCCAAAGCGTTATCCATGCTTCCCAATAACCGTCTGAAATGGCATGGGGCGTAAAGCCTTTATCTGTAGGATTTACATATAGCCAAAAAGAGGACATTTGCCGAGCTACGATTGCATCGTCTTCTTTATACGAATAGGTTCCGGTGCGCCCAATTGTTTCAACTTCAGTTCTGCTGTTATACTTCATGGTTGTTTAATTACGTTTATTCTTGATAATCTGATTCGCATCTTTTCATGCTTTAGCCAAGTCCCTTCCCACGTGCTATGATTTCTGCTTTCAAGTTCGCAGATAATTCCACCTTCTCCTTTCAAAATCAATTCTTAAGTTCAAGTAGTAAATGCAACTTTTAGATTTGAAGCGTTTCCATTGATTTTTCAAAACAGAAAGAGGGTAGTTCCCCTCCTTCGTGTTTTGATGGATCAAATTGCAAGGAAGTGACAAGTCACGAATCGTTTGGGCTTTCTTCGGCTATCTTTTTCCGATGGTTAGTTCATTGATTTTATGGTATCTATTGTCCAAGGACAATAAGTAAAAGTTCAATGTCTCCTAAAGTCATCCGTCTCGCCCGCGAGTTAAGCACGGGCTCGTACCACGGCAAGCTGGATAATGAGTTTACAGGTTAACTCTGTACTGCATAAGAAGGATTGCCCCACCAACCGCCACTCGCGCAAGAGTTCCAACGGGTCTCTTGTGCGGAACGTAACACAATCAGTTTATAACTGATCTTCTACATATCTTAGGGCAAGCAATCATCATCATGAGCACCCGCTACAAATTCCACAACCCGGAAGGTGTTTGTTTCATCAGCTTTGCCACCGTAGGCTGTGTTGATGTATTTACCCGTATGGAATATAAGGAGATTTTTATTGAAAGTGTTCAGCACTGTCAGCAACACAAGGACCTTGAGTTATTCAGTTGGTGTTTGATGACAAATCATGCACATTTGCTAGCACGCGCCAAAGAAGGGCATGGGCTGTTGAAGGTCGAACAAATCGGAATTTGAATAAAAAAGGTCTGACGGATGCTTTGAAGATCAGTCACAGACTAATCGTACTTTTTTCCACACGAGTGACCCCTGCGGAACACTCGCGCGCAATGTCATTAAGTTAAGGGGTTCGCCCTGTTGGATGGAGATTGCTTCGGTCGTTCCTCCCTCGCAATGACGTTACAGCGTCATTGCGAGGAACGAAGCAATCTCAAAACGGCTTAACTTAATGACATTG
>Ga0316208_1001103_pt1 | contig 27277 bp, 14 predicted proteins | sample 3monopyrite_MG_FD_204944 | JGI IMG/M metagenome (GOLD analysis project Ga0316208, IMG submission 204944) | Microbial mat bacterial communities from mineral coupon in-situ incubated in ocean water Damariscotta River, Maine, United States -... | ecosystem: Environmental > Aquatic > Marine >... | reverse complement strand
GTAGACATCGACCACGGTATTGACGGAAACCTGGCCACCACCAAAACTGATATTGGACTGGTACACGGCGTTCAGAAACACCATGTTCGCATCATCGTCGCCGAGAGCGGTGTCGTTCATATCGGAATCGGCGCGGAACACGATACCGCCCCACTGACCAGGCACCGGACCTAAGGACGCGCTGTCGCTGTTGCCACCCAGCGCGTCGTTCCGGAACGATGTCAGGTAGACTTTGCTGTCCGGAGTCCCCAGCACCTGCAGCGCCGCGTCCTGTCGGTCCTGCCCCTGATTGGAAGTTCCGACATCGATATTGGCGCTTTGCAGCTTGATGACGGCTCCGGCGTCGATCATCGCCGTCACGCCCTGCGGCACGTCAAAACCACGACCATCTGCCAGCGTGGCTCCGAAATTATCAATACCAATCAGATACGGCGTGGCGTCGGCAGGAGTCAGCGGGTCACCATCCGTACCACCATTACCGATGATACGAAGCAGGCTTTGAGCACTCAGCAGGCCGGGAGTGGTGGACACGTCCAGCGAAAAGGAGTTTGTCAGATCGACGCGATCGCCACTGGCGGTCGCCGTGATCTGGAACGTGCCGCTGGTCTGGCCATTGATGGCAGTAGCAATTTTCGTAGCGACAGTCGCGGCGTCGTCACCAGGATCGATCGAGATGACGATATTAGAACCGATCGTGCCTGCTGTAGCGCCGGTAATGTCGAAAATGTCGAACTCAAACACTATTTCAGGATTGGAACCGTCACTGATCGTGAAATAGTCGCCGCCGACGACCCCGGCCGCTGTTCCCGTATCGAAGATTCCGTCCCGCAGCCCCGCCGCACCGGTTGACGGGACGACGATGCGAGACGCCGCTCGCTCGACACCAGCCTCGATCGTGCTGTACGGCCTGGCGAGCGTTCCATCCTGCTGACCGGATGGTGTGGGAGTGGCCTTGTCGACAAAGACCGTGCTGCCCGATTCAAACCAGAAATCGGAAGCGTCGCCCGTGATTCCATCACCATTCCCGTCGAACGGTGTCGCTGTTCCGTCGGCATCAGCCAGCGTGCTGCCGGCATCCGACGGCGAGAACGAGATCTCCAGATCGTAACTGCCGCTCGACTTGCCACCGTACCCCGAATCCGAAACCGACGGATCATAGGTGTCGTTGCCTTTGGCGCTGACACCCAGATAATAAACCCCGGCTTCCAGTTCCTGACTCAGGAACGAATCGTTGCTGTAGTAATCATCGTTGCGTGCGATGACCTCGCGGTTTCCACCACTGAGCCCAACAGCGAGACTGTCGTCCACTGTTGTTGTCAGGTTGGTGGAACCAGTCCCGATCGCTGTAGTCAGCGTTGCATTGACCAGCCGGCTGGCGAAGAAGTCCGTATTGATTGCCGTGACGAGCTGATCGGCGGTCGTTCCTCCGACCGTGTCCAGAGTGACGGTGATGCTGTGACCGCTGACTGAGACGGTGGGTACACCGCTGGAAGAGAGCGCGGATTCCTGAAACGTGATCTGAATGTCGTTGCCAAATGTGCCGGCGGATGTCGCGACAAAATCGACGGTGGCACCACTGCCAACGAAGTCAGTCGAAGTCTTCGCAAATGGATCGCGGAACAGTGTCAGCACGCTGTCCAGGCGAGGGCGACGCCCGTCGGTCAGTCGCTCCGCTGTAATTTCCGCGTTGACGGTTCCGACCTCGTCCAGCTCGAACCTGTAGAGGTCGATGTCAACCGAGAACGGAGGCAGATTCGCTGCCAAATGGTCCAGGTCGTAATCAGCAGTCGGTGTCTCGGCCTGATTGCCATCACCGCCGCCTCCGCCGTTCTGGGAAGCTCGCAGGTCGCCGGTATGCCCCAGACCAAGCGTATGAGCGATTTCGTGGAACGCAGTGTTCATCCAGCTACCTCCGTACACCTCGTCGCTGGCAGCACCTCCCGCAGCACCGATGATCACGCTGGAAATACCGGCCACGCTGGGCGGCAAAGTCGGGTCGGCAATTCGCACATCGGCGGTGGCAATCATGGTGCCCTGGTTAGCCGTCTCGACAAACTGGATCCCCAGATAGCGGCCATAAATTTCGAAGATGTATCGCGCCAGATCCTTCTGACCTTCGGTGATCTGATTAGTCTGAGGAACGCCGAACAGGCTCCCGATGTCCTCCCGGAAGTTGTAGAACCTGATCGGTGTGGCGGTGCCTGCTGAACCAGGATCCGCACCGCCGCCTCCTCCGTGATTTTCGCCCGCAACGGGAATGATGCGATGACCAGGAGCGCCGTCACCCGGCAAGGGGGGCAGTATCAGGCCGGCAAGGTTACTGATGGTTGAACTGATGGAGACTCCAGCCGCTCCGAGTGTGCCGATATCCGAAGCCGTCGCATAAGCGCTGTTGTTGTTGTCGGCTGTCGGAGCCGCCGTCGTCGTCGAAATGTCGAGCTGGTACGAGCCGCGGGTGGCACCAGTATCGCTCGTGATCCGAACGAAATAAGTGCCGGCTCCCAGAGCTACGGGCCCCAGCGTTTCTGCCGTGTCGATACCGTTGTCATCCACCGCGGCACCAATGATCGTTCCGGCGTCATCAAGGAGTTCGATAACGCCGTCCAGGCCATTGCGAGGTGTCAGATTGACGGTGAGATTGCCACCGGGTCCCACGCTGAATTCGTACAGGTCTGCGTCCGCTGTTCCGGCCGTACTGTCGCCGAGCACGGCATTCGTGTTGAAGCCGGACCCAGCGAAAATCGTGCCCAGTTTGAGGGCGGAAGCCAGATCGTCGCCGCCTTCGTCGGAAGTTCCAACCTGCAGCCGGTAGGTAGCACTCGGGAGGTTGAAGACTCCCGCTATGGTGACCGTTTCTGGTCCGACATCGCTCAGGGCATCAGTTGCCAGGAGCGTAATCGTTGTTGCCGTGACGGTATCGATCGTGAACTGCCCGTCGTTACCCGTCGATCCCGAGACCGTAATCGTTTGTCCCGCGGAAAAGCCGTCGGTCAACCAACTGCCGACTGTCCGCGAAATCGTGTCGGGACCCGCGTCTGCAAACGTAGCATCCACGTCGGTTGCAAGGGCTGAGCCGAAGTCCAGCACGGCCGTGTTGTTGTCCCGGTCGTAGATGACGGACGTCGGGATTCGGACGATGTCGTCGGTTGTGTCTGCGGTTCCTGCGGTATCCACGAGCTGGTAGAAGCGGGGATTCGTTGCGGAATTCTCGTCGAGGTCATCACCGTTGAAGAAGGCGTTGACCAGGTTTTCCCGCTGCACCAGTCCGCCTGTTCCCCGCGAGATCGCCCCGGGAGTGGCCAGAGTCGTGCTCAGCGTGACGTCAAACGCACCGCCGACGACAGTGACGACGTTCGTCCCGGCGGCGGCTGAAACATCCGGCGTGCTGAGCGTTGCCCCGTCGATGGCCGCTGCAATTGCGGTCGCTACCTGGCCGGGAGTCGCCATCGTCAAGTCGACGTCCACGGCGACGTTGCCTGTGCGAACGCCCGCCGGTCCACCGACAGTATCATTGATTTCAAACGTGAACAGGTCCGCTCCGCCGGTCAGGTTCAACGTCTCAGGCATTCCAGCGCCAGCCACAGACACGGCCAGAGTTCGCCCTACATCAAAGTTCGCATCGCCCTGAATCAGCACGGCGATCAGAGATCGAGCGTCCACATTGGCAGCGATCGCGTCGACAACTTCCTGAGCCGTCGACTCGTTACCCGCATTTGAGTTGAGCACGACCGACACGGACCGTCCTGAGACATTGACTGCGACCGAGCCGCCGGGCCCGCGGTCGTCTATATCGAGCGTCACGGAGAGATCGTTACCCTGAGCTCCCTGTCCGGCTGCCTCAAAGACCAGCGTCGCTTCTCCTCCGCCAGCACCTGCGGAGCCAAGATTCGAACTCGCCCCAGCATAGATTCCGACGCCGGGATCGACAGTGATCGTGTCACCATCGGCAAGGTCGGCGACATCGTTGATCGTCAGCGTCTGCTCCCGCAGAACCGGCTGCGGAACGACGGCCCGCACTTCACCGCCCAGATCAAGACGGAACGTCTGAAACTGGTCGGTGAGATTGTTCAGCGCTTCGCCAGCCGTATTCGTTAGCCGGGTATGACCGGCTCCCAGAACCTGAATGAAGTACAGGTCATCGGCGACCTGTTCGGCGAAACGGAAAATGACTTCGTTGGAATTACTGGTCAGATCGCGGTAGCCGGGAGCGACGACCCGGTCTGCTCCGGAGAGACGCAGCAGCGTTCCGTCAGTGATCGTGGTGACTGCCGTCGAGCCGAGGCCAATCGCCACGGACGAGTCGATCAGAGCACTGGCTGCACCGTCGGCATCCAACGCGTCGACAAGATTCTGAGCCGTTGTGAGAGCTCCCGAATTCTCGTTCAGAGTAACCCGGATGCGGTTTCCAACGACGCTGATTTGCGGAACAGCGCTGACCGCTCCAAGATCAAGCCGATTGAACTGGATCGAGATATCGTTGCCGGCCAGACCGGCCGTCGCGGCTGTAAACCGAAGCTGCAGATTGGTGCCCGAGTCGAAGCCGGACAGCGCGGACGCGGCACCCGCTCCTGACAGAGTCAGCATTTGCGTTGGCGCGCCCGAGATCACCTGACTGGCATCTCCGGCGAGCAACTTAACAGTCAACAATTGCTGCGCGGCGGCGTTCGTCGCGGCAAAGTTCAGGAGGTCCTGCACGTTCGTCGGCGTGCTGGAATCAAGCGTGAGCGTTACGAAGCCCGCGGTCCCATTGGCCAGTGTGGTGAAGTCTGCATTCAGGTCTCCGTCGTTAGTCGTGGCGATGCCCACTGACGGCGCCGTGCCTCCCGTGAGACTGCTGGCGCTGACGGTGAACTGAGCCACATCCTGATCGGCAGCGGCTCCGATGAACTCGATCGAGACCGGCACATCCGGCAAGTCACCACCGGTCACTTGAATCAGTCCGCTCAGCGCCGGAATGCCGCCGGTAATTGCCGCTTCCACGGCAGCCGCGTCGTCGTCGAAGTTGATGTCGAGGCTGTTGCCGCTGATGACCAGGCCGCCATCGTTGAAGCCAACCTGGAACGTGCCGCCGGTCGGGTCGCCGGACAGTTCGATAGTCTGGAATTCGTTGTTCTGCAGGAGCGTACTATTGATGACCAGATCGGCGACGTTGGTGTCCGTGAAGCCTCCGGTGAATTCGACGGAAACCGGTTCAGAGGCGAGTGGGCCTCCGCGAACGATCACGCTGCCAGTTCCGTTGATCGACGCCAGCCCGTTGAGTGCTGTCTGGATAGCTCCGGCCGTCGCGTTGAAGGGGAGCGCGCCCGTCGTGTCCACTCCGAATCCGAGCGTGAACGTGCCTCCGGAGAAACTGCTGTCCAGCGAGATCTCCTGGATTTCGTTCGTGAAGGGGCTTCCGGTAACTGCTGGTCCGACGCCCGTGTTTGCCGACTGGATCGTCAACACGGTGCCATTCTCGCTGGCCCCCAGTCGTTGAGTTCCGATCTGCACAACGGCCAGACCATTCGTCCCGAAGTCCGTCACGGTGGACGCGGGTGCAAAGCCGTTGTCATTGCCCGCGGCAGTGACCGTCACAGCGCCTAGAGTCGACGTGTCCAGCTGTTGCCCCGGCGTAAACTGAAACAACAACTCCTGTGGCACGTCCGTCCGGACCTCGCCGTCCTGGAGGAATGTCCCCACATTGGGACCAACAGAAACAAACTGCGGCCCGGTGAGCAGCGTTCTCGCCTCAAGCAGTTCCGCCTGCTTGTTCATCCGCCTTTCGGCGCTGATGCTCAACTTCTGGTGGCGGCGATTCTTTCGCAACCAGCGAGACCACGAAAGACGGTTCTGTACAGTGCGAATCCACGGCGTCAGAAACATGAAGTACTCCTCGGAGGTGCCTGCAGGCAACGGCCGAAATGAAATGGATCTTCAAATAGATTTCCGATCGCTGTGTGCACACAGCGATCGGTCAACATTCAAATCTCAGTAAAATCTCTTTCAAAACACGACGATGTCGCCGCACTTAGTCCACATATCAAAACAGACGGACCGGTGACGGTCCGCAATTCTTACGGCAAACGCTTCAGAGTACATCAGTTGCGCCTGCAGGTTCAAATAGGAACGCCAGTCTCAACAACGTTTCAGGATAGGGTGGCCTTGAAGACAGAAGAGGTCGACTACTCCACCTTGTCACAAAGCGCAGGGATTTCCGGTAAATCTGAGTGGGACGACACAGACCTGCGAAGTGGTTCCGGTTTTCCGGAGTGACAGCGTCAGAATTCCGACACAGGGCTTCTAACCACAGAAATTGTGGCAAAGCAGCTGTCGATCGGACACCGGAAGGGTGCTCGCGGCAATTCGGCTGAGGCATAATTCAGGGATATAAAAGAGGCACGGACCCGCAACCGCAGCAACTCAAATGAGCTGCTGCAGTCAATCGTTTTGTGGCCCGGTTGCTGATTAAAGCCGAGTGGTTCGATGAGGCCACTCGATGATGGAACCGGCACTTTGCCAAACATTCCACCGGCAGAACTGGGTCTGCCGTGCTCCCTGATGGACTATTTGATACCCGAATCCCGGAGCAGAGTCACGCGTCCGGCAGGAAGTCGGGCTCAGATTCTTCATCCTCGATCAACTCTTTAGGATCAGTCCCGAAATAACTTCCCGATTTCCGTTGCCTTGTTTGACCCGAAGCCGCAGGCGATGGTGTTTTGAATGCGTGCCAGCGTCTGAAACGCGGGCGCCTTCGGCTTCCGGTCAAACAAGGAACTTATTTCAGGACTATTCCTTACTCGTCGGCAAACCTGTCGACCGGGCCGTGCCAGGTGCCCAACAGTCGGCCGGAGTCGCCGCGGCAAGTTTTCTCAACAGCCAGCTTCTCCCTGCGAGCAGGATCACCGCACAACCGATCGTCCCCAGAACTGGCAGCGCGATCAGGGCTTCTGGAACCGGCCCGGCCTGCTGAGCCGCCGAAACCAGCACGCCAATGGCTGTCCCGATCAGAATCGTCGACAGAAAGACGAGCGAACTGGTGACCGCCCGGCTGACCTGATTCTTACCCTGCGGTTCCGGTGGCCAGACGCCGTTACGTCTTGAATATCGAACCGTCGAATCAATCCAGACCTGGACCCGATTCCTGAGTCCCATCCAGATGGCCAGCCACGTCGACAGCGAAGAAAGGACAAAGCAGGACGTCACGATCATCATCGACACTCCGGTCACGATGTCGTCGCCTCCCGGGTTGCGACCCCAGTTTTGTGCAGCGGGATTGAGGCGAATCCAGATTCCGTAAACGACCAGGCCGAGCAACGTAATGGCAAACGTGGTCACGGTGATTCGCCACAATCCTGTCGCCACGTAGAAGACCAGGCAGGCTCGACCTCGGCGGCGATCTGAATCTTTGCGCCACAGCCAGAAGCCGTTCGCGAAGTCGTTCCAGCCGAACTTGAACGACGCCATGCAGATGCTCAAAACCGGCTGCATGAACAGGTCAAACAACAGCCACGCCACACTCAGCACGAAGAACCAGTCCCAATGCCGCAGCCAGGCGGACTTCTGCGGACGGCGCTCGTCGATCTCAAAAGTGTCGGCAGCACTCACGGCGGCTTCCTGTTCGGGACGTGTTGTTGAGTGATTCTGCGAGTCAGCGGACGCAGTTGCAAGAGGGTGAGGGGCACTCGTTCCTGCGCTCTGCCGGCACTCGTTCCTACGCTCTGCCGGCACTCGTTCCTACGCTCTGCCGGCACTCGTTCCTACGCTCTGCCGGCACTCGTTCCTACGCTCTGCGTGGGAACGGAATGTTCGACGCTCTGCGTCGCGATTGTGTTGAGTGTTGTACGGGCTGAAAGAGTGGCGGGACGCGGAGCGTCCGATGGTGCGTTCCCACGCAGAGCGGTGGGAACGAGATCGGACGAGATCGGACGAGATCAGACGAGATCAGACGAGATCGGGTTCGCTGTTTGCTGTCCCCTGTCCCACTTGACTGGCGGGCTGCGGGGCTGGTTGCCACTATTTGAAGCTTCTGTTTCGCAATCCACGAACAGGCGTTTTGACGCCAGGCCTGCTGTACTCTTCCGAGGAGAGCCCTGCTGATGAAAACACTGACTCTGACCTGCGTGACGCTCGGGCTGTTGATTGCCGATGTTGCGTCGACCAATGCTCAGAACCGGATCGTTCCTGACGGAGCGAAACTCGAACTGCTGTTCACTCGCGAAACCGGCATCGAAGGTGGACTGACGGAAGGTCCGGCTGTCGCGCCGGACGGATCGATCTACTTTTCGGACATCACACCGAAGGAGAACAAAGGCCGCATCCTTCGCTTCGATCCAAAGACCGGAATGACGTCCGTCTTCGCCAGCGACAGCCACAAGTCAAACGGTTTGGCCTTTGACGCTTACGGAAGACTGCTCGCCGCCGAAGGAGCTGATTTCGGCGGTCGAGCGATCGCTCGATACGACATCGCCACAGGCAAGCGCGAAGTTCTGTGCGACAACATCGGCGGCAAGAAGCTCAACGCACCGAACGATCTCGTTCTCGACGCCGACGGGCGGATCTACTTCACCGATCCCCGCTACCTCGGCCACGAAACGCGGGAACTCAAACACCGAGCCGTCTACCGAGTCAACACGGACGGCTCCGTCGTTGAAGTCACGCACAACGTCGAAAAACCAAACGGAATTGCTCTGAGTCCTGACCAGAAAACGCTTTACGTCGTCGACCACAACAACGGCACGGACGCGATTGGTGCCAGCGACGAAAAACCGACACCAGGAGCGATGAAAATTTACGCCTTCCCACTGGGAGCCAACGGGCTCGTCAACGGCGACCGAAAAACGCTGGTCGACTATGGTCACGAAGCGAGCGCGGACGGCATCTGCATCGACGCGGCCGGCAATCTCTACCTGACGTCTCGCAGCGGGAAACGTCCCGGCGTGCAGGTTGTCGATCCGAAAGGAAAAGAGATCGCCTTTATCGCGACCGGGCCGGAGAATCAGGATCCCGAAGGCACGCCAGAAGGACTTCCCAGCAACGTCGAATTCGGCATCGGCAGCGAACTCACCACCCTCTACGTCACAGTCGGAGTCAGTCTGTACCGAATCAAACTGAAGGCCCAGGGCTTCCACATTCCGTTTTTCGACGCCGACACCGATCACAGTTGGACGCGCATCGAGCTCGATCCTGAGTTCCGCTCCGAAGGCGTGGCGGTTGGAGACTTTAATGGCGACGGCCACAACGACGTCGTTGCGGGCGATGTGTGGTACGAAGCTCCGAAGAAACTCGGCACTTCCGGCTGGAAGATGCACAGTTTTCGCGACGTCGGATCATTTGTCGCAGGAAAAGGCTACAGCAATAGCTTCTGCAATTACGTCCGCGACATCGACGGAGACGGCAGGCAGGACATCATCGTCGTCGGCTTCCCTGGAGCACCGTTCCACTGGTACCACAATCCTGGCAAGCCGAGCGACCATTGGGACGAGCACGAAATCTGGCACAGCATCTGTAACGAGTCCCCCGAATTCGCCGACATCACCGGCGACGGGAAACCGGAATTCGTCATCGGCTCAGCACTCGACGTGGCAAAAGGCTCGCCCGCTCAGGGTGAAATGGGCTTCGTCGAAATCCCCAAAGGCGACGTCACGAAGAAGTGGAAGTTTCACGCGATCAGCGATCCAGGCGAACCTCACTCAAACGGAACGTTCAAATATTACCACGGCCTCGGTCACGGCGACCTGAACAACGACGGCCGAGCCGATGTCCTGATCGCTCACGGCTGGTGGGAACAACCGAAAAATCCGACATCTGGTAAGTGGGCCTTCCATCCGTACGCTCTTGCCAAAGACGGTGTGAACCCGGAAAAGCTCTCGGACATCAACGTCGAGGACCTCGACATGGACGGCGACCAGGATCTCATTGGAAGCTCGGCCCACGCCCACGGCGTGTGGTGGTTCGAAAACGTCGGCGGCAACGACAAGCCACAATTCAAAGCCCACACGATCGACGAGTCCTACTCGCAAACCCACGCCATGGAATATGTCGACATTAACGGCGACGGCCAACGGGACATCGTCACCGGCAAACGCTTCTACGCTCACAACGGCGGCGATCCCGGAGCCCGAGACACAACTCGGATGTTCTGGTACGAAGTCAAACGAGCTAAAGGCAAAGCTCCAACATTCACCCGCCACGAAATCGCCGCTTGTCGAGACACGGGTGTCGGCACTCAATTCCTGACCGTCGACTTCGACGGAGACGGAGACCTGGACATCGCCCTGGGCAACAAAAAAGGCGTCAACCTTCTGATCAACAACTGATCATTTCGTAGGTCAGGCTCTGCCTGACGAAGTCCTCAGGCAAGTTTTCAACCACGATACTTAGATAGACAGCGCCACCTTGGACTTTACATGCAACCTCTCCCCCTTGGGGGGAGAGGTCGCGGTCTCAGCCGCGGGTGAGGGGGCTGATTCTTGCTCAAATGGCGGCAGTATTCTGACACGGATACCCTCACCCGGCCCTGAGAGGCCGACCTCTCCCGCAAGCGGGAGAGGTGATATTTCCCACAGATGCCACCATGCCTGACTACTCATTCCCGAAATCCGCGAAACTCCGCAAGTCTGCGGAGTTTCGCCATATCTACGACGGTCAGGTCCGAGCCGGCGACGGACACTTGCTTGTCTTCGCCTCGTGGAACAATCTCGGTGAAACGCGTTGCGGGCTGAGCGTCTCGAAGAAGCACGGCAACGCGGTACGACGGGGCCGCCTTAAACGCCTGATGCGTGAAGCCTTCCGCCACGTTCGGCACGAACTGCCAGTCGGAACCGACCTGATCCTGATCCCACGCCAAAATTCGGGAGCGACCGTCGAAGACTACAAACGCTCGCTGAAAGGCATCTGCCGCCGCTTGCTGAAGCGACTCCCGCCAAATCCGGAAACGGCCACAAAGTAAACCCGCCCCGCCGTCCGTCATTTATTCAGTCCGCCGCTTATTCAGTCTTCGCTGGCCCAAACGTACCATGGTCGGAGATGATCAGGCATTTGGGCAGTGCGGCAGACAAGGCTTTGATGCTCTCGGCGCTGGCGGAGTTCTTTGTCAGATCAAGTTTTCCAAGCGACTTCAGACTGTGAAGCTGCTGGACGTCGTCGTCAGTCCACTCAGAATAATTGACCGTGAGCGATTTGACATTCGGGAAGTTTGACATGGACTTCACAAAAGCCTCACTGGTCACAACCCTCGACATGACAATCAATACTTCAACCTGCGGTGTTGGCTGGGCTTTCGCCACGGACTCGTCAGTAACCCCTTTGCACATCAGGATGTGTAGTTCTTGAAGGCCTGCGATGACCTTCCAGAAATCATCGTCAAATACCGCCGAATCATCAGTGTCCACATAGAGTTCCGTTAACAACGGAAGTTTGGCGAGATGGCCTGACTCGAAATTGGAAGGCAGATCCCGCAATTTCAATGCACGTAGTTCCGAAAGGTCAGCAAGGATGCCTGCCATCGTTTCAGTCAAACGACTCGCATCCATCGTGAGACGCTCCAGATTCGAAAACTCAGCGATGATCTGCAGATCATCTGATCTGAGTGATGTATCGGCGATGTCGATCACGGTGAGATTTGGAAACTGCCCCAGCACGGACGACTGGGAAATGGCTGTCCCATTAAGCAACAGCTCCCACAGAGCATGCGAGCCACTTAGAAACTGAAGGCCCGTCTGGGAAATCTTTGTGCCGTCCAGGTCAAGCCGCTGCAGGGACGGCAGTGGTTGCCGCCCCTCATCCGTAAGATTTGCCAAACCGCGGTCCGTAATCGAAGTTTCTGACAGAATCAGAATCTGTAGATCAACAAGCCCGCGAAAGTTCGCCAGAAACTCATCCTCGATATTCTTTTTCTCTGCCAGGTCAATCTTCGTCACCACGAACGGTTCCGATGGCAGATCGGCCGACTCCACGATCTGCTGAAAGTCGCTGCCCACCCAAACCGTGCCGCCGAGCTTCAACGCAGCCTCAGCCGCGCGGCGATCGGGATTCATCACCGCAACGGTTGGCTCGAACGTGCCGTGGTCAGAGAGGATTCGGCATGCAGGCAGATTCGACCTCAGCAGGTTGACGCCTTCAGCCGTGACGTAGTTGCCCTCTAATTCGATCTTGCGAAGTGACTTGAATTCATGCAGGTGCTTGATGTCTTCGTCGTCCCATTCCACATATCGAATCTGAAGATCGGTCACGTTTGGCATCTTCGCGAGTGCCTTTGCCAATCCCGCCCCGCTCACTTCCTTCGACGTCACGCCAAACGCTGACAGTTGAGGCATGGTCTGCATTTGCCCCAGTGCCTGGTCAGTCATCCGCTGAATGAAGTAAAGATTTTCAAGCTGCGAGAGCGATTTGATCTCGCCCCAGAAGCTGTCGTCGAACGTGGCAGGATCTGCGGAATAGAAACCGAGGCTGGATAACTCAGTTAATTTCGCCAGAGCACGACCATCGAAGTCGGCTGAGACGGACGACAGAACCAGCTGTCGGAGCTTCTTCAGACCGGCCACGTCGTCCGCAACATCGTTTGATAACTGCCGGCCATCAATCTCGAGACGTGCAAGGTTTGGCAACGACTTGACCACGCTCATGGAGCCAGCCTCAAGCCGTCCGCGAGCAATCGCCAGCATATTGAGATTCGGGAAACGGGTCAGCACTTCGGCCTGCGAAACCTGGGTGTCGTGAAGGAGCAATCCTTCGAGGTCACTGGAGCCAGCCAGATACTGCAGCCCAACCTCCGAGACATTGGTGCCACTCAGGTAAACCCGCTTCAGGGCAGCAAGTGGTTTACGACCTTCATCCGTGAGATTCGCCAAACCACGATCGGTAATTGACGTCTCTTGTAGATAGAGTGCCTCAAGCTCGGAAAGGCCCTGCAGATCGGACATGCCCCGGTCGAGTACGTCGGGTCTCGATGCCAGGTTAATCTCCGTCACGACAAACGGTCTCGTCGGAATTTCCTCCAGAGTTTTGATCGATTGCAATTCTCCGGAATCAACTCTCACCGAAACCGTACCGCCAAGCTTCAGCGCAGTTTCCGCCGCGCGGCGGTCGGGACTCATCGCTGCAACGGGCGGCTCGAACGTGCCGTGGTCAGAGATGATCTTGCAGTTGGGCAGGGCTGCGGCGAGTTCCTTCACCCCGTTCGCGGTCAGCTTCGTGTTCGCTGAAAGATCAAGGCTGGTGAGTTTCTTGAGTTCGTACAGGTGATGGAGGCCGGCGTCGGTCAATTCGGGACAATAGTTTAGGCCCAGCCTGTCGAGACCCGGTAGTTGTTGCAGGTGCAGCAAAGCGGCGTTTGTAATACCGCTGTGAGACATTAATAGGTAATTAAGTTTTGGGAGATCCTTCAGATTCTCGATGTCGGAATCCGCACCCCCCTTCAGCACCAGTGTCTCAAGGTTTGTCATCGTCGCCAGGAAATCAGATTTCATTTCCTTGCAATCACTTATGTGGAGAATGCGGACATTGCTCAGCCGAGCAACGTACTCGCTTCCGCCGTCCGACAATTGCGAACCATCGACCGAGAGTTGAGTCATTTCCGGAAACCCATTGAGTAGCTCAAGGTCGCTACCCTTGATTTCCGTCGCTTCGATATTCAGAACGGTAAGCGGCAAGCGTTGGAGTCGATCCAGCGTTTTTCCTGACACTCTTGTTCCGATCAGATTGAGAGTACCCAGCTTTGTCAGTCGGCTAAGATCGGCAGCACATTCGTCCGTCACATCCGTGAACCCCAGCATCAAGCGCAAAAGTTCGCCGTTGTGGCAGAGTGATTTCATGCCGGCATCGGTGACCTTCGTGCTTTGCAACATGATGATCGTAAGTGAGAGTCCCTCCAGGTGCGCAAGGCCGGCGTCGGTAATGCGCGTGGCTTGAAGTTGCAGGTCGAATCGCGACTTCAGACCTCGCAGTCTGAACAGGTCAGCATCCGAGACCAATTCATTTGCATTTAAATCGACCTTTACGATGGCAAAGGCATCCTTCGGCAAATCGTCAGAGTCAGCAACATTCAACTGCGATCCGTTTACCCACACCATGACACTCCCCCCGATCGACAACACCCATTCCGCCACGGAGCGGTCGGGGTTCAGGCCTGGTGAGCTGTCAGAACCCTGAGAGTCATCGGGCGGAGTGTCGCCTTGTGGCGTACCAGCAACTGAATCTGGCGTCGTCGGATCCAGCGTTTCCATGGCCGGGTCGGGGCGGGTCACCAGAAAAACCACCAGCGCGACGAGGGCCAGCCCTGCCGGCGCGATCAGTTTCCACGGCGGCTGAGACTTCGCCCCGCGTGCTGCCACGGCGCCGGCAACAGACTGCGAGTCGCCGATAATCGTCTCACTCACTCCCGTGAAACTGGTATCCGAGGTCCCAACCTGTGAAGCGGCTTCGAAATTTTCGAATCCTGTTAGCGCCGAAACGTTGCTGGGAGTTTCAAGAATCGTGACGTCAGAAACCGGCGACTTGCGAGTGACCGCCCCGGTCATTGGCTCATCACCTGACGGGGGTTTAGTCGGCGACGACGATGTCGATTCGGAATTCGCCGAGGCGTCGTAGCCAGGCAAACCGACAAAGCCACCGTTTCCGTCGTCGGGCACGTCCAGCGTCGCCATTTGCTCGGCTTCTGAGTCGTTCAGCCCAAGACTGTCCAGCGCGACGACCAGATGCTTCATCGACGGATAACGACCATCCGGCGACTTGGCCATCATCGTCGCGAAGATGTCGTCGAGTTCACGCGGAGCATCTGGACGGTACTCCGAAATGCGCGGTGCAGGCTGTTCCCGGTGAGCCAGCAGCCGTCGCATGACGGTCTCATTGCGGAACGGTGGGTTACTCGTCAACAGAAAATACAGCGTGCAGCCCAAGGCGTAGAGGTCCGCTCGATGATCGACGGACTTGGCGTCCAGCGCCTGTTCGGGAGCCATGTAATCGATGGTGCCCATGACGCTGCCGGTGTTGGTCAGATCGGCATGTGCTCCGCCTTCCAGCTCGTCACCTGGAGAAGGCGTCATCCGAGCCAACCCCATATCCAGAATGCGTACCACTCCTTCGCTATCCAGCAACAGGTTGCCCGGTTTGATATCCCGATGAACGATTCCTCGATCGTGAGCGTAACCAAGTCCCAGCGCCGCCTGTCGAATTACGTCAACCGCATCCGGAATATCCAGCGGACCGGATGACTTGACGATATGCGACAAATCTTCGCCATCGACGTACTGCATGACGAGGTAATGACTGCCCTCATGAACTCCCGCGTCGTACGCCGTGACGATGTTCTGATGGTCGAGTTGAGCGGCAGCTTCGACTTCCCGTTCAAATCGTCGCCGCAAATCATCGGACTCGGTAAGCGACTTCAGCAGAAACTTAATCGCGACTTCCCGTTTCATGCGACGATGCCGAGCCTTCAGCACGTAGCCCATCCCGCCGTGACCGATCGAGTCGGTGACGACGTAGTCACCAACGACCAGCGGAATCTGCTCGCCACTAACAAGCACTTCACTCTGATAGGCCGTCAGCAGTTTCTGACGGACAAGGTCGGCGGCAGCATCTTCTGTAGAAGCGGCTTCGAGCACCTGGTCCTTCTGCTCGACGATCGAGTCGTTGAGCAATCCGGAATCCTCAAGTCGTTTGAAGAATTCTTCAGGGCCAACGGCCATAAGCGATTGCCTGATGTCGAATTGGAGTTTGCCGGCCCTGGCAAACGGTAAACTGAATCTGACGCCTTCCGGTCAAACCTGAAAGTGTAATCAAAGTCAGCCGGAACAGAGAAACGATTTGAACTTTTTCTGCACACTGAAACCGGAATCGAAACTCTTCGTCAACTTGTGGTTCAGTTCAAAGCGGCCGCTGACCGAGCGTCGCCATCTTACTGTCGGGTTCAGACTCGCGGCTGTTTCCGTCAGCTTTCATGACGTCGAAAAACTCAACCGTCAGCTCCGACTCAAACAGGAGTTCACAGCCACGCTCCCCGGTCACCATAAACGAGCGACTGCCGATCCGATCGTTCAGGCCGACGTCCTGCCCACCAGGCTCGCCCACTGACTGCCACAGTCGAATCAAATCTTCGCGACTCTCCACGAGCGGATTCAGCAGGAAGCCAGCCTCGGCCGATCCGGGCAACACTCGAAAGTCCCGTACCGTTCCATCCGTTCCCGACACGCTCGTCTGCAGCCGCACTTCCGGCAGTCGATAGAGAATTGAAGCCAGACGTCCGACCGCCGCAGGTTTGATCCGAATTCGACACCAGATCATCCCCGAGGATGAAGCCGGCACGAAAATCGGCTCCCCAAACTTTGCCGTCGTTCGATACGAAGGCTCCGCAGGCAGTGAAAGTCGGGGGCGATCACGACGGCTCAACTTCAGCAGGTCACCGCGTGAGTCCGTCAGTTCATAATTCGAAAGAAGCTCGAACCAGGCTCGCGAGTCCTCCATCGTCGGCAACCGTCCGTCGATTTCTCCGACGGAGATAAGAACATGATCGGGAGCGTTGTCTCCTCTGAAATGCTGAGCATCCCGGTCGATCAGCTCCGGCGTGAACGCCGCATAACTCTGCAACACCGGCCGAGGCCGCATGTCGAGGCCATGAGCAAAACCGACGAGCAGCTTGCTCGGAAAAACGTCGACAGAGCCATCGATATCCGGAATCGGGTTGACATCGCGAATCTTCGCCAGTTGCGATTCATGCGTGCTCTGTCGCCAGTTCGGATTCCTGACCGACTCGGCGACAGCCAGAAGCTGATCACGAAGCGGGCCAGTCGCCTGACCAATGACTTCGCCAAACCTCAGTGACGGCACTCGTTCGATCGTCCCGGCGGAAACTAGAACCAATAATCCTGTCACGAGGATCGGCAAACCGAACTGACGTTCCGCTGCGTGAAGCCTCGTCAGGAACGTGTGCCACTGGCTCTGCCAGTGCTTTTTTGAATCGGTTGGTTCGACCATTGAAGCACTGGCAGAGCCAGTGGCACACGAAGGACTTTTTGAAAATCTTGTGATAAGCCAGCCGTAAGCCAGCAGCGGAAACACCGTTCCCAGAAAAACCGGAATCCTTTCAGCGTGATACCTGACGAAGCACGACTTCCAGGCGATGAACAAGAGCCCATGAAAGAACAGCATCGTCAACACGTTGATCCGCCAATCACGCAACCGCAGCCGCGAAACCAGACCGACAGGCAACGCCAGCACAACGAAGCCGGCACTGATCAGCACGATCAAGCCAGCAGTTGACTCCGGACCAAGCCCCATCGCCGCGCTGTAGCCACCAGCAAGTTGAAAACCAGTGCCGATGAATTCGCGACACTCCACCAGCGTCGCCCCCGACATCAACCGCGCAAGCGGACACGCAGCAAACAACAGAATCGCCCGCCAGGGAATTCTCCTCTGGAAAACCCCGGCCGCGACCAATGTGCAGCCGAGGAAAGTCGCCGTCACGAAATAGCTGAACTTCGCCCACGGCAACGCGGCCAGCAGCAGTATCGGAATTGCCTGCCTGAAGACATGCAGCGTTCCAACGATCGATTCAGCTCTTTGCGTCTTTGCGTCTTTGCGTGAGACTCCGACAGCCTCCAGAAAAACAAGAGCGTGCAGGCTGAAGCAAACGGCCATCGCGTCACGGCTCATAAACTCGAGGATCGCGATCCCGAACAAAGTCCTTCCAACCGAACTCAAACGACCGTGCCCGGTGACTCGCCACACGAGGTCGGCCATGATCACCGAGATGCCGATCCAGGCCGCGGTCAAAATTCCCCACGTCTCGGGGTGGTACATGCGAGCGTGGACAAAGCCGAACGGGCCGTAGGTAAAGAAGAGGTCCCGACCGAAAACCCAGTCGTTTGAGACGGCCTCATTGAGCAGCATCTGCCACGACGGGTCCACACCGTTTGACTCGATGGCAAACAGCGGCAACCACGGCGGCAGCCGAAACACGGCAAACGCCATCATCAATAAAAGTCCGATCGTTCCGTAGGGTGGGCATTGCCCACCAGCACCGAAACTGCTGCATGACTGGTGGGTGGTGCCCACCCTACGACCACTCACGACTTCACCGTGGTTGGTTTTTCGGCAACCGGTCGCAAGTCCTTCTGCACTTTCTGTAATTCTTCGAGAACGTTTGTGAGGTCGCGTTCTTCACGATCGATTTCGCATTCCGAATCGTCGCGTCGATCAGTAGCGGCAGTCGTCGAAGTATGACGCTCCGCAGTTGAGCACTCGGCGCGAACGTCGTCCGCGACAAGAATCCGCTGAAAGAACATCATCAGCAACGTACTGAGGTATCGACGGCCCATTTCCTGCAAACGCAGATTCGACGCGCCCCACTGCCGGCCTGACCACGAGATTGGGATCTCAGCAATTCGGTAGCGACGAATCAATGCGCTCAGGGAAAGTTCCAGCGTGATGTTGAAGTGGCTCGCCTGGTACGGACCGCAGTCTCGAATGACGCTCGAGCGGTACGCTTTGAAGGCATTCGTGAGATCGTTGTACGGCACCCAGAACATGAGCTGAATACAGCGATTTACGACGCGATTCACGGCCAGCTTCAGCCAGGGGTAATGTTGAACGTTGCTGCCTTGGCGAAACCGCGAACCGAAGACGCAGTCGTAGCCTTCTTCGATTTTTCGGTAGTAGGCAATGACGTCGTTCGGATCGTCTGACAGGTCCGCCATATAAATGACAACAACGTCCCCGGTGACCGCATCAAGCCCGGAACGGATCGCTCGACCGAAACCACCCGGCGGCGTTCGGCTTACTAGCCTGATTGAAGAGTCTTTTTCGATCAGACCTTCCACAACGTCGGCGGTCTCGTCCGTGCTGTTGTCATTAACGACGACGATTTCGTAATCGAGACCCTCGCGCACACCGACAACGTCCTGCAGTTCTTTCACGCAGGCCGCGATGTTGCCGGCTTCGTTGTAAGCAGGGATTACGATGGACAGTTTCATGTTGCAGGCAGCGTCTTCGGATTCAGGAGTTCGAATAAAGGTAACGGCCGCAGATCAGCGCAGATGGACGCAGATGGTTTTAAGAAAAATGCCGAAATCTGCGTCCATCTGCGCTGATCTGCGGCCAGTAATTGAAGTCATTCGGTCGGAGGGAACCGGCCCTGCGTTGTCTATGCGAGGATCGTTTCCAGTTGGCTCTGGTTATTCAGGATCCAGCCGTGAATGTCTTCGACGATGTTCTGAACGGAACGCTCCGGCTTCCAGCCGTAGGTTTGCTGGACTCTTGACGAATCGGTCAGATAAATCCGCAGATCCAGATCGCTGGTTTCCGGGACAGTTCCGATGTCGATCTTCGAAGTCGTGACTTCCTGGCAGATGTCTGTTAGCTCGCAAAGGGATGTTGAAACGTCGACGCCGCCTCCGACGTTGAACACGCTGCCGTTCCAGCCGATGTCTGTTTCAAGTTGCTGGCCGATCAAATCGCAAAGATCGAGCACGTGCAGAACGTCTCGAACCTGTTTGCCGTGACCGTCGAAGCCGCGATAGTTGAGCGGTCGGTTGAACTGGTGCCGCGCGACCCACAGCGTGATCACGCCCTGATCGACTTTCCCCATCTGCCACGGGCCGGCCAGCACGCCGCACCGATTGATGAGGCATTCCATCCCGTAGTTATGAACGTACTCCGCGACGAGCAACTCGCCGGAAAGCTTGCTCGCTCCGTAGAATGAACGGGCGCCTTTCAGCGGAAAATCTTCGCTCACACCCGCTGAGGACGCTCCGCGTGTTCCGTTTTCGATCTGCCATTCGAATCGCGAATCAGTCTCGGCGAACGGCAGATCGTTCAGACGGGCGATCGGGTAAACCCGGCTGGTGCTCAGAAAAAGGAACGCAGCGTTTCGCTCGCGGGTTTCTTCCAGGCAGTTGATCGTGCCGAGCAGATTTGCATTGAGCACGAAGCGCGGCGACGAGTTGGCTCCAGCTTGAACGGACGGCTCGGCGGAGCAGTCGATGAGCAAATCGAAATCCGGGCAGCGGTTCAAATCTTCGGGGCAACGGACGTCGCCATGCAGAAAGTCAACCTCGCCGTCACGCAAGCGAGGGACGTTTAATTCGCTGCCCCGTCGAGACAGATTGTCCAGCGCCGTCACGCGAACGCCGGGAAACCGCTCTTTTAAGTAGAGCGACAGGTTGGCCCCGACAAAGCCGGCACCGCCTGTGATCAGGATCGAACCGAATCGCACGAGGCTGCTCCTGCTGGCTCGATGTTCTCAAGAATTGTGTCGACGGAAGCCGGAACGCCGGCTGATGTCGGTCGACTTTCATGATCGCTCGTCTGGCTACGTTGAGAGTGCGACTCGATGATTTCTTTGACCGTCGAGCGAAGCGAGTGGCGGTAATACCAGTCTGGGTAATGCGACTGAAATTTCCCGGTATCGCTTACGTACCAGATGTGGTCTCCGACCCGATTCTGGTCCGTGTAGGACACGTTCATCTTTCGATCGGTCAACTCTTCGATGAGCAAGATCGCCTCCGCCATCGAGCAGTGGCTGTGTCTGCCACCGCCAGCGTTGTAGACCTCGCCGCAGCGAGGGTTCTGGTGGAAGTGCCAGAACATCTCGACCAGATCGGCCGAGTGAATGTTGTCTCGAACCTGCTTTCCCTGATAGCCGTTGATCGTGTACTCGTCGCCCGTCAGCGCACACTTCACAAGGTACGAAAGGAAACCGTGCAGCCTCGTGCCGGAATGCCCCGGCCCCGTCAGACAACCGCCTCGAAAGCACGCCGTCTTCATCCCGAAGTACCGACCGTATTCCTGGACAAGTGCGTCGGCAGCGAGCTTCGAAACGCCGAACAACGAATGCGTCGTGTGGTCAACGGACATCGTTTCATCGATGCCTTGCTTCGCAAACGGGTGTGACGGATCGAGTTCCCAGCGAGTATCAAGTTCGATGAGCGGCAGTTGGTTCGGGTTGTCGCCGTAGACTTTGTTCGTCGACGTGTAAACGAAGGACGCGTCGGGGCAGAACTCGCGACACGCTTCCAGCAGATTGAGCGTCCCGTTGGCATTCACGCTGAAGTCGACTTGCGGCTGCGACGCGGCCCAGTCATGCGACGGCTGCGCGGCAGTGTGAATGATGACTCGGACATCCGAATTGAACTCGGCAAAGACCTGGTTCACGAACGACTGATCGCGGATGTCGATATTGAAGTGCTGGTAGTTTGCGACTGACGATTCGAGATTTGCACGACTCCACTCGGTCGAAGCGTCTTCACCGAAGAAGTATTCGCGCATGTTGTTGTCGATGCCGATGACCTTGTAGCCGCGGTCCGCGAACAGTCGCACCGCCTCGGCCCCGATGAGCCCGGCTGATCCCGTCACAATCGCAATGTCCATGCACCTTCTCCTGATGAGGCAAGCCGAGTACGGATTACGGCATCCGCAGAAACGACAATCTCCACGTGAATATGCCGCACGATTGGGGGACAGGCGGAGGCAGACCTGCCAAATCGGAACAGGCGGGAGATTTACCTCACCGCCAAAGCGCCAAACCAGAAAGACTGTTACAGGTGGCCGCGGCGGTTCGCTGGAGACTGCGACGTCATCTTGTTCCTACGCTCTGCGTGGGAACATGCTTTCGACGCTCTGCGTGGGAACATGCTTTCGACGCTCTGCGTGGGAACATGCTTTCGACGCTCTGCGTCGCGTCAGGCAGGGGACGCGGAGCGTCCAGTGGCACGTTCCCACGCGGAGCGTAGGAACGAGAAAAGCACAAAAGTAAAAACCACGGATTACACGGATAAGCACGGATGGCTTCGTGAAGCATCCCGACCATCCGTGTGAATCCGTGCCCATCCGTGGCTGACGTCACGAAGGCTTTTTCGCCACAACCAGGAACTGCTTGCCGAAAAACTTCCAGGCAAACGGCAACTTGAGATACAGCTTCAGGAAGGCCAGCGGCGGGGTCGAACCTTGCGACATTGAATACGGCAGGAACCGATCGATGCACTCGCTGATTTCGAAACCTTCGAGCTTAAGTACTTCTTCGAGCGACCGTTCTGTCAGCGCGACGTGGTGATCCCAGAAGTCCCAGTACGCTCCGCCGATGAATCGAATGTTCGGGCCGAGACAGATGAGTCGTCCGCCGGGTTTCAGGCAGCGTCTCGCTTCTGCGAGTGTCCTCTCCAGAGCCGCCTTGTCCGGCAGGTGTTCGAAGAAGTTCGAGGTAAAGACAACGTCCAGGCTGTTGTCCTGCAGCAGCCATTCGTCGGAGCAATCCTGCAGGATGACTTTGACGCCCTCGCCAACTCGCGTGTCGGTGTCCGGGTTGAGGTCCATCGCAAACTTCTCACCGCAGCGGACGTTGCGAATGAACTCGCCCCAACCGGCTCCGAGATCCAGCACCGTGTCCGACGACCGAATAAATCGGTTGAAGAATGAACCGGTAAGCACTTGCCAGACCTGCTCGCGGTAAGCCTCAAGGCCGGTGAATCGGTTGCGGTATTCAGTGGTGAGAACGTTTTGAGACATTCGATATTTCTCTGCTTGAAATCGCGGCGAGGTTCCCTCGGTCAGTCTGACGAGGACCTGAGTAGGGTATGTCAAGCGCAGCGCCGGCGTACCATCCGAGACGGTTGCGAACAATGGTACGCCAGCGCTGCGCTCGACATACCCTACGCTGCCTGTCGCCAGCGAAACGCCATGCTTCAAACTTCCGTCGGCTTTAGTCGACGGTCAAGTTTCCGTTCCGGTAAGACACGAAACTCCAGCCGAATGAGCGAATCGAACCGGTCGTGCCGCCGCTGTGCCGGTCGTGCCGGTCCCGCATTTTACATCAGTCAATTGTGATCTGAGATCGTAGCCGTAAGAATCCGGCACCGGTTCGAGCGGGAGAGTCTGCCTTCTTAATCAAGATCCTTGTCAGATGAGGTGCGAGCCTTGTCGACCGCTCGACGGCTGACTCGACGAAGGAGCAACCATGCAGGAACACGAGCAGCAACGACACGGTCCTGGCGGTTTTAACCGCCGAGACTTTTTGAAGGGATCGAGTGCGGCCGTCGCCGCAACGGCGATCGCCACGGCTGAGCAGGAAGCGCTGGCTCAGAAAAAGGGCAAGGCCGCCGTTCAAGGCCCTGGCAAAGTTGACGTCACGCTGACCGTCAACGGCAAACAACACAAACTGTCCGTCGAGCCACGCACCACGCTGCTCGACGCTTTGCGTGATCAGCTCAACCTGACCGGCTGCAAAGACGACTTCGACACGACCAGTTGCTCGGGTTCGGACACGGTCATCATCGATGGCAAAGCCGTTTACGCAAGCACGCGTCTGGCGATCGAAGTTCAGGGTCAGAAAATTCAAACGGTCGAATCGCTTCGCAACGGCGACAAGCTTGACGAGGTCATCACTGGGTTCGTTGAGAACGACGCCATGCAGTGCGGCTTCTGCACTCCGGGATTCGTCATGGCGACTCGCGCGTTTCTGAATAAGAAACCGAAAGCCACTCTGGAAGAAATCCAGGACGGACTCGGCGGCAACATCTGCCGTTGCGGTACCTACAAAGGTATCACCGCCTGTGCTCTGCAAATCGCGAAGGGAGGTGCGTAATGGCTGAGCGAACGATCGCCTGGGGTCCGCGTGACTCCAACAAACTGATCGGGACCGAGACAACTCGGCTCGACGGTGTCGACAAAGCTTCCGGCTTTGCCAAGTACACCGCAGACATGAATCAGGAAGGCACACTCTACGCCCGACTGCTGACGTGCAAACACGCCAACGCGACGATCACTCGCCTGAACGTCGAGCCGGCAAAGAAGGTCGCCGGAGTTCACACGGTCTACCTCTTCAAGAACGAAGGCGACGACTGCAGCTGGGATGGCGACATTGTCGCCGCTGTTGCTGCCGAAACCGCTGACATTGCCGAAGACGGCGTGCGAGCGATCGAAGTTTCGTTCGAAGTGAAGCCACACGTCGTCGACGAGCAGGATCTGGAAGCAGCTCGTGCGGCGGAAGCCACGAAGGAAGAGATCGTCAACCGGACGGTCGGCGATCCTGACAAGGCAATCAAAGAAGCCGACGTCGTTCACGAAGGCTACTACGGCATCCACACGATCAGCCACATGTGCCTGGAACCTCACGGAGCCCACTGCTCCTGGAACGACGGCGACGATGGACCGAAGCTGATCGCCAGGCACTCGACTCAGGCTGTCTCGACCACCGGCAAGCAGTTTGCTTCGAAGTTTGGTCTCGACGCGACGGATGTCCGAGTCGTCTGCAACTTCATCGGCGGCGGTTTCGGCTCGAAGTTCGCGGCGGATGAATGGGGTTGGGCGGCAGCTCAAATGTCGAAAGACACCGGCCGACCCGTTCGGCTGATGCTCGACCGTGCGACTGAGCTGAAAACTCCGGGCACGCGGCCCTCGGGTTTCGCGAAAGTGACTCTCGCGGCGAAGAAGAATGGAGTCATCACTGCCTGGAAGAGTCATCACTGGGGCACCAGCGGCCCTCAGGGACGACCGATCGATGGCAACCAGATGCCGTACGTTTTCGACCCCGAAAACAAACACGTTCTGGCGACAGGCATCAAGACGAACTGCGGACCAAACCGTGCCTGGCGGGCTCCGAATCATCCTCAGCTTTGTGCCATCACCGACACGGCCATGACCGATTTGGCTGCCAAACTGAAGATGGACCCGATCGATCTTTATAAGGCCAACCTTGGTCAGCTCGACAAAGTCGCCAAAGAAAACGGCGATCTTTATCGAGCCCAGCTTGACCGAGCTTCGGTCTTGATGGACTGGAAGAAGAACTTCCATCATCAAGGTGAAGGCGGTGGCGGAACGGTCAAACGAGGCCTCGGCGTTGCTCTGCACCGTTGGGGCGGACAGTCCGTGAAGTGCGAAGCGGACGTAAGACTGTTCGAAGACGGTGCCGCTCAGGTTTCGATCGGAAGCCAGGACCTTGGTACGGGAACTCGAACGGTTATCGCGATGGTCCTTGCAGAAACGTGCGGACTTCCTCTTGAGAAAGTCACCGCAAAAATCGGCAGCAGCGAGTACGTCTACGGAAACCCTTCCGGCGGCTCCATCACGGTCGGCAGCGTCAGCGGCGGAACTCGCCGTGCGGCTCTGGCAGCCGTCTGGAAACTGCTCGACAAGGTTGCAACGAAGTACGACGTGGACGGCGAAAGCCTGACCGTCGGCAACGAAGCCGTCTGGTCCGGCGAAGAGAAGGTCTGCTCGTGGAAGGATGCCTGCCGGCTGATCGGCTCGGTGCCGATCGCGGAAGTCGGAACAAGCCCGCTGGATGACGGTCTGACCAGCAAGCTGGTCGGCGGCGTTCAGATGGCCGATGTCTCTGTCGACACAGACACAGGCATTGTCCGCATTAATAAGATGGTCGCGGTTCAGGACTGCGGACTGGTCATCAACGAGATGACTGCCAAAAGTCAGGTCTATGGCGGCTTGATCATGGGCATTGCCTACGCTCTTTCCGAAGAGCGGATCATGGACAACAAGACCGGCCGCTATATCAACGCGGATATGGAGAACTATAAACTGCCAAGGATTGGCGACATCGGCGACCTGGTCGTCGAAATGTACCAACCGGACAGCGAGTACAACCGCGGTGTGGTTGGTCTGGGTGAACCGCCGGTCATTTCGACCGGAGCCGCCATCGCCAACGCCGTGGCCAACGCAACCGGTGTCCGGGTGCCCGTTCTGCCGATGACGCCGAAACGTGTGTTGGACGCTTTGAAAGGAGGCCAGGCATGAGACCTTTTGAATACGCCAGCCCGACAACTGAAGCCGAGGCTGTTGAAGCTTTAAACAATCACGACGGTCAGTCGATGGTGCTGGCCGGCGGGACCGACCTGATCAGCCTGCTGCAGCGCGACGCCGTGCAGACGCAGCGGGTGGTCGATATCAAGAAGATTGACACGCTCAAATCGATCGAACAGGTCGACGACGGCGTGCTGATCGGAGCGACGGTAACGCTCGACGAAGCTTTGGAAAGTCCACTGCTCGCCGGACACGACTCGCTCGCGCAGGTGATCGACGGTCACCGGGCGATTCAGATTCAGTCGTCGGGAACGCTCGTCGGCGATCTGTGTCAGATGCCTCAGTGCTGGTACTTCCGAAACGGTTTCGGAGTGCTCGGCCGGAACGATGGCGAGTCACTCGCAGAACTCGGCGACAACCGATACCACGCGGTGTTCGGCAACGCCGGTCCTGCAAAGTTCGTGTGTGCTTCACGCTTCGCACCATCGATGGTGGCGTGGGGTGCGAAAGTGCGAGTCATCGGGCCTGGCCCGGAAGACGAGCAGTTCGTTCCGCTTGAATACTTCTTCGTCACGCCCCGTCTGGAATCTCAAGGCGTCAACGTTCTGAAGCCAGGGCAGCTGGTCACTCACATCTGGCTGCCGACGGTGGCCGACACGAAAAGTGGCGCGTACGAAGTTCTGGAATCGAAGGGACTCGATCGTCCTCAGGCAGCCGCCTCGGTTTGCCTGCAGACAGAAGGCGATTTCGTTCGCGACGCACGCATCGTGATGGGCCACGTGGCTCCGACTCCGTGGATCGCCCACGAAGCCGCACGTGCCTTGGTCGGCCAACGCCTGGACGAAGACATGGCCGGTCACATCGGCGATGTCGCGGTCAGCAAAGCCACTCCACTTTCGATGAACGAGTACAAAGTCGCCATGGCCCGCGCCGCAGTGAAGCGATCCCTGCTTCGAGCGGTCGGCAAACTCGACGACGCCCTCGTTTAACAATCATCCTCGATTTAGATAGAGACCAACCTCCGTCACCAACAAGTCCCCTCTCCCCCCTGGGGGAGAGGGTTAGGGTGAGGGGGTCTTCCAATCACCTGATCACTCAAACAAGCCCGCTTAATCAGTAACCGGCTTGTTCAACCAAAATCCAAACTCAAGGACATAGCCATGCAACACGAACTCGAAGTTGTGCAGGGCGAACGTTGCCGACACCTGCTATCCAAAGGCCTGTTCCTGAACGCCGGCCTCCCGCCGGGAGAACACGCCACCGGAGACGGCAACTTCTGGTGCGCCAACACCCAAACCACCTACGGCCCCGACAAAGGCTTCTGCAACGGAGAAGACTGCACCGACGCCACACGAAGCTGCTACGAAACGCCGTAGTTCCTTCAGTGAAACCTCTCAAGAACGAAAGAGCCCGCAGCCACAATGGCTGCGGGCTTTTTTGTTTGCCCAGCGAAGCTGGCAAACCCTGTCACTGCTTGTCAGTGACCTCGCCCTGTTCGTGGGGAAGAGAATTCGAATGGCAAGGGCGTCGCTGGCCAACGGCGGGGTCTGAAGGA